>JACCDH010948984.1_pt1 | contig 11386 bp, 6 predicted proteins | sample 7442481 | NCBI WGS metagenome assembly JACCDH01 (sample SAMN15323433, study PRJNA562643) | freshwater metagenome | isolation source: river surface water | place: USA:Blue River Watershed | collected 2017-08-15 | reverse complement strand
TGCGCGGCAGTGCCAACCAAGTTCACCGGTATTTGCCACTGGGCATTGCCCAAAGCGCCCGACATTACGTGCGTGATGCCATCGGCTCAGGAAGCGTTCAAAACGTGGCTGTCAAAATCAAAGGTGACCTCCATAAACTGCCTTTTGCAAATCCCAAAGATGGCGAGTTTCGCTTTGCAGGAAGGGTCAAGGACGTTCAATACGCTTACGTTCCTTTAAGCAGCGCTAGCAACAATGCTGTCAAGCAAAACCAAACAGAGCCCAGTTGGCCCGTCATGAGCAATGTCAATGGCGACATTGTTTTTGATCGCCAAAGCTTGAATGTCAGCGGCGCATCTGGCAAATGGGGCAGTACGCCCTTCACGCAAATCAAGGCAGAGATTCCCAATTTGAACAACAACCCAGTTGTCAATGTGCAAGGCGAGTCAAAGTCCACGGCCAAGCAATTGTTGAATGATTTAAGACTCTCACCCGTCGACAACATGCTGGGCGGTGTCTTGGCGCAAGCCAGCAGCACAGGCAATGTCGCCTCGCGAATCAAGCTCAGCATTCCATTGTCAGCCGTCGATAAAACAAGCCTTCAAGGCGCTGTCAATTTGTCAGGCAATGATGTTCGCATCTTGAACACTTTGCCCGTGTTTGAAAAAGCACAGGGCGCCATCACCTTCAGCGAAAGTGGCTTCAGCTTGACGGGCGTCAACGCGCAGTTTTTAGGCGGCCCCGTGCGGTTCGATGGTGGCAGCCGAAAGCTCCCACCAAAAAGTTTGGAAGCCAACCCCCTCATTCGTGTTCAAGGTCAGGTTAGCGCCAATGGTTTGAAACAAGCGCAAGAAATTGCCTTGCTCGGCGTTGTCGGTCAACACGCCAGTGGTTCAACTTCGTACACCGCCAGTTTCGGCATCAAAAATGGCCGCTCGGAATTGAGCATTCAATCTCAATTGCAAGGCATGGCTTTGAATTTGCCAGCACCGCTGAACAAACGTGCAGATGAAATGGTGGCGCTGCGGTTCGACAATGCCATACCATTGCAAAGTAGCGCGCCTGGCAACAAAGCCATGCGGGACGTTTTGCAATTCAGTTGGGGCCGCACATTTTCAGCCATCTACAACCGTGACATTAGCGGTCCAGAGCCCAAAGTTTTGAACGGACGTTGGTGGGTGGGCGATGCTGTCGCGCCAAGTGCGATCGGCACCTCCGAATCTGGCGTTCTGGCCACCGTGAATCTGCCATCGCTCTCCGTGGACGAATGGTTGCAAATTGTTGCTCCGCCCAAAAACAGCGCCACAGAAGGCCTGATTCAAAACGCCATGACATCTGCCTCTCAAGCCTATTTGCCTACACGGATGAGTTTGAAGAGCAATGAAATTTTGGTGCAAGGGCGAACACTCCGAAATGTCAATGTGAATGCCTCGCGGGATGGCTTGGTCTGGCGAACGCAATTGGACGCCAAAGAAATGAATGGCTATTTGGAATACAGGCAGCCAAGCCCTCAAAACACGGCTCGAATATATGCCCGCTTAAGCCGACTGAGCCTACAACCCACAGCCGATCAAGCCGTTGAGTCTTTGTTAGAAGACTCTCCCGTTTCCATCCCCGCTTTAGACATTGTGGTGGAGGAACTTGAGTTGCGCGGCAAAAAACTAGGGCGCGTAGAAATTGATGCCGTCAATACAGAAGCCACCGCACCCAGGTCTGCTAGTGGCCGCGAATGGCGCTTGAACAAACTGAACATCACCGTACCAGAAGCCAGCTTCAAAGCCAGTGGCAAATGGGTCACGTCGCGCGAAGGTGCCCAGAAAGCCGGTACCGACATGAACTTCAAATTGGACATTTCTGATGCGGGTGAATTGCTCAATCGACTTGGCACCAAAGATGCGTTAAGAGGCGGTGGCGGCAAGTTAGAAGGTCAGGTCAATTGGCAAGGCTCGCCCTTGACGCTTCATTACCCCAGCCTCACCGGACGCTTCAATGTCAACATCGGTCGCGGACAATTTTTGCAAGCTGAGCCCGGTGTGGCCAAACTTCTGGGTGTGCTCAGTTTGCAAGCGCTACCGCGCCGCTTGCTGCTTGATTTCAGAGATGTGTTCAGCGCAGGGTTTGCATTCGATTCGATCCGCGGCGATGTCACCATTCAACAGGGCATTGCCAGCACGCAAAACTTGCAAATGAAAGGCGTTAACGCCGTTGTTCAGATGGAGGGAACCTCCGACATCGCACGTGAAACCCAAAATTTGCGCGTCCTGATTTTGCCGGAAGTGGATCCAGGAACGGCCTCTTTGTTGGCGGGTTTGGCACTCAATCCCGCCATTGGCCTAAGCACCTTCATTGCGCAATTGGTGCTCAAACAACCGCTGTTGCGTGTGAACACGCAAGAGTTCTTGATCGATGGCACTTGGGCCGACCCCAAGGTGACCAAAGTGAACGGCAGCACGCCTTAAGGCCTGCTCAAAGGTGCTGGCATGAAGCAACCAAGCCAAGCTTTGCAATCCTTCTTGAATGCCGTCTGGTCGTTCTTTAAATCCGCCACCCGCTCCTTCACAGACCGCCGCATTTCTTTGTGGTTTGCACTGGTCGCATTGGTCGTGGCTGTGTTGGTTACTTTGGTTTGGTTGGCAGGTCGTTATGAGGCCAGCCAATACCAAGCAGAATTGGAAAGCGACACCGTCAATGCGGTCGTTGACATTCGGCGCAGTTTGACCAGTCACGCCATGGCCTTGCAAAGCTTGAACGCCAAATCTTTGAGTGCCAAAAATTGGCGCACCGAAGCAGAAAGTTTGTTAAGCCAACACCGCGAATGGTTGCGCGTTGAAAAAAGAGACCTTCAAGGCGCTGTGCGCGAGTTTGTCATATCACCTTTTCGCGAGCCTTTGTTTGATGGCATGACGCGCCTGAACGAGCAAGCAGAAATTATTCAAACCTGTCTTCGCGCCAAGCGCTTGAATGGTCCCGCCTATTCTCGAACCTACTTTGTGCCGCAATCGAGTGGGCTTGGTTTTGAGGTCATGGAGATGTGCCTGCCCATGATTGAACACGGCGCAAGCGTGGGTTACACCGTCTTAACGTACAACCTGCAAGACATCCTGGCGTCACAGCTTTCTGAAACTTATGGCCGCAGAAACGAAATTTCCTTCATTGAACCCGACGGTACAAGATTGGCGGTCCACGGTGTTTTGCCTAGAAGCAAGCGTCTTTTTACTGCCACCCAATTGATGGACTTACCGGGTAACACGCTGGTACTCCGCATGGATGGTCGCCGAGCAGGGCCCGATCTTTTTCCCAATGTTTTGCCCGCTCTGGTCACAGCCATGTCCATTGCATTGGTTTCGGTTTTGGTCTTGTTGGTCAAAGACTCTCGCAGGCGTTTGAAAGCCGAGCAAGACTTGGCCGATGCTTTGGCATTTAGAAAAGCCATGGAAGACTCCTTGGTCACGGGTTTGCGTGCGCGTGATTTGCACGGTCGAATCACTTACGTGAATCCTGCGTTTTGTCAGATGGTGGGGTTTCCTGCGGAGCAATTGCTAGGGGCTTCTGCACCCATGCCTTATTGGCCCACCGAAATGGTAGGGGAGTATCAGCGCCGACAAGCGGTGCGCTTGGCGGGCAACGCGCCACCTCGTGAGGGTTTTGAATCTGTATTCGTCAGACAAGACGGGTCTCGTTTTCCGGTGCTCATTTTTGAAGCACCACTGATCAATGCGGTGGGCAAACAAACTGGATGGATGAGCGCGTTTCTAGACATCAGTGAACAACGCCGCGTTGAAGAAATGTCGCGCACCAGCCAAGAAAGGCTTCAAGCCACCGCCAGACTGGCAACGGTTGGCGAAATGGCTTCTTTGTTAAGTCACGAATTAAACCAACCCTTGGCGGCCATTTCTAGTTATGCCACGGGTTCCTTGAACTTGATTGGTCAACAGCAACGCGAGCGAGGACCATCGGGGCCTTCTGAGTTGAACGATCTGCAGATGGCCCTTGAGAGAATTGCAGCACAAGCCAATCGCGCAGGCAAAGTCATTAACAGTGTTCATGACTTTGTGCGCCGCAGAGATCAAGCGCGCGAATCAGTCAGTCCGCGTGCCATCATCGATGCGGTGCTGCCCTTGGTTCAATTGCAAGCTCGCAAGCTCCATGTGCGTTTAGATGTTCAAATTGATGGGGCTCTGAGCAATGTGATTTGTGATCGAACCATGGTTGAGCAGGTTCTTTTGAATCTTGCACGCAATGGCATGCAAGCCATGGATCACCCCACTTGTTTAAACCGGGTGTTAACCATTCGTGTCAAAACTGCAGTGGCGTTTGGTGCGCAAGAATGGGTCGCATTTGAAGTGATTGACGAAGGCATTGGCATTTCTGATGAGGTTGCGCAACATTTGTTCACACCATTTTTCACAACCAAATCCGAAGGCATGGGTTTGGGTTTAAGTTTGTGCCGAACAGTTGTCGAACAGCACGGTGGCCACTTGGCATTTGAGCCTTTTTCACCTCGCGGCACTTTGTTTCGCTTTACCCTTCCCACCCAAGCCTAAGGCATTTTAGAATTCAGCATGCAACCCATCCTCAACGCCTGTGTGTACATAGTTGACGACGATGCCAGCGTTCGCGAAGCCATGGCTTGGTTGCTTCGTTCGCGGCATGTTTTGAGTGAGTCGTTTGAAAGTGCAGAAGCATTTTCCCTCATGCTCAAAAATAAATTCCCCGATACCCACGCGCCCAGCCCAACGCAGGCGGGTTGTATTCTTTTAGATGTTCGGATGCCCGGGCAAAGCGGTTTGGCTTTGTTTGAAACACTGTTGGCAAATGGTTTGGCAACGGCATGGCCTGTTATTTTCTTAACCGGTCATGCGGATGTACCAACCGCTGTCGACAGCGTTAAGCGAGGTGCTTTTGATTTTTGTGAGAAGCCTTTCTCTGACAACGCCTTGGTGGACCGCATTGAACAAGCACTGGCGCTATCAAACCAACGCTTGGCTTCACAGGCCGTGAGTGCCGGTGTTGCATCGCGCCTGTCGGAGCTGACCGAGCGCGAGCGCGATGTGCTGAGACTGGTTGTCGAGGGCCTGCCCAACAAATTGATTGCCGATCAACTCGACATCAGTGTTCGAACGGTTGAGGTTCACCGCTCGCGGGTTTTTGAAAAAATGAACGTGAAGTCGGCGGTTGAGTTGGCCAACTTGTTGCGCGAGGTCTAAGCCCTTCTCAAGCGATGGCTTATGAATCTTCTCCGTCTTTCTGTTTGTTAGATTTGTCTTCTTCTTTTGTGACCAGCTCACCTTTTTTTCTACCAGAAAACATGGTCCACCAAACAATCAGCACCAGCAACACCAGTGCCAGTAACGCTTCTAACAAAATCAATCCCATGCAAACGCTCCTAGGTTCATTCATTTTAGGCCGCTTGTTTTTATGCCTGCCCCTCTTTTTGGTCGCCTGCGGCTCTCGACCCCCAACACCGCCGCCGCCCAGCCCAACACCTTCAGTGCTTGCAGCACCTGCGCCCAGCGCGCCCCTATCAATCGCCCCCAGTTTTCTCAATCCAAAAAGCAAATGGGTTTTGGCTTCTTGGAACGATCTTCCTGGCCTAGCGAACGACAACTTCAATGAAGCTTGGACGGCATGGCTACAAAGTTGCACCCGCAGCACAACGGCCCACAAAAAGCTTTGCGCAGATGTACAGCAATTGAACGGGCAACCCTCTTCTGTTCAACGCGAGTGGCTGGTCAAAAACTTTTTGCCATATCGCGTTGAAACGCTCATCAGCACCGCTTCACCTTCAAACGGTTTGTTAACGGCTTATTACGAGCCCATCTTTGAAGCCTCGCGCATTGCCAAACCCGGCTTTGACGTGCCACTTTATAGCCCACCCGCCAATTTAAAAAGTAAATCACCTTGGTTTACTAGGGAGGAAATTCTCAAGTTGCCGGCGGCGCAGTCCGCTCTAAAGGGCAAAGAGATTGCCTACATCGCCGACCCTGTCGATGCCATGATCTTGCACATACAAGGCTCTGGTCGCCTTTGGGTGACGCAGCCTGATGGGTCGCGTCGGCAAATCAGATTGGCATTTGCAGGAACCAACGACCACCCCTATCAAAGCATTGGTCGCTGGTTGTTAGATCAAAACTTAAGCAAAGACGCGACTTGGCCGGGTATTAAAAAATGGCTTGCTCAAAACCCTCGTCGGACAGGCGAGTTGTTGTCCAAAAATCCTCGGTATATCTTTTTCAAAGAAGAGGCCCTAACAGCCAATGACGCCCAATTGGGGCCCAAAGGCGCACAGGGCGTACCATTGACGCCTGGCCGATCGATTGCGGTCGATCCAGGCAGCATTCCCTACGGCATGCCCGTTTGGCTTTCTAGCAGTGGCCCCCAAACCCAGCTCAATCGGATGGTAATGGCGCAAGACACGGGCAGCGCCATCGTGGGCGCGGTGCGTGCCGACTACTATGTTGGCTCAGGCCAGGCCGCCGGCGAGTTGGCTGGCCGTCTCAAACAAGACATGAAAATGTGGGTTTTGCTTCCACGCTAGGCCCAGTCGCTCTACACTTCAAGCCAATGCTTTAGAAAGTGGGTTTCCATGAACGCTCCCTTGCCTGAACACCTGCGCGAAGCGCTGGCCAACGTCACGCTAGACGACAAATACACCCTGCAACACGGCATGGCCTTTATGAGCGGGGTTCAAGCCTTGGTTCGCTTGCCGATGCTGCAACAAGAACGCGATGCCTTGGCTGGCAAAAAAACAGCCTCTTTAATCAGTGGCTACAGGGGCTCACCACTCGGTGGTTACGACCAAGCGCTTTGGAAAGCCAAACCATATCTTGAAAAACACAACATTGTTTTTCAACCCGGCGTCAATGAAGAGTTGGCAGCAACCGCTTTGTGGGGCACCCAACAAATGGGTTTTGCACCGCCTGGCAGCGCCAAGTTTGATGGCGTCTTTGGCATTTGGTACGGCAAAGGGCCCGGCGTCGATCGTTGCTCCGATGTCTTCAAACACGCCAACATGGCTGGCACCACCCCATGGGGCGGCGTCTTGGCCGTTGCAGGCGACGATCATGTGGCAAAAAGTTCAACCGCTGCTCACCAAAGTGATCACATTTTTAAAGCGTGTGGGCTCCCTGTTTTCTTTCCCGCCTCTGTTCAAGAAGTTTTAGATTTGGGTGTTCATGCCATTGCCTTGAGCCGCTTTGCCGGTGTTTGGTCTGGCATGAAAACCATTCAAGAAATTGTGGAGTCGAGTGCCACGGTCGACATTGAAGCGGACCGCGTCAAGATCGTATTGCCTGAGTTTGAAATGCCGCCTGGTGGTGTTCACATTCGATGGCCTGATGCCGCATTGGATCAAGAAGCACGGCTGTTCGATTACAAATGGTATGCGGCCTTGGCTTACATTCGTGCCAACAAGTTAAATCACAATGTGATTGAAGGGCCCAATGATCGTTTTGGCATCATGGCCAGCGGCAAGGCTTACAACGACACACGGCAAGCCTTGCTCGATTTAGGTTTAGACGTTGCCACATGTCAGCGTTTGGGCATACGTGTTCACAAGGTTTCGGTTGTCTGGCCTTTAGAAGCACAAACAACGCGAGAGTTTGCGCAAGGCCTGAAAGAAATTTTGGTGGTTGAAGAAAAACGCCAAATCATTGAGTACCAACTCAAAGAAGAACTGTACAACTGGCCCGATCATGTGCGCCCCCGCATTGTGGGCAAGTTTGACGAGTTAGAGGGCAATGACTCGGGTGGCGAGTGGTCCATGCCCAATCCCATTTCTCATCGCCTGTTGCGCGCCAATGCAGACCTCACACCCACCCTCATTGCCAAAGCGCTTGCCAAACGCTTGCAAAAATTAAATTTGCCTGCCGACGTTGTCGCCAAAATGGATGCACAACTTGGCATCATTGAAGCCAAAGAACGTGCGCAAAACAGTTTGGTTTTAAATCCAGCAGCAGACCGCATGCCTTGGTTCTGCTCCGGCTGTCCTCACAACACCAGCACCAAAGTGCCCGATGGTTCGCGTGCCATGGCGGGCATTGGCTGCCACTTTATGAGTTTGTGGATGGACCGCAGCACCACCGGTTTTACACAAATGGGTGGCGAAGGTACGCCTTGGATTGGACAACAACATTTCAGTCATGAAAATCATGTCTTTGCCAACATTGGCGATGGCACTTATTTTCACAGCGGCATTTTGGCCATCCGGCAAAGTATTGCAGCTGGCGTCAACATCACTTACAAAATTTTGTACAACGATGCTGTTGCCATGACCGGTGGTCAGCGTGTTGGTGAACGTGCTGAAGGTCACAGTGTGGTTCAAATTGCACAAAGCATGCGCGCTGAAGGCGCGGTTGTGATCAAAGTTGTAACTGACGAACCAGAAAAATACAACGGTGTTGCATTGGCGGAAGGTGTGATGGTTCATCACCGTGACGAATTGGACGCGATCCAACGCCAATTGCGTGAAATTAAAGGTTGTACGGTCATCATTTATGACCAAACCTGTGCCACTGAAAAAAGACGGCGCCGCAAGCGTGGCACCATGGTCGATCCTGCAGTCCGCGTAATGATCAATGAATTGGTTTGCGAAGGTTGCGGTGACTGTGGTGTTCAATCGAACTGTTTATCGATTGAACCACTTGAGACTGAGTTCGGCCGTAAGCGAACCATCAATCAAAATACTTGTAACAAAGACACCAGTTGTTTGAAAGGTTTCTGCCCCAGTTTTATCACTGTTGAAGGTGGACAACTGAAGAAAAAATCGAAGGTGCAAAAGTTTGACGCTACACGTTTGCCAGCATTGCCTCGGCCTGTGTTGCCCAATTTGTCGCGCTCTGCTGCTTACGGTATTGTTGTTGCCGGTGTAGGGGGCACAGGTGTTATCACCATCGGTCAGCTATTGGGCATGGCAGCACACCTAGATGGATTGGGTGTTGTCACGCAAGATTCTGCTGGCTTGGCACAAAAAGGTGGTGCAACTTGGAGCCATGTTTTGTTGGCACCACACCAAGATCAAATTCAAACCACACGTGTCAGCATGGCGGCCGCAGATTTAATTTTGGGATGTGATCCCATTGTGAGTGCGGGCAAAGAAACACTTTCTCGCATGCTGCAAGGCAGAACGCATGTGGCCTTGAACTCACACAGCACGCCAACCGCTGCCTTTGTTAAAAATACCCAATGGCTCAATCCTGCTGACAGTTGTGCAGCAGAGATTACCAATGCCGTTGGCCTGGAAGGATTGGCAAGTTTTGATGCTGACAAATTTTCTACGCTTTTGATGGGTGACACCATTTACATCAATCCCATGATTTTGGGTTATGCCTGGCAAAAGGGTTGGGTACCGCTTAGCTTAGAAGCTTTGCAACGCGCCATTGAACTCAATGAGGTTGCTGTAGCAAACAACTTGGCCGCCTTTGAATGGGGTCGCCATGCTGCACATCAAATGTCAGCTTTGGAAGCACTTACTTCTCCTACACAAGTCATTGAATTTAAAAAGCGCACATCGCTTGACGATTTGATTGCACACAGAATTGCATTTTTAACTGACTATCAAAACAAAGACTATGCGAAATCGTATGAAAATTTTGTTTTGACAGTTAAAGCCAAAGAGTCTTTGTTGGGTCAAACCAGCTTGACTGAAACAGTTGCCAAACAATTGTTCAAATTGATGGCCTACAAAGATGAATATGAAGTGGCGCGGCTCCATACCGATAAACAGTTCCTAGAACGCGTTAAAACCCAGTTTGAGGGCGATTTCAAGGTTTTCTATCACTTAGCCCCACCTTTGCTTGCAAAGCGCAATGAGAAGGGCCAGCTCATCAAACAAAAAATGAGCCCTTACATGCTCTTGGTATTCAAAGCTTTGTCTCAATTGAAATTTTTAAGAGGCACTGCTTTTGACTTGTTTGGTCGCACCGAAGAACGTCAAACAGAACGTGCCCTGATTCAAGAATACAAAGATGCTGTTCAAGAATTGCTTGTTTCATTGAATGCACAAAACCACGCACTGGCTGTCAATGTGGCCAAGGTACCAGAACAAATCAAAGGCTTTGGTCATGTGAAAGAAAGACACATTGAAGCAGCGATGCTTCAGTGGCAAAACAATTTGGATTTGTTCAGAAAATCAATTTAATTTCTTGCACTGACTTTGTCTTTGTATTCTTCTTTTATATAGATTAATACATAGTAGTAGTAGATAAGGAGAGACTTGTTCTGTGGACAAGTCTCTTTTTTCTTTATAGATCAACCCATTAGATACTTTTGAAGGGTGTGCAAGGTCCTGCATCTGAGGTGTATCTGAAAAGTTAACAAGTTTTGAATTTAAAAATATCTGTGGATAACTTGCAAGTTATCCTTTAATTTTCCACAAACTTGTTACTTGACAAAGGGTTGAAATATTTTGCCATCCATCATGGATGCATTTTTCCGTGTGGTCCAGGGCCGCGGTTTAAAAACTTTTGAGTTTGTGTATCAAAAACTTTTTGTTGTGCAGGCGTCAATGTTGCATAGAAAGTTTTGCTGGCATTCATGCGTTTTGTAATTTCTGTATCGCGTTCTGCTTTGAGGGCCATCATTTTGTCGATTCGTTCTGGTGTCGACATTTTTTCAATTTCTGCTGCGCTGGGTGCTACGGGTCTTTTCATAGGCGACTTCATCACAGCTTCAAATGAATTCCATGCGGCTTCTTGAGCAGGCTGTAATTGAAGAAAGACTTTCATTTCATTCAAGTGCTTTTGATGGCGTTCTGCACGGCGCGATTCTCTTTTTGCGTCGTTCATCATGCCTTGCCCACCATGCATGTGTGGATGCATGCCCATTGGGCCAGGCTGAGCGGGTATGTTTTGAGGTGATGGGGGAGGCGTTTGTGCTAACGCAGACAGACAAAAGCCAGTAGACATAACCATCAAGGAAGTTACTAGCGCATTGCGAACTGTAGACATATAGATTCCTTTCAAAGAAAAGGACAGTTTCGCTTTCTAGTGTGTCTGTATCTTTCAATCTTTGTTATGAATTGTAAAGACCGGCTCTAAAGTCATCGACCGCTTGTATCAGTTCTTCACGTGTGTTCATGACAAAAGGACCATACTGCGCAATGGGTTCATTGAGCGGTTTGCCTGCAATTAGAAGCAGTTTGCTTCCTGCGCTTGCAGCGATGTTGACACCTTCACCTTCGTTGTGAAGGATGGCCATTCGGTGAACGCCAATGCTGGTTTCTTGATTTTCACTGATTACTTTGGCGCTGCCACGATAGACGTAAAGAAATGCATTGTGGTAAGGCGGAATGATTTGTTGAAAATTGGCAGGCTGATCAAAATGGATGTCCAAATAAAGGGTCTGTGTTGGGAACAACTCAGCAGGCCTGTTGACTGCGCCTTGAATACCATGCGATTCTCCAGCGATC
>JACCDH010300887.1_pt1 | contig 11388 bp, 9 predicted proteins | sample 7442481 | NCBI WGS metagenome assembly JACCDH01 (sample SAMN15323433, study PRJNA562643) | freshwater metagenome | isolation source: river surface water | place: USA:Blue River Watershed | collected 2017-08-15 | reverse complement strand
GGTCTTAAGCATCTCGTTGATAAAAAAATTTCTCAAAGCTCTTGTATCCAACGAGCTGGAAGAGCTGCCAGAGAAGATAAGGGCCATTGCTTGCGCCTTTATGCCAAAATGGACTATGAGTCCAGACCCTATGAAACAAAACCGGAGATTGAGCGCAGCGATCTTTCAGAAATTCTCCTTTATATGAGCTCTCTTCCTTTGGAAGTGAGTTGGTTTCATTCTCCACCTAAGGAGTTCCTTACTTCGGCTTATGACTCTCTCCATGCCATCGGTGCCTTAGAAAACTTTAAGCTCGCGCCCGTTGGAAAAAAAATGCTTCGCTATCATCTCCCTCCTCGACTTTCGAGGACATTAGTGGCCGCTGAAAAAGCAAAACCTGAAATCAAAAAAAATCTTCTTAACCATTTAGTACAATGGGTTGAGCCTTTTGATTCTAAACGTCTCTTTAAAAGATTAGCGTTCTTTCTCGACTCATCTGGAGAAGAGGACAAAGACATCGCTTACTACTATTTAATGGGCATGTGGGAGCAAATTGTTCAATTCAAAAATGATCTTGAAAAAGGAATTAATCTTAAAGGTGAGCAATTAAAAAAACGTCATGACTTTCAAGATGAGTTTATCCTTGCCCTCGAAATTAATCACCGTCAAGAAATTGAGGCTTTCCTCCCTGTTCTACCGGAATGGTTTTACGATATTACTCCTTTCCCGCTTAAGGAAGGGAACCATATTGTTTTTGACGATAAAAGAAATAGAATTATCGTCACAGAAGCCGTTTATCTTGGAATCCTAAAAATATCAGAAGAGGCCATTAGCAATCATTTCGATAGTCTTATTCCAGAAGTAAAAGAAAAAGTTCTCACTCTTTCTGAGAAAAGAGTTGATAGATATGTTCAATCTCTAAAAGATAATTCTGCCTGGCAGCGTCTACTCTATATCCAGCAAGATCTAGAGCTTATGCCCGTCAACTTAAGAGACATCCTTTCGACTTACTATCAAGAAAAATGGAATTTAGATGAATCCTCATTTACTCAGTTTTATCTCGAAGAATATGCTCGTACCCTTGAACAAGAATCTGGGCTTTATCTACGAGAGAAATATCCCCTGGAAGTTAAGCTCAGTAATCAAAAAAACCTGACTGTTCATTATACTATTGGCGAAGCTCCCTTCTTAATGAGTTATATCCAAGATTTTTATGGGCTAAAAGAGACACCTAGCTTAAATAATGGGCAGAAACTTACTCTTAAACTCAATGGGCCTCATGGAAGACCGATTCAAGTCACTAATGATCTTGCACGTTTTTGGTTCAAAACCTATCAAGAGTTATTAAAAGAATTTAACCGCGAATATCCAAGACACTTCTGGCCCGCTAACCCAGCAGAAGCAAAGCCCTTTCTTCTTCTTCGCCAGATGAAAGCACAAATTGAGAAATAACAATTTTTTAATGTAGATTAATTTTTAAGACATTAAAAATTAATTAGTCGATTTTAACTTGAGTCTACCTTAAACTTGGACTTATGAAACAGAAGTTATACACTTCATATTCATTAACGAAGGCATGGACATTAATTGTTCTCATCTTGATGTTTTTAAGTGTTTCTCTCCTTAATCAAACTCCTTTTATTAAAGATCTCACTCATCAGCCTTCTGCAGAAGCTCTCCTTGAAGGTAATGCTTTTACTCTCATAAAAAAAACCTATAAGATCGTTAGTCCTGAGCAGCTTTATTTTATTCTCTCGACCATCATCGAAGCGAAAGAAACGACTCTTAAACAAGTCATCAAAAATCATTCCGATCATTTTTATTCAATTGAACGTATTCATTGTAAATACTCCAATATCCCTCCTCCATTCTTGGCTTAATACTTTGCTTTAAATTTTTTATTTCCTTCATTACATTATTTATTCGGAGTTTTTATGACGATGAGTCTTAAATATCTTGCTGCCGACCTTAAAGCTGGTTTTTTTGTTTTCCTTCTTGCTCTTCCTTTGTGCCTGGGAATCTCTATCGCTTCAGGCTTTCCTCCTGTGGCCGGTATTTATACTGCGGTTATAGGTGGAGTGATTGGTTCTCTTTTAGGAAGTGCAAGACTGACTATTAAAGGTCCTGCGGCTGGTCTTATTGTTATTGTTCTAGGCGCTGTGACTGAACTTGGTATGGGTGATCCCTACACTGGTTATCAAAAGGCATTGGCCGTAGGATGTGTGGCCGCGGCTCTTCAAATTATTTTCGGCGCCATCAGAGGAGGTCTTATTGGTGAGCTTATCCCAAGCAGTGTTATTCATGGAATGCTCTCTGCTATTGGTGTGATCATAATTGCCAAACAAGTTCATACTGTTCTTGGAGTGATCCCGGTCACATCAGCGCCCTTAGCACTTCTGCTAGAGCTTCCCTCTAACTTGCTCAAACTTAATCCTGAGGTTTTTTTAATAGGAGCGCTGACAATTGCTTCTTTAATTTTTTGGCCTAAGATAAATAATAAATTTGCGAGAAAAATTCCTGCTCCTATTATCGCTTTGTCGCTGTCAATGGCCTTAGGGTTCTATTTTGATTTTGAACATCTTCATACCTATAATTTTTTAAATCAAAATTATACTGTCGATCCAAAACTTTTGATTAATCTTCCTGCAAGCTTTTTAGGGGCCATCACTTATCCAGACTTCAGCTCGATCATGAGCTTTACCTCATTAAAGTATATTTTAATGTTCAGTCTTGTAGGAAGTATCGAATCCCTACTGACCGTTAATGCAGTAGACTCAATTGACCCCGAAAGAAAGACATCTAATCTTGATCGCGACTTACTGGCCACAGGTGTGGCGAATTTTCTAGCTTCGGCCATTGGTGGACTCCCCATGATCTCAGAGATTGTCAGATCGAAGGCCAATGTAGATGCTGGAGCGAAATCGGCCACCGCCAATTTTTCTCACGGTCTTTTTCTTCTTATTTCTGTGATGATGTTTCCACAGATTCTCCATATGATTCCGACGGCCACTCTTGCTGCCATGCTTGTCTTCACAGGTTTCCGTCTGGCTTCACCCCATGAGTTTTCTCATAACTATAAAATCGGTTTGGATCAATTTGTTCCCTTCATGACCACATTTGTTCTGACTTTGGCGGTTGATCTTCTGGTCGGGGTCATTGCAGGACTTATTCTTCAGCTCATCCTTAATATCTCAAGAGGAATTAGCCTGAAGCATCTTTTCCATGTTGAGGGAGAAAACTATATTGTCAATGAAGAGGAGCTTCATATACATGTCAAGGGGCCTATTCTCTTTACAAATGCTTTCAAGTTCAAAAAAATACTTGAAAAAATTAGACCAGACACTAAAAAAGTTGTCTTTCACTTTTCATCTGCCCAGGTAGTAGAATCTCCCGTTTTTACACTTATTGATACTTATGGAAAAAATAATGGCAAGATTATTGAGATCCGAGGACTCGATTCTCATCAATGTGTATCTAAACATGAACATTGCACGAGAATTAAAAAGGCTCAGTAATTTATGGATTATTTTATGAACCATCAAAAGTCATTGTTCTCTACAATAGAGAAAAATGTCCGAGAAAGACTGCCCATACAGAATCCTCTTCAGACTTTTGTTCATAATAATATTTTAATGATGTTTGAAACAAAAAAGTTTCATCACGCTTTGAGGGAAGCCTCTTTTTATTATCAAGGTCGGCCATACCGAGAAGAAGATTTTTTTATTGAAAATTTTAAAACAGGCCGAATTACCGAGAAAGATATTGATCAGGTATATGATGCATACTTTCGTATTTATGGAGATATCAAATTACCTCAAGGGCTAGAAAAAGAATTTCATTTTTATAAGAAAGTCCTTTTCGCTGATCATTTACGTATTCATCCAAGAAAAATTCTGACTATTACTGACCAAGATCTTTGGTCAGTGGCGTACTCCCTTTTTCCGAATGAAAGTGAAGAGTTTGAATTTAATTATACAAGATCCCTAAGACTCAAAAGCTTTTGGCGCGAAAATTATGATGAGTCCCTTGAGCAATACGGTCATCCCTTCATTATCAGAATGCTGTCTAGTTTTCTTGATCAGGGAATGAGCTTTTGGCCAAATCCTTTTGTCAAAAAAGGACTCTGGTCATTTTTTCTCTTTAACTTAGAACAAACGGCTCATCTTGATGCTGACTGGATTAAAGCATTAAGTAAAAAGGTGACAAAGTACCTCGAAGACGGACTTTCTTACTCACAAATAATTGATAAGGAAGTTGAAAATCGAGGGATTCCGGAATCGGCCCAAAAAAATTATATTCTTGAAATTCTTTTTGATCTTAAAGGTTGGTCAGGTATGATCAATAAGCTTGAGACGGAACCAACTCAGGCCCCACTTAAGGCCCCTAAGACTTCACTAGAAGAATACACCGCTATTTTGCTTCTTATCGAGGGAACTCTTAATGAATATCTCTCACAAAAATACTCGCTTGATCTTTATACAATCTATAATCAGCCTGACAAAATAACGATTTCAAAAATGGAGTGCTCGCTTCTGATTTATGAAATGAGTAAGCTCACCACCGATGCTCAAAACTGGGTTGCTCAACTTGACCTTCAATCAGCTCGAGAAGCCCTTGAACAATTGATGCTTTTTAACCGCCATCATCGGCTTCCTCTTTGGCAAGAGGCTTATGAACAACACTTTTATCAAGACTCTCTTAATGCCCTTCATGCTCATCAAAAAAATGAACGGGCCATTCCTAAGGCCCCTAAATATCAACTTTGCTTCTGTATTGATGACAGAGAAGAGTCTATTCGAAGACATATTGAAGAAGTCTCACCAGAAATTGCAACTTATGGAGTTGTTGGGTTCTTTAACGTGGATATGAAATTTTCTGGTATTAATCAACGACGACTTATCGCTCAATGTCCCCCAGTCATTAATCCGAGAAAAATCATAAGAGAAGTTTGCCATACCCACTCAATTGAAAATGATAGTTTTCAAAAAACTCATGATGACTGGGGACGATCTCTCTTGTCGATCTACTACAACTCGAGAACACTTTTTAGAGGTTTTTTTGTCTCCCTTATTCTAGGTCTTGCGAGCTTCATCCCACTTACGATGAAAGTTCTTATGCCTAAAACAGCTTCAAGTTTAAGAAAGAAGGCCTTAAATTTTATTAGACCGACTCCAAAGACAAAACTTTTACTCGATAAAGTTTCGCCCACAGAAGGATATTCAAAAGAAGAGATGGCGGAAATAGTAAAGAGTATTTTTGATATATGTGGATTTAAGAATAAATTCTCATCATTTGTGGTGATGGTGGCCCATGGAGCCTCAAGTAGCAATAATCCTTTTAAACAAGCTTATGGTTGCGGGGCCTGCGGTGGAAATCAAGGTTTTCCTAATGGGCGTGCCTTTTCTATTATGGCCAATGATCCTGAGGTGAGAAAGATCCTTAAACTCAATGGCATCTCTATTCCAGATCAAACCTATATCCAAGCGGCTTTCCATGATACAACAACTGATGAAATTACTTTTTTGGATGAGGAATTAACTCCTCCTGAGTTTAAAAGTGATCTTGATTATCTTAAAAAGGTCTTCCTCGAAGCAGGTGAGAGAACGGCTTGGGAGAGAAGTCAAAGGTTTAACTCACCCTCGGCCAAAGAAAATCAAAAAAGTGCTTTCATGCATGTTAAAGAGCGTGCTGAAGATCTGGCCCAGCCAAGACCTGAATATGGCCATAACCGAGTTGCTCTTGCTATCATCGGAAAAAGGGATCTCACAAAAAATCTATTTCTTAATCACCGCTCATTTCTTTGCACTTATGATTGGGAAACAGATGATGATGGAGAAATTCTAAAACAAGTTATGTTGGGATGTGTTCCGGTTTGTGTAAATATCAATATGGATTATTATTTTTCTCATGTTGATAATGACAATTATGGATCAGGGTCAAAACTTCCTCTCAATGTCACTTCTCTTCTTGGAGTCATGACAGGGGCCCAGAGTGATTTGAGAATCGGGTTGGCCAGACAAATGGTTGAACTTCACGAGCCGATGAGAATACTTATCATGATTGAAGCTCCAAAAGATCGGATCATGACTATTATTGAGAATAACCCTCGTCTAAAGAAGATGGTTTATCATTTATGGATGAAGTTGGTCATCAAAGATCCTCAGACCAATCAAACTCTCCTCTTTGATGGAGAGAGTTTTCATCCTTACCAAGAAGATAACTTTAAACTCCCAGTTTACGAAAACTCACAAGAGCTTATTCGTAAAACCTCGGCCCTCGTTGATTTTGCCCAACTTAAGGGAGGGCAATAATGAGTGTTAATACTTTACTCTATCTTAATCTGATTATTCCTTTTCTTTTTATTCTGACTTTAGGGTTAAGCTTTTTCCTAGGTCGTCCCCTCTGTGAAAAAAATCTGCAAAGAGTATGGACAATCACCAGTGTTCTCATTGCTGTGCTTGGCCTTATGCAATTTACTTATTTTTTTATTAATACTATCCCTGCTCAATCAGTCCATCTTCCGGCATGGTTCTCTTTTGAACAATACCATTTTGAGACAGTTTTCCTCATCGATTACTTATCTGTTACTTATGGAGCCCTTTCTGCGGTTATTTTGAGTGTTATTATTAAATTCTCTTTTAATTACCTCTATAAAGAAGCTGGATACTTCAGATTCTTCTTTCTTATTGGACTTCTTTATTTTGGTTTGATTCTTGTTTGTTACGCCGGAACACTTGATATCCTCTTTATTGGATGGGAGCTGGTAGGAACAACCTCAGTTCTTCTGATCGCTTTTTTCCATCAAAATATCAGCAGTGTAAGAAATTCTATCAAAGCACTTATTGGGTACAGACTATGTGATATGGGCATTTTGGCAGCTTCGGCCTGGGCCCATCACCATATCGGATCAACTGAGTTTGTCACAATGTCTCAACATGTTTATGAATTAAGTCATGAAGGTCATTTCTATATTTATATTGTGATAGGACTTTTTATTATTTGGGCCTCACTTGCGAAATCGGCCCAACTTCCTTTCTCGGCTTGGCTTCCAAAGGCCATGGAGGGACCGACTCCATCAAGTGCTGTTTTTTATGGTGCGCTTTCTATTCATTTAGGTCCCTATCTCCTTTTAAGGGCTGCTCCGTTTCTTGAACAGCACTGGAGTCTTACACTTGTTATTGGAGTCATTGGAGGCATAACAGCTGTCTACGCCACTCTCGTGGGCAGAACAAGAAGTGATGCTAAAACCATGCTCGCTTATGCCACGATGACTCAACTCGGACTCATCTTTGTTGAAATCTCGCTTGGTTTTTATAAACTTGCTCTCGTCCATATGGTGGCCAATGCCTCTTTAAGATCTTGGCAGTTCTTACGTGCCTCATCTCTCATCCAAGACTTTCAAGACAATCCTCTTGTTTATCAAGATACAGTAATCAAAAGACAATTCTCTATTGAGCAACTCTTTCCTCTTAAGTGGAGAATGAAGCTCTATATCCATGCCCTTAATGAATTTCATCTTGATTATATTACTGGATTCTTTTTGAAATATTTCTTCTTCTATCCAATTGAGCAGTTCAAAAAGTTTGATCGTTGGTTAATGAGAATGAATAATAGTATTGTTAGTTTTCTTTTAAGGAAATAAATTATGGAAGCTAATCACAATATTCCTTTTATTTTAGACTTTGACCTCACACCCTTTTCTATTTTTGTGGCCATTATCTATTGCCTCTCTTTTGCTCTAAGCTTATTTCCAACGAAAGAGCACGAGAATCTTCGTCCTCAATTTCTGACCTTTTTTTTCTTAGGTCTCGGAATTATATTCTCTAACTCCATTTTTACTTTTTTTGTTTTTTGGAGTCTTCATCGCCTTATTCCTTTTGTCTATTTTCTAAAGAATTTTGGACAGGACTCGGGAAGAAAGGCAGGAAGCTATATTTTGGCCCACCTACTTGGATTTATTCTTTTCTCTTATCTTGTCTTTCAAAGCTATGAGATGAACCTACTCACAACTTCACTTAGAAATTATCCGACGGACTTCTTCACACTCCCTCATCTTATGATTTTGATCTTTATCTCCTTTATGTCACAAGGTATTTTTCCATTTCACCAATGGGGAACTGATCTGATCAGCTCTTTTTCTTGGCAAGAGGTTTCAACCTTTCTTATCTCGAGATCAGGGATCATTCTTTTTTATAAAATGATTATTCCGGGTCTCAGTTCAGATCCACTAAGTTTTCAACTTGTGATAATGATTATTACTATTGTCTCTTCCATTTATTGGATCTGTATGGCAATGATTGAGAAGAATATCCATAAGGCCATTGGGATGTTTTATCTTTCCCAGGCCTCTCTTATTATTACTGGTCTTCAAGCTGGGCCGGTGGGAGTGAAGGGGGCCCTAATTCAAATGGTCGTGATTTCTTTTGCGAGTACCGCCATGTGGTCCATCACTCATTATCTTGACCGAGAGTTTAAGTTGAACTCTCAAACTTCCTTTCATGGTCTGGCCAAATACACACCAAGACTGGCCTTTGTTTTTATTATGATGGCTTTTTCGGTCATTGCTCTTCCACTGGGATTAGGTTTTGCTTCTGAAGATCTTTTAGTACACGCTCTTTTGGAGCAGGCCCATTGGTTGGGTCTTTTTCATATTTTGGCCGCTTGTTTAAATGGGATCTTTATTTATCAGCTTTTCGGAAAGATTTTTCTTGGAACTCCAAAGATTGATATTCCTCAGGCAAATTTTGACCTGCCCTACAGAAGACTTATTCCCTACTATCTCATCATCGTCTTCTTTCTAGCGACAGGTCTTTTTCCACAGTGGATTATAGGGATACTCCCTTAGTATTTATAATTAATCTCTACACTCATCATCTCTCCTTTCTCATCAGAGAGATTCGAGAGACCTTTATAATAGATAAGACGTTTTGTCTCTGGATGATACCTTAGAATAAGCGAGGGAGCGAACATTCTTAGAATCCAGTTATCTATCTCCACCTCAAATTCGTCAAGACCATCTTTGGTTTTTCCTTTATAACTGAGAACAAATTTATAAGAATCTAATCGGCCAGGAATAAGAAATTTGAGAAGAAATTTTTGAACCTTCATTTTTTCATAATTACCAATAAGATAATAATGAAGTCCCTGTGAAGCAACGATTAAACCCTTGTCGTTCTTATTCTGTATGAGTTCAGTTTCCTCTTTTTCATCGCCATCTTGATTGAACAATTCAATCTTTCCATTTTTCAGACGAGTTCCATGTTTATTTTTTTTGCGAAGATCATCCATCAAATGGTCTGGCACATTTAATGACTGCTGATAATTATTTTTGAGAATTCCTACCGTTTTACCACTAGGATCTTGATAAGTCGTCTCAGACTCGAGAATAGTTCCTTTTTCATCAAGCTTCAGCTGATGCTTTTCTGTGTAAACAACCTTTCCCTTAACAGTGGCCACCCCTTCATAAGAAGTCGTATTGGCCGTTGCTAAAAAACTAAACAAGAACATCAAAGGGAAAATCATAACAACCTCACTTATAGTATTTTTTCTTTCCATTCATCTTCTTTGAAGCCAACAACACCATCGTTATCGAGCAGGACAAAGGGTCTTTTTATTAATTTTCCATGTTCCGAAAGCAGATCAATCAGTTCAGAATCTTTCATCTCACCAATCTTTGTCGACAGCTTCATTTCTTTATAGAGGACACCTGAAGTATTAAATAATTTATTAATACCAAGCCCACGATCTTTTAGGTAAGAGAGCATCTTTTTGATTTCTGTCTTTGATGGAGGAGTTTCAATAATGGCCACGGGTTCAAAAGATATTTTATTCTTTTCAAGAAATTTTTTGGCCTTCACGCATGTTCCGCATTTAGCGTACTCATAAACTTTAAGCTTTTTCATTTTTTCTCCTACAAACGCTCTACAGTTCTTTTATCACCAATATATTCAAAGCGAGGCTTAATTCCCTCTTTTGTCTCAACCATTTCTAAGAACATTTTAAGTGGCCTAACCCAATGACTACCAACTTTATTGTCATAGAGGGCCTCGTAAACGACAAAGGGCTCCTGGGTCTCTGAATGAGTGGCAATATAGTGCACTCGATAAAGCTTACCCTTATAATGACGATAGATCCCGAATTTGATAGCTGTCATTTCATATCCTTTGCTTTAAAATATACGTGAAAAGGATAATTATGGCGAAAAAAACTCTTGTCTGCCTTCATGGCGCTCTCGGAACGGTTGAAGATTTCACTCATGTGGCCAATCAGCTCAATGAGAATTTTGATCTTAAACTATTAAATTTCTCGGGACACGGTAAAGGAACTTTTTGGCCAGAGCAGTTTCGGATTGAAACTTTTGCCCAAGATCTAGAAGATTTTTTTAACCAGCAAAAGCTCACTGATGTGGCCATCCTAGGATACTCTATGGGAGGCTATGTGGCCCTTTATCATAAAAGCCATTTTGAAAATTCGCCCATCACAAGTATTCTCACTTACGGCACAAAATTTAATTGGACCGAGGAAGACGTTCTTAAAGAAATTCCAAAACTAGACCCGATGATGATTCAAAATAAGGTCCCTCATTTTGCTGAGGAACTAGAGCATCGCCATGGAGAGAGATGGAAACAAGTTCTGCGATCAACCGCCCATATGATGCAAAATCTCCAAAAGCTTGATGGGCTCTCCCACGAGGACCTGGCCGACATTACTTGTCCAGTAATCATCACAAGAGGGTCTGAGGATCGAATGGTCACCCTTAGTGAGTCAGAAAAAGCAGCTAACCACCTAACAAATGGTCGCTACCAAGAGTTCTCAGGGGCGCGCCACGAGTTTGGAAGCATTCCTACGGAAAACCTTATCCAAGAGCTAAAAAATATTATTTATCCTCAATAGTCTATCAAAATTTACGAAAAGTACTTTGATGGTGTTTTTACAACTTATCCTTAACCTTATTTTCTTATCCTTAGCTTGGGCGCAGTCGTGCCCAACAAAAAATTTATTAACAGAACCAAACTCACCCTTTAACAAGATTCCTGTCTATAACCAAGATGGCTCTGGGACTTGTTATGCTTTCACAGCTTCACAGCTTGCAAATTATTATTTGATGAAAGAAAAGAACTATAAGGAACTCGAGTATCACCCACTCTGGGCAGCTCTGATGTATGCTCAAGATAATGAAAGTGATTCTGTTGTTGGTGGCGTGGCAAATGGAGCACTAGAAGCCCTGGCGAAATCTAAAAATTGTTCTTACAAAAGTGTCACCAAATCTCTTCAGCGCATGGCCAAAGATAATCAAATGACTGACCATGAAATTCTTGGCTTCATCGAAACTTATGCTATCGAGTACGGAAAGCTTTGGAGAAAATTTCAGGAAGACTTTGCTAAACAGAAAGAAGAAGATAAAAAAAG
>JACCDH011478512.1_pt1 | contig 11390 bp, 3 predicted proteins | sample 7442481 | NCBI WGS metagenome assembly JACCDH01 (sample SAMN15323433, study PRJNA562643) | freshwater metagenome | isolation source: river surface water | place: USA:Blue River Watershed | collected 2017-08-15 | reverse complement strand
TGTTTTTGTATCTTGATATGGAGTAAAAGATGGAATGACATTAAAATAAAGAGAAATATACTCCATACCAAAAGGAGTATTTTGACGATAAACAGATTTAAAATGTGAAATACGAGGATCACCATATATTCGATAATCATCTGTAGGTAAATCATTGATAGAATTAATTTGTGGTACTCCAGTTAAATAAATATCTTGAGCACCTCGTTGAACAAGTTGTAATTCTCCAGTTCCCATTTTTAATAAATTTTTTAATAAATTTATAATATATATCTATATTAAAAGAATATTCTTTATATTCATTTTTAACAATTATCTTTTTTTTTAAAAAGATTAATAATTATTTCTAAATATATAAATAGAAAGATTCTATATTATTTTAAAGATGAATTATAATATTCCCAAAAAAAATCAATTACATTTAAAAAAGAAAAATATTTATATAACATCAAATATTACAGAAAATACAATATGGTACTCAAAATATAACTATATTCTTATGAATGAAATATATGTAATGAATAATTCAACATTAACTATTGAACCAGGTACAACAATATATGCGAATTCATTAGAATTATCGAATTTATCATCTATTCCTGCTTTAATTGTAAAAAATGATTCAAAACTGATTTCAAATGGTAAAAAAGATAAACCAATTATATTTACAACTATTGTTTCTTTAAAAGATATTTTTGCCACAGATATATATACAAATAAATATACATACAATAATGGTTTAGGTCCATTTGGTGAATTTTGGAATGGTATAACCATTAGTGGTACAAATAAAGCAAATAATGGTATAAGTAGTAAAATAGGTATATATAATGTACCATATGGTGGTGTAAATGAAAATTCATATAATTTTGAATTAAGTTATACATATATTTATTTTGCTGGAATTACTCGATTAGAAACGAATTCATTAACATTAGGTGCTCCAAGTTTTTATGATAAAATACATCATTGTGAAATATTATTTGGTCAAAATTCAAATTTAATTATATATGGTGGATCATTAGTAATCGAAAAATGTATTTTTGGATTTACATATTCAGTTGGATGTTTAAATGTATTTGATGGTGGACAAGTATATTTTAATAAAAATATAATTATCGAAGGTTTAGATAATATAAATAGTGACTATTTAAATAATGTTGCGTTTAATAATTTTATTACAACATCCACATTATTAGAAGATGTTAATGTATTAAATCGAAGAACAATATTATTTATGAATAATAATACACTTTTATCATTGACATATACAACGAATTATGTTACAATTTTTGATGAATCTCGTGTTTATTCAGTAAATAATTTATTTATTGGTAATTGTTTAAATGTATTTAATTTATTAAATATTACAAATTTATCATCTTCATCACTTGTCATTTCAAGTACAGCACCAACAACATTTAATAATAATTATATTTATATTGGTCCTTCAACATATCAACATACAAATGGTTTATATTATGCTGGACCATCCATTACAATCAATATTCCAAATGAATCATCAAAAACGGTAAAACATATTGAATTTTTATTTTATGGTAATAATCAAGATAAATTAATAAAAGGACATTTTTTAAATATTATACCCATTGAAACTTCTGATGTTTATCATAATAGTACATCAAATAATGATTTTGAAAATAATCATTTATTACCAATTATACCAAGTGTATATTGGTCATTATTACCATCATCAATGGATTATGAACGTTTAAAAACACCTTATTATGCGTCAGGTGTAATACAAAAAGCATCAGATATTAAAGAGTGGAATTATGGATATTTTAATCATTTATTAACAAAAGATATATCTTCAAATAATACACCTTATTATTGGTTTTCATTTATTAAATATAAAAAATATTCTTCTGATTCATCGTCTTCAGAATCATCTTCATCTGAATCATCTTCATCAGAATCATCTTCGTCAGAATCATCTTCGTCAGAATCATCTTCGTCAGAATCATCTTCATCTGAATCATCACATGATTCTTTTGTTTATAAAAGAAGATCAAAAAAAGGTAAAAAAGAGTATAAAGTAAAAAGTGAAGATAAAAAGAGCAAAAAAGAAGAAAAAAGCAAAAAAGAAGAGAAGAGTAAAAAAGTAAATGAAGTAAAAAAAAATAAAAAAGAAAAGAATCATAAAGAATCATCTTCAAATAAAATAATGGATTATGTTAAAAATATTGATCCTAAAACAATGTTATTATCAAATTTATTATTAATGACATCTATGAGCATATTAAATGATAGTGATGATGAATAATTTATCTTTTTATTATATAATATTTGTTAATAAATAATAATTTGTTAATAAATTATAATAACTTTTTTATATTACTTATTTTTTAATATAAAAGGAAAGGTTATACAAATGTTGTAAAAACGTAGTTTTCTACTTTATTATTAATGACATCTATGAGCATATTAAATGATAGTGATGATGAATAATTTATCTTTTTATTTTACATCGCTGATTATTTATTAACAAATATTTATTTGTTAATAAAATGTTTTATATAATTATTTGTTTATATATTTTTAATATAAAAGGAAAGGTGCGGAAAACGTAGTTTTCTGCTTTAGGCGTGTTCTAATTGAGCAACGCGAGCAGAAAGAGCATCGTTTTGTTCTTTAAGTTCTTTAATAGCATTGATGAGTACACAAGCAATTTCTGAGTAACGAACAGTGAGGTACTTCTCTTCATCAGCAGGAACATCAACAAGTTCGGGGAGAGCAGCAAGAGTTTCTTGAGCAATAACACCGACCTTACGAGGTGAATCTTCAGCATCAGAAGTGTAGTTATAGTATACACCGCGCATCTTCATGACACGTTCAAGAGAGTTATCAATGGTTTCAACATTCTTCTTAATACGAATATCTGAAGGAGTTGACCAAGATTGAGCATTGGTAGCAGTAAGTTTAAGACCAATGTTACCATCATAGATGTAGAAGTCATTGCTGTTATCCATGTAACCCATTTGCCATACATAGTTTCCTTCACGTACGAAAGCAAGAGCGGATTTGTTATTTGAAGCTTGAGCATCAGTTGTAGTAATGGTAAGAGCAGCGAATTGATTTTGATCATAAGCACCATCCATACCAAGGTGGAGATCACCATTTACGCGGCAAGCATAAAGGGAATCTTTAGTAGTAACTACATTACCACCAACAACTAAATCAGCAGTGTGAACAGTGTTAGATACAGTTACATTGGATGAAGCAGTTACATTACCAGTAAGAGTTGAGAGACCAGATACATTGAGATTAGGGAAGTTACCATTGGCAACATTAGCAACATCAACAACGCGACCATTGTAGTCAGTAATGTAAATGTTACCATTGGCACCCATAGCAACGGAACCAACAATGGAACCAGCAGCCTCGAATTCAATACCAACACCGGAGTAGTTAAGACCACCTTTATTAAGAGTAATAACAGCATCATTAACAGTGGTATTTTGTGTGGTAACTTGAGTAGTAGAACCTTGAATAACTACATTATCATTAGCGTTACCAATGAAAATAGTTTGTGAACCAGTTGAGGTAGGAGCACCAATGTAAATATTAGCAGCATTAACGTCACCAATAACTACATCACCGCCCATAGTATATTGAACAGCGGTACGGAGTTTATCAATTTCAGTGTAAAGAAGTGATGAACTAATATTAGCAGTTGTAAGGTTAAGAATATCGGAAATATCCTTTGAAACAATGTTGTGAGCAGTAAGAGTACCTTCAACAGTAGCATCATCTTGCATGGTAACAGCACCAGTAAGAGTTGAAGCACCAGTTACAGCAAGAGTGGATGAAAGAGTGGTAGCACCAGTTACATCAAGAGTACCAGCAATAGTGACATCATCACCCATTGATACAGTACCAGTCATTGTTGAAGCACCACCAACTGAGAAAGTGGTAGCAACATCCATAGTACCATAAGTACCAGTTTCAGCATCAACTAAATGGTATGAAAGAATGTTACCAGCAGCAAGGTTACCATCAATAACGAGGTTACCACCGATGGAAGCATCATTGTAGATCTTAATATTACCAACAGTCATATTATCAACATAAAGTTGTTGAATAGTAGCAGTTTCAGCACTAAGATTACCCATATCAGCGTTTTCAGGTACAGTAATTGATTCAGTAACATAAAGACGAGCAACTGATAAATTACCCCAAACATTACCATTGTCGAAAGTACCGAGTTCAGCATCAACTAAATGGTATGAAAGAATGTTACCAGCAGCTAAGTTACCTTCAATTACAAGGTTACCACCAATAGAAGCATCATTGTAAATCTTAATAGTACCGCAAGTAATTGATTCAGCTTCAAGATTACCGAAAGTAGCACCTGATGATGAATACATTTCACCCATAAGGAAAATGTTACCAACAGCAAGATTACCATTAATATTACCACTTGAAGCAACAACAACTTCACCAGTAAGAGTTTGTTCTACACTGAAGTTAGCAGCAGTTAAGTTACCAGTTACAGTAAGTTCACCAGCAACATTTACATTTGATGAGAAACCAGCTACACCAGTTACATCTAATGTACCACCAACAGTAGCATCATTAGTCATTGATACATCACCAGTTAAGGTTGAAGTACCACCAACTGAAAGGTTGTTAGAAAGAGTGGTAGCACCAGTTACACCAAGAGTACCACCTACAGTAGCACTGTTAGTCATGGTTACTGATCCAGTTAAGGTTGAAGCACCAGTTACAGCAAGAGTACCACCAACTGAAGCATTGTTGGACATAGTTACAGCACCAGTGAGGGTAGAAGCTCCGGTTACAGCAAGTGATGATGAAAGAGTGGTAGCACCAGTGACACCAAAAGTACCACCTACTGAAGTAGCACCAACAATGTTAGCAACACCAGCAACATCAAATGAACCACCGACAGTGGTTGAACCAGTAATTGACATTGTACCACCAACGGTTGTAGCACCAGTTACATCAAGAGTTGAACCAACAGTAGCAGCACCTACTACAGCAAGAGTAGCAGTATCAGTTTCACCTGAAACATAAAGATCAGCATATACACCTACATCATCATTGAAAGTTGAAGTACCTTGAACAGTTAATGAAGATGAAAGAGTAGAAGCACCAGTTACACCAAGAGTGGATGAGAGAGTAGTAGCACCAGTTACACCAAGAGTACCACCTACAGTAGCATTGTTAGACATAGTTACAGCACCAGTAAGAGTTGAAGCACCAGTTACAGCAAGAGTTGATGAAAGAGTAGTAGCACCAGTTACACTAGCAGTACCACCTACTGAAAGGTTATTAGAAAGAGTAGCAGCACCAGATACACCAAGAGTAGATTGTAAGTAAGTAGCACCAGATACAGTAGCAGTACCACCAACGGAAAGGTTGTTAGAAAGAGTGGTAGCACCAGTTACACCAAGAGTACCAGCAACAGTAGCATTAGAACCCATTGTTACAGCACCAGAAAGAGTGGAAGCACCGGTAACGTTGAGTTTAGGGAAGTTACCTTGAGCAACATTACCGAAGTCAATAACGTTGTTAAGATCGGTAGCAACAAGGTTACCATTATTAGCAACTAAAATAGAAGCATAAGTAGAATTGTTATTTAAGATTTCGAAACCAGCACCAATAGCGGAAGAAGTATTACCTTTGTTAAGAGAAATAATGTGGTCAAATACTTCAGTATTGGTAGTTTGAATTGAAGTTAAACTACCAGCAATAATAACACTGTCTGAAGCACTACCAATGTAAATCTTTTGTGATGAGTTACCATTGGGGGTACCGATGTAAATATCACCTACATTTTGACCATCCTCGAAAGTGGTCTTATCACCAATGTGGATATCATTACCAGTACGGACAATAACATCACGCATGGTACTTACATGGGTGTAAAGATCAGTTGAACCAATGTTAGCAGTTACAAGATCAAGAATATCAGTAATATTAGATGATTCAAGGTTGTTAATGTGAGCACTACCTGAAATAACAACATCATCGAAAGTACCAGTTTCAGCATCAACTAAATGGTATGATACAATGTTACCAGCAGCAAGGTTACCATCAATCTTGAGGTTACCACCGATTTCAGCATCTTGGAAGATCTTAATTGAACCGCAAGTAATAGTGTTAGCATAAAGGTCATCAACAGTAGCAGTTTCAGCGGTTACAGTACCCATATCAGCAGTGTCGGGAACTTTAATGGATTGAGTGACGAAAAGATTTCCTACTTGGAGATTGCCCCATACATTACCATTTTGGAAAGTTCCTAATTCAGCATCTACTAAATGGTATGAAAGAATGTTACCAGCAGCAAGGTTACCATCAATAACAAGGTTACCACCAATAGCAGCATCATTGTATACTTTAATAGTACCGACAGTAAGAGATTCGGCTTCAATATCACCGAATTGAGCACCATTTGTTGAAATAATGTTACCATCAAGTAAAATGTTACCTACTTGGAGATTACCATATACTTGACCTTGACCAAATGTACCAGTAGTAGCATCTACTAAATGGAATGAAAGAATGTTACCAGCAGCAAGGTTACCATCAATAACAAGGTTACCACCAATTTCGGCATCATTGTATACCTTAATAGTACCGACAGTAAGAGATTCGGCTTCAATATCACCGAATTGAGCACCCTTGGTAGAAATGATGTTACCATCAAGTAAAATGTTACCTACTTGAAGATTACCATATACTTGACCATTGTCAAAAGTACCATTTTCAGCATCGACTAAGTGGTATGATACAATGTTACCAGCAGCAAGGTTACCATCTACACGGAGGTTACCACCGATTTCAGCATCTTGGTAAATCTTAATTGAACCACAAGTAATAGTATCAGCAACAAGGTCACCTACAGTAGCGGTTTCAGCAGTAATAGTATCAGCATTAGTTGAAGGAGCAGAGAAGTTGTGGAGAACAGTAAGATCATAAATAGTAGCTAATCCAGATACATTCGCATTATCGAAAGTACCAGTAGTAGCATCGACTAAATGGTATGAAAGAATGTTACCAGCGGCAAGGTTACCATCGATAACAAGATTACCACCAATTTCAGCATCATTGTATACTTTAATGCTACCTACAGTCATTGATTTGGCTTCAATATCACCGAATTGAGCACCTTTGGTTGAAACAATGTTACCATCAAGTAATACGTTACCTACTTGAAGGTTACCTTGAACTTGACCAGATGAAATATTAGCAAAACCACTTACTACAATAGAATCTACTGATGTTGCTTTAGCAGTAAGATTACCAATAGATGATGATTTTCCTTCAGGTACATAAAGACCATTGTTGGCACGGAGGAGATTAGCAATGTTAGCAGAACCACCAACTTCAAGATTACCAGCAGTTACTAAAGTACCACCGGTAATAGTTGATGATGAAACAATAATATCACTTGATTCAAGTTTATTATTAACTTTAATAACATTTGCACTAAGAAGTGTTAATGACGCATCACTTGAAATATTGATTGATCGAACATTCGATAAGACAGGACGAGATGATAATGTTGAAGACATATTTGTGGTGTTTAATATATTATAATATAATATATTTTTTTTGAAAATTAAAAAAATAAATTAAAAAATAAATTTAATTTATTTTTAGAGAAAAATAAACTGTTTACTTTAAAAGAAGAATTTATATATTCCTATTCTTTAAAATATTTAATTCTTCTTTTAATTCTTTTACACAATTTATTAATAATGGAATAATTTCAACATATCGAACACTCATTACATCTCGCACATCATTCCACTCAATTGCTTCCGGTAATACTTCATTAATTTCTTGAGCAATTACACCAATACGTCTTTTATCATTATCTGTATCATGATTATAATTAAAATAAACACCATTGATTTTGTCAATTTTTTCTAATGAATTTTCTATATACTTTATATTTTTCTTTAATCTTCGATCCGATGTTGAACTAAAAGATGTACTATTGGGTGCTAAATGTATACCCAAATTACCATCATGAATATATAAACCATTCTCATTATTCTTATATCCAATATACCATGTATAACTATTATCTCTTACTAAAGAAATTGCTTGAACTTCATTTTGTTCATTTTCTGGTGTTGTAATTGTTAATATTGAATATTTTTCTGGAGTATATGCGTTATCTATACCAATATGAGTAAATCCATTTATTTTAAAATCATATATACCATCTAAATTTGTAACATTTGAACTGTCAAAATTAAATATATTACTTGTTAAAATTGATGAAGTAATTCCATATAAAACTAAATTTGATTGAGAAGCACTTAAATTACCATTCAAAATATTAATATTTCCTATAATATTTCCCACAACATCTCCTAAAATATTTCCTATAATATTTTGATTTATATTTCCTACTAAATTTCCATTAAAATCACCATTTATTTGAGCAATAATATTTCCAATTGTATTACCATAATAATCACCATATAAATTTAAATTCGTATTTCCTATAACATTTCCTATTATACTACCAAAAAGATTTCCATTAATATTTGATATAATATTTCCTATCATATTACCATTTAAATCATTATTTACTTTTATATTTGCTGATCCAATTATGTTTGAAATAACATTTCCAAATACATCCAATCGTACATTTCCTATAACATTTCCATTTATATTACCATTTAAATCACCATTGATATTTTGATAAGATGTCCCATTTATATTTCCATATAAACCTCCATAAATATCTTGTTGTATATTTCCAAAAATATTACCATATATATTTCCTACAATATTTCCACTTACAGAACCTAATACAGTTGTATTTGATATAGTTATATTTGAATATAATATATTTGTACCTTGTACATTACCCAAATTAATAATATTATTTGGATTACTTATTGTATTTTGATTATTTATATTTGATATAATTGTATTTGATCCTGGAATAATACTTCCATTTATGTTTCCGCCGACATTAACATTATTATTTCCTGTATTTATAATTCGTTTTGATAAAAACGACATTTTAATCCTTTAATTGTTTAGAATATTTTTTATTTAAAAATAAAACTAACAGTTTTTTAAAAAAATATTTTTTTTTTTATATCTATAAAAATAAATTCATTCAAAAATATTTTTTATTCTTACTTCTTTATTTCTATTTTTTTCTTTATAAATAACCCCATGATACTTTTCTAAAAATAATGAGATTTATCTCTTCTAATTTATTATCATTATTCTTCTAATAAATAACGTAAAAGAAAAATATAAAAAATAGAAAAAAATTTAACAAATAAAAGTATAGTTTTTTTATATGTAAGAAAAAAGTATTTATATATTTACGTTTATTTTATTCTTCAAAAGATGGAGAAATACGCTAACGTAGACAATCTTGATAAGTCTACTCTTTACGATGATAATCATCATGGTAAAGATGTTTGTGGAAAGATGACTCTCTGTTCAAGTACTGATGTACAAGATATTGAGTCAATTGGTGGAAATGGTGTTCAACGTATTTACGTTCAACAGAATTCCGTTATTCCTGAGAAGCTCATTGATGCTTATCGTGGATATGTAACTAATTTGGCAAATGCCAACATTTATGATATTGAGAAGAGTAATATGAAGAAGCAAAGTGAGTACCATAACCTTTTTGGTTTTTCGGATACGAAACTTGCTTTTTCTTCTCTTTTCTTTAAACTCACTATTCAGTCGATTATGCTTTATTGCTCTCGATTTCTTTTTATGATTCATCCTTTTGTTTCGTACATCTTTTTTACTATTCACATTGTTACCGCTACTACTTTCATCACTGATGTGATGGAAGAGTATGGCAAGAAGAGTGTGGAAGAGTATGATTTGTATGTACCCAATGAGAAGAAGTTTCATTCTGTATCCCTTATGATTCGTCGTAAGTACAAGATTACACCTAAGAAGAGTGAAATGCTTTATATGTACCGGAAGCTTACTGCTACTGGTGCTATTGCCAAGAATGAGATTCTAGAGGACTTTTTGGTCACTCGAAAGACACGCAGCACCTCTGGTGTGATCGTCGTTTCAGTGATTATGCCTCCGGATACTTTCTCTTGCTCTTACAACTGCTCTTATTGCCCCAATGACCCTCGTTATTCGCGCTCTTATTACCATGGTGAACCCACGGTAATGCGCGGAAAGCGTAATGGTTTCAAGGCATTTGAACAGTTCCGTGAACGCGTTCATTCCTATATTATGAATGGACACGATGTGGATAAGATTGAGTGTATTATTTTGGGTGGCACCTTTTCGTGCTATCAACCCAAGGTTGCTGAGGAGTTCATTACTGGACTTTATTACGCAGCAAATACTGCTTTTGACGATCCGTCTTCGCTTCGCCCTATGCTGAGCATTGAGGAGGAGCAACGTATCAACGAGAGTACGCATTGTCGTATTATCGGTGTTACTATCGAGACCCGTCCTGATAAGATTACGAAGCCCGAGTTGCGTCGTTTCCGTAAGTATGGAGTCACCCGTATTCAAATGGGTGTTCAACATACGGATGACGAAGTTCTTGAGAAGAATAATCGCGAGTGTACTACTGCCCAAGTTAAGGCAGCATTGAAACTTGCCAAGGATGAGTGTTTCAAAGTAGATATCCATTTGATGCCCGATTTGCCATATTCGACTCCCCAAAAGGATGAACTTATGTTTCAAACTGTGCTTTCTGATCCTGCCCTTCAGGCGGATCAGTGGAAGATTTACCCAACGTGCGTTCTTGAGTTCACGGAGATTAAGAAGTGGTATGATGACGGGCTTTATAAGCCTTATGCTGAGACCAATTATGAGGAGTTCCTTCGCATCCTTGTTGATGTTATGAAGGCTCTTCCCCCGTGGATTCGTGTGAATCGCGTTCAACGTGACTTCCCTAGTACTTATATTGAGGGTGGAAACAAGGTTGCTAACCTACGTCAAGTTCTTGATGATAAGTTGGAAGAAGCCTCGTCGTCTACCCAGGAGATTCGTACAATGGAGGTTCGTCACAATACTGATCACATTCATCGTGCCCGTTTGGTGCGTTGTGATTATGACGGACAAGATGGCAAGGAGATTTTTCTTTCTTTCAAGTCTTGTTCTTGTACCTATTGTGCGCCTTATGAGCAGTACAAGGTCAAGAAGACTATTTATGAGTCATTTGGACTTCCGACACCCGACTTTTATGGTTGTGGTAAGGAAGATGTGATTTATGGCTTTCTTCGTCTTCGTATTTCGGAAAACGCTGGAAAGATCACTTTTAGTGATCTCCAACAGAAAGGTCTGATTCGTGAACTTCACGTGTATGGCAATGTTGTACCCGTTTATTCAAAGAGTGGTGATCAACAACTCAAGTCTCAGCATTTCGGTTT
>JACCDH011268463.1_pt1 | contig 11391 bp, 13 predicted proteins | sample 7442481 | NCBI WGS metagenome assembly JACCDH01 (sample SAMN15323433, study PRJNA562643) | freshwater metagenome | isolation source: river surface water | place: USA:Blue River Watershed | collected 2017-08-15 | reverse complement strand
GCGGTGCCGGTGGCGGCTACCCTGGCGGCGGTGATCCGGGCGGCGGCGGCGGTGCCGGTGGCGGCTACCCCGGCGGCGGCGGCACCGAGGTTCCGGAACCAGGCATGCTGGGATTGTTCGGTCTGGGTGCGGTTGCGGCCGCTTGGGGACGCCGCAAGCGCAAGCGCAAGGCGGACAACCAGGGGGCCTGACCAGCCTGCCAACGACAACGGAAAAGGGGGGCCTCGGCCTCCCTTTTCTTGTTGTGAAACCGCATGCTAACCAATTTCCGCATATGCCGGGGGGCGATGATCTGTAAGCATTCCTTGCCCGCGCTGCTGGCGCTTGCCGTGCTTGGCGGCTGCGGCCCGGCGCCCGCCAGCCAGTTGGCGGATATTGACCGGGCGCTATCCCAGCGGCGCTATACCGAGGCCCGCGATGCGCTGCTGGCCCAGTACAAGCGCGATGCAAGCTCGATCGAAACGGTTCGCCGCCTGGCAAAGGTGGAGCTGGAACTGCAGGATGGTTACTCGGCCGAACGCTATCTCGATGAATGGCGCGCACTCACCGGGGAGACTCCCGAATGGGTCACCCACCGGGCACGGGCGCTGATCCTGCAACGCCGGGCACGCTTTGCCCGTGATTTCCTGGAGCAGGCCGAGCCAGCGGCAGCGGAGGCCGAACAGCGCGCCTGGCTGCTGGTCTGGGCGCTGATGGAAGAGGGGAATTTCGAAAAGGCCGAGCAAGAGGTCATGACGGCTTTGGCCCGCTACCCCCAATCACCCAACCTGCACGCCCGCGCCGGGCGGCTGATGGTGATGCTGGGCGAGTGGGAGGCCGTCAACCAGCATGTGGCCGAGGCCCTGGCTGTTGATCCGCAGCATTATGAATCCTTGCTGCTGCTGGGCGAGAGCAGGCTGGCCGAAGGCAATCCCGAGGGCGCGCTGGAGCCCTATCGGCTTGCTGCCAAGCTCTATCCCGAGTTGGCCGTCCCCCAGGCCAATGTCGTCAATATCCTGATCGATTTCGGCCAGCTGGAAGAGGCGCAGAAGATCCTGCGGCCCACCCTGGCGCGCCACCCGCGCCTGCCCTTGCTGCTGTTCATGTCGGCCCGGCTCGATGCCGCGCACAAGCGCTGGGCCCAGGCCCGAGCCACGCTTCAGGCCGTGCCGGCGCCATTCAAGCGCGCGGTTCCAGCCGTGGTCCTGCTGGAAGGCGATGTCGAAGCGGCGCTGGGCAACCAGGGGACTGCGCAGTCGCTTTATGCCAGCATTGCCAACCAGCCCCGGGTCGCCCGGCAGGTGGCCGAACGGCTCAACCCGCCGCCGCCCGGTGCCGCCGGACTGGCCGACTAGCGCGCCACCCCGGCGATTGCATCGGCCACTTCATCGACCAGTTCCAGCGGCAGGTCATGGCCCATGCCGGGGATCTCGTGCAGCCTGGCCCCGGCAATGTGGGCTGCCGTATCGCGGCCGCCCTCAACCCGCACCAGGGGATCGTCCACACCGTGGATGACCAGGCTGGGCGCGGTAACGTTTTTCAGGCGCGACCGCCGGCAACCATCATCGATGATCGCAGCCAGCTGGCGTCCCGCCCCGGTGGGGTGGAAGCTGCGCTCGAAATCGCGGGTGATCCGCTCAACCAGGCGATCCTCGGCCGTGGGATAGGCCGGGCTGCCAATCGCCCGGGCAATCCGGGTCACATGGGGCACGATCTGTTCCAGCGTGGCACTGGCCGGCGGCGGGGTGGTCAGCGCCTTGAACGCCTCTGGCTTGGCCGGAGGAACCCGGCGGTTGCCCGTGGTCGACATGATCGAGGTCAGCGACAGCGTCCGCTCCGGATAGGTTGCCGCCACCAGCTGGGCGATCATCCCGCCCATCGATGCGCCGACGATGTGGGCCTTGTCGATCCCCAGCGCATCTAGCAGGCCAACGGCATCGGCGGCCATGTCGGTCAGCCGGTAGGGCAGCTTGGGCCGCAGCCCGAACAGCCGCATCAACACCACCTTGCGGACATTGGGCACGCCATGTTCGGTGAACTTGGTCGACAGCCCGATATCGCGGTTGTCATAGCGGATCACGTGATAGCCGCGGGCCACCAGCGCCTCGACCAGCTCGATCGGCCAGAGCGTCAACTGCGCTCCCAGCCCCATAATCAGCAGCAGCGGCGGATTGGCCGGATCGCCATAACGCTCAACCTCCAGGCTGACTCCATTGGCTTTGACTTGTGGCATGGTGATCCCCCCTCAAGGTTCTGTTCTTCGGTCTGGAATGGCAGATTTCTGCCAGTTGTGTACGGCATAGTGCCGATTTTTTGGTCCCGCGCCAGCCCCGATCCGCCGTTACACCCGGAACGATGCCGGATCGCCCCGGTTGTCCCGGCATCCCGCCTCCACGGCGGGAAACGAGGAAAGGATAGTACGATGGCAAACCAGAACCAGGGCGACAAGCAGGGCGGTCGTCAGGCCGGCGGCCAGAGCGACAAGGGTGGCAACACCCGCCAGGGCCAAAGCGGCAACCAGGGCGGTGGCCAGAAGGGCGGCCAGAGCGGCGACAAGAGCGGAAGCCAGCGCGACCGCTAAGTCGACCTTTCATCTCCCGACATTTGCCGGCACCCCCACCGGCATTCTGGGCCGCTTCCGCAAGGAGGCGGCCCTTTGGCGGTCACGGCACCAGCACGGTATCGCGGGCGTCTGGCAGCAGCTGTGGGTAATCGAGCGTATAGTGCAGCCCCCGGCTTTCCTTGCGGGCCAACGCCGAACGCACGATCAGTTCGGCGCATTGCAAAAGGTTGCGAAGCTCGATCAGGTCGGTCGAAACGCGGAAGTGGCCGTAATAATCGTCCACCTCCTCGATCAGCAGCTTGATCCGGTGCGCCGCGCGCTCCAGCCGCTTGGTGGTGCGAACAATGCCGACATAGTTCCACATGAAGCGGCGGATCTCGGTCCAGTTCTGCTGGATGATCACTTCCTCATCGCTGTCGGTCACGCGGCTTTCATCCCAGGCGCGGACGGGCGGCGGGGCATCAAAGCTGTCCCAGCGGGCGAGGATATCGGCCGCGGCGGCCTCACCAAAGACAAAGCATTCGAGCAGGCTGTTCGAAGCCAGGCGGTTGGCGCCGTGCAGGCCGCTTTCGGTGCATTCCCCGGCAGCATAGAGCCCGGGCAGGTCGGTGCGCCCGGTGAGGTCAATCACGATTCCGCCGCAGGTGTAATGCTGCGCCGGCACGACCGGGATCGGCTGACGCGTCATGTCGATCCCCAGCCCCAGCAGCTTTTCGTAGATCGTCGGGAAGTGGTGCTTCACGAAATCGACCGGCTGATGGCTGATATCGAGGTGGACATAGTTCAGGCCGTCGCGCTTGATCTCGCTGTCGTTGGCGCGGGCGACGATATCGCGCGGGGCCAGTTCGGCACGCTCATCGTAATCGGGCATGTAGCGGTGCCCGGTTTTGGGATTGAGCAAGCGCCCGCCCTCGCCGCGCACGGCCTCGGTAATCAGGAAGTTCTTGACGTCGAGGTTGTAGAGGCAGGTCGGGTGGAACTGCATCATTTCCATGTTGGCGACGCGGCAGCCCGCGCGCCAGGCCATGGCGATGCCGTCGCCGGTTGCCCCGCGCGGCGCGGTGCTGAATTGATAGACCCGCCCCGCCCCGCCGGTCGCCAGGATCGTGGCGCGCGCGGTGTGCGCCTCAACCTGTCCGGTCTGCTCGTTCAGCGCATAGACGCCCCAGACCCGGCCCGAACCGGAATAGCGTTCTTCATGCCGCCCGGTGATCAGATCGATGCAGGCGCGGTGCGGCAACAGGGTGATGTTGGGGTGGGCCTCTGCCGCGCGCAGTAGGGCATCGAGCACGGCCCGCCCGGTGGCATCATCGACATGGACGATCCGGCGGTGGCTGTGCCCGCCCTCGCGGGTGAGGTGCAGGTCCTTGCCCCCATAACCCTCAGCCTTGTTGAAGGGAACGCCCAGTTCGACCAGGCGGTCAATCGCGTGGGGGGCGCGTTCGATCACGAACTCCACCGTCTCGCGGCGGTTAAGGCCCGCCCCGGCCACCATCGTATCGCGAATGTGGTTTTCAAAGGTATCGCCGGCATCGAGCACGGCGGCGATCCCGCCCTGCGCCCAGGCGGTCGATCCGCCCGTCAGCTCACCCTTGGCTAGGACCAGCACCTTGACCCGTTCGGCAAGTTCCAGCGCCGCGGTCAGCCCCGCCGCGCCAGAGCCGACGATGATAACGTCGTGGTTCACACCCGGCTCACGCCGCCTGGGCCGCGCTGCTGGTCAGGCTGACGAAGACGTCCTCCAGATCCGCCTCGCGGGTGCTGACATCGACGATGCCAAAGCCCATGGCCTGGACCAGCGAAAGCACTTCGCCGGCGTTGCTGCGATCCTTGTCGTAAGTGATTTCCAGCGTGTGATCGCCGGTCTTCTCGCACTTGATGATTGCCGGGTGGGCCGGGCATTCGGCGGCTGGCTTGTCGACCGTCACCACCACAACCTTTTCGCGCGCCATTTCGACCAGTTCGCGGGTCGGCTTGTTGGCGATCAGTTCACCATGATTGATAATCGCAATGCGGTTGCACAGCTCCTCTGCCTCTTCGAGGTAGTGCGTGGTCAGCACCACGGTCACCCCATGGGCGTTGAGATCGCTGACCAGTTCCCACAGCTGGCGGCGCAGTTCGACATCGACCCCGGCGGTCGGCTCATCCAGCACGATCACCGGCGGCTGGTGGACCAACGCCTTGGCGATCAGCAAGCGTCGCTTCATGCCGCCCGAAAGGGTGCGCGAATAGGCATTGGCCTTGTCTGAAAGGTGCACCTGCCCCAGCAGTTCCAGGCTGCGCCGCGCCGCCTTGGGCACACCGTAAAGCCCGGCCTGGATATCCAGCACCTCGACCGGCGTGAAGAACGGATCGAAGACGATTTCCTGCGGCACGATCCCGATCGCCCGCTTGGCGTTGCGCGGGTCCTTGTCGATATCGAAACCCCAGATCTCTGCGGTGCCGCTGGTCTTCATCACCAGACCGGCCAGGATGTTGATCAGGGTCGACTTGCCGGCGCCATTGGGGCCAAGCAGGCCAAAGATTTCGCCCTGCGGCACATCGAAGGACACGCCCTTCAAGGCGAGTTTGCCCTCACCCTGCCCGGCGGGAGCATAACGTTTGATGAGGTCGCGGATGCGGATGGCTGCAGGCTGTTCCATGCGCCTGCTCTTGCGGCAGGATTGGCGCGCCGTAAAGCCCTGCCAAAAGGCCGCACCCCATCGCCGCAATCGGCCAATTCCTGCCGCGCCGTTAACCATGATCGTCGGGGATGGCGTTAAGCAAGACAAGCGTAGGAAAAGCTTGATGATTGGGGGAGTTCCCGCCTGGCTGCCGCTTCAGCGGCGCTACCGTGCCTTGAGCGCGGCGCTGGTGCTCGCCCTTGGCCTGTTCGCAGCGCTCCCGGCCCACGCCGAACGTGTTGTCTTGAACGGCGCCGCCGAGGCGGTGGTCGTCGCGCCGCTCTCGCTAGTTGCCAACGAAGGCCTCAATTTCGGGCGGGTCGCAGCCGGGACTGCGGCAGGTACGGTCCTGCTCAATCCCGATAGCCTGGCCTGCACCACCACCGGGCCGATCCTGCGCACCGGGCTGTGCCAGCCGGCTGAATTCACCGGCATGGGCACGCGCAAGATGAACGTGCGGATCCAGATCCCGACCACGATCACGCTGACCCGCGTTGGCGGCACCCAGACGATGACAGTCAGCAACCTGACACTCGATACGACGCCCGACCTTACATATTTCAGCGGCAACGGCGCCAACACCCGCTACCAGATTGCGCCAAACAGCGGGATTTTCACCTTCAGGGTTGGCGGCCGGCTGAATGTCGGGGCCAACCAGCCAAGCGGGGTCTATAACGGCAACTTCGTCGTTACCGTTCAGTACCAGTAGGCTGGACCAGTAGGCTGGACCAGTAGGCTGGAAATGCGCCCGCGCGCCTGCTAGAGGGCGGCGTCATGAGCATCCAGCCCGAAACCGCAACCGTCACCACCACCCGCGTTTCCTGCGATGGCGCCAAGGATATCCGCGGCGGCGCAGCCCTGGGCCACCCGCGCGTCTGGCTGGAAATCGACGAGCGCGGCTATGTCGATTGCGGCTATTGCGACAAGCGCTTCGTGCTGCAGGGCGGCCCGGCCGATGGCATCGATCCGGCGCAACTGGATGACGTGGCCTCTGGCGCCAGCCGCTAAGGCACCTATATCGGTGCAATGACCACCGATCCGCGCGCCCTGCTCTATCGCCAGCTCGATCCCGCCCAGGCCCAGGCCATCACCCGCGAGGCCCTGGCCCGCTGCGACGATGGCGAACTGTTCCTGCACTATACCGCGAGCGAGACCTTCGGGTTCGACGACGGACGCCTGAAGACCGCCGACTATGCGCGCGAAGCCGGGTTCGGCCTGCGCGGCGTTTCGGGCGAGATGACCGGCTTTGCCCATGCCAACGAGATCAGCGCCGAGGCGATCCGCCGCGCCGGGCAGACGCTGGCGCTGCTGGATCCGGCGGCGAACAAGCTGGCCGCCCCGCCGCGCGCCAGCAACCGCAAGCTCTATACCGATGCCTCGCCGCTTGACCTGATCCCCTTTGCCGAGAAGGTGAAGCTGCTGGAGATGATCGACGCTGCTGCCCGCGCCCGTGATCCGCGGGTGGTGCAGGTTTCGGCCAGCCTGGCCGCGAGCTGGTCGGTGGTGGAGATCGTTCGCCCCGATGGCTTTGTTGCCACCGACGTGCGCCCGCTGGTGCGGCTTAACGTTGGCATCGTCGCCGAACAGAACGGGCGGCGCGAGACCGGCAGCTTCGGGATCGGCGGACGCCGACTTTATGATGACCTGTTCGCGCCCGAAACCTGGAACCGCGCGATCGATTCTGCGCTGGCCCAGGCGCTCACCAACCTGGAAAGCGTTGCCGCCCCGGCGGGTGAGATGACTGTCCTGCTTGGCCCCGGCTGGCCCGGCGTGCTGCTGCACGAGGCGGTTGGCCACGGGCTGGAAGGCGATTTCAACCGCAAGGGCACCAGCGCCTTTTCCGGCAAGATCGGCCAGCGCGTTGCGGCGCCGGGCGTGACCGTGGTGGATGATGGCACCCTGCTGGGCGTGAACGGCCAGGGCCGCCGCGGCTCGCTGTCCATCGATGATGAGGGCACCCCGACAAGCGAGACGGTGCTGATCGAGGACGGGATCCTGAAGGGCTATATGCAGGACCGCCTCAACGCCCGGCTGATGGGCGTGGAGCCGACCGGCAACGGCCGCCGCGAGAGCTATGCCCACGCGCCGATGCCGCGCATGACCAACACCTTCATGCGCGCCGGGAATGACGATCCGGCCGAACTGCTCAGCCGCGTGAAGAAGGGCATCTTCGCCAAGAGCTTTGGCGGCGGGCAGGTCGATATCGTTTCGGGCAAGTTCGTGTTTTCCTGCACCGAGGCTTACCTGGTCGAAAACGGCAAGCTGGGCGCGCCGATCAAGGGCGCGACGCTGATTGGCGATGGGCCAACCGTGCTGACCAAGGTTTCGGGCATCGGCAATGACCTGGCGATCGACGAAGGCGTTGGCATCTGCGGCAAGGGCGGCCAGTCGGTCCCCGCCGGGGTTGGCCAGCCCACCCTGCTGATCGATGGCCTGACGGTTGGCGGCACCGCGTGATTTGTCAGGCGCAGTTCAGGAACTTGTGTTAGTCTTCGGCCGCTGACTTTCGGAGAATCCCCATGCGTGCACTTGCCATTGCCCTTGCCGCCACGGCGCTGGTTGCCGGTGGTGGTGCCGTTTCGGCCAAGCCCAAACTGACCCCGGAGCAGCGGCTCGAAAAGCTGCTGGATGGCCGCGTGGCCGGCAAGCCGACCACCTGCATTTCGATGTCCGACACCCGCGACATGGAGATCATCGATGGCGTGGCGGTGGTCTATCACGCGGGTTCGACGCTGTACGTCAATCGGCCCAAGAACCCCGAAGACCTCGATTCCGATGATATCCTGGTGATCCGCCCCAGCGGCAGCCAGCTCTGCCGGCTCGATATGATCCACACGGTAGACCGGGTTGGCCACTTCACCACCGGGTTCATCAACCTGAGCGACTTCGTCCCCTATCGCCGCGCGCAGCAGGCTGGCCGCTAAGCCGATTACGCCTTGCCAAGGGCGGCCTTGCGCCGCACCCTGCGTGGAATAACATGCAGGGAGAGCATGATGACCACACCGCAAGCACCGATCGCTTCGCCCTTCGGCTATCGCTCAACTGCCCTTGATGTAATCGCCGGGATCGACCTGACCGGCAAGACCGCCTTCGTTACTGGCGGCTATTCGGGGCTTGGCACCGAAGTGGTGCGCGCCCTCGCCTCGGCCGGTGCCCGCGTTCTGGTGGGCGCACGGCGACCCGACAAGGCAGCAGAGGACCTGGCCGATGTGGCCGGCGCGGTTGAAATCCTTGCGCTTGACCTTGCGGACCCGGCCTCGATCGACGCCTGCGCCAAGGAAGTCGCGCGACACACCGGCCAGCTGCATATCGTCATCAACAATGCCGCGATCATGGCCTGCCCGCTGGCGCGCGATGCGCGTGGCTATGAAAGCCAGTTTGCGACCAACCACCTTGGCCATTTCCAGCTGACCGCGCGGCTCTGGCCGCTGCTCAAGGCAGCAGGCGGCGCGCGGCTGGTGTCGGTTTCGTCAATCGGCCATCGCCTTAACGGGCTGTCGATCGAGGACCCCAATTTCGAGCATCGCGATTATGACAAGTGGCTAGCCTATGGCCAGGCCAAGTCCGCCAATGCGCTGTTCGCCCTGCAGCTCGACAAGCTGGGCGCAGCGCACGGCGTGCGCGCCTTTGCCGTCCATCCGGGCGGGATTGTTACCCCTTTGCAGCGCCACCTGACGATGGACGAGCAAAAGGCAATGGGCTGGTTCGATGAGGCCGGCACGGTCAACCCGATGTTCAAGAGCCCAGCCGAGGGCGCATCCACATCGGTCTGGTGCGCCACTTCGCCGCTGCTGGACGGCATGGGCGGAGTCTATTGCGAGGACTGCAATATCGGCGCCCCGGTTGGCGATCCGCCGCCGCGCGCCAGCGGGGTCTGGCCGCATATTCGCGACGCGGCGCTGGCCGCGGCGCTGTGGGACAAGTCCGAAGCGATGACCGGGGTGGCTTTCCGCCCCTGAGCGGGGTTATGGCGAGGCATGACCACAGGCATCCTCGTCCTCACCACCGGCGGCACGATCGACAAGAACTATTTCGACGCGCTGTCGGAATACCAGATCGTTGACAGCGGCATCCCGGCGCTGCTGGCCGAGGCGCGGGTCGCCCTGCCATGCCGGGTGGTGGAGCTGATGCGCAAGGACAGCCTGGAGCTGACCGAGGCTGACCGCAAATTGATCGCCACGGCGGCGCGCGAGGCGCCGGAAAGCCGGATCGTCCTTACCCACGGCACCGATACGATGACCGAGACGGCCAAGGTGCTGGCAGCCGAAGTGCCCGGCAAGACCATCTGCCTGACCGGCGCGCTTAGCCCGGCGCGCTTTGCCGAAACAGACGCGCCGTTCAACCTGGGCATGGCCTTTGCCTGCGTCCAAACCGCCCCGCCGGGGGTCTGGATCGCGATGAGCGGGCAAGTGTTTGATGGATTGAAAGTGCGGAAGGACCGCGCGGCCGGAAAGTTTGTCGCGCTTTAGTTACTGGACCGCGAGCTGGCGGCGCAGCGAGGCGACAACGCCTTCGATGTCCAGGCCGACAACCTTGGCATAGGCCTTGGCAAAACCCATGATGTAGATGCGGCTGGCGAAGACCGAAAAATCATCAGCCTCAAGCGCGCGCAGGAAGCGCGTGCTGACCTTCGTCTGTGCGGCCAGATCCTCAAGCGAGAGGTTGTTGGCAACGCGCGCACACATCAGCGCCGCGCCGACACTCTCACTCTGAGCCACCAGGCTCTTGTAATCTTCAAAGCTCAAGTACCCTCTCCTCCCCAGAGAGAATGAAGCACTGGCGATCGCCACTAGAGCGAATCGCCTGAGCCCTCCGTTTACCTCAAGTTATCCACAGGGTCGAATCGCTTCGCCCCAGCGCCGCCCAGCGGGCGCGCGCCATTGGGGGCAGCCGGGAAGATCGCCTAGAGCAGCCGCGGCTGCGCGGGATCCAGCACCCGCTGGGCAATCACTGCGGGCAGGCTGGTCTTGAGCTTGAAGAATCCCGCCGTGGCGCGCGGCCAGAGCAGATCATCCCAAGGCCGCCGCTGCTGGATCAGCCGCGCGCCGCCAGCGGCCAACCGCACCGCCAGATCGTTCAATTGCCAGCGGATCAGACCGGTCGGTGCTTCGGCTGTAACCAGTGTCGACAGGCCCCGCGCTGCGAGCCAGGCGGGCAGGTCGCTTGCCGCCACGGCCGTGCAGGGAACGCCAAAATGGGCCTCCGCCCGCGCAGCAGCATCTTCAAGCGCCCCTGCCGAAAACTGCGCAGCAGGGCTGGCCGGCAGCGCGACCGAGGCGGTTGGTAGAATGGCGATTGCCGCGACTTCTCCCGCCAGGTCCCAGCTTTCTGGATGAAGGTCTTCCTCGGTCAGCAGGAGCGCGCAGGGGCCGCCATCGTGGCATTGCGCGGCGGCCAGCGGCGCGGCGGGCAAGGGCGGCTCTGTTTCGGCCAGCGGCAGTGCGGCTTCGTTGAGTTGTCCATATGGCGCAAACCGTCCGGCGGTGTTGTGGGCGATGTTCTCGGCCCGGGCCAGGTAATGCTTGCCCTGGGTATGCAGCCCGGCGACCCAGCGCCACGACAGCGTGTTGGACGCCGGATCGGCATCGAGCAGGTGCTTGTAAAAGAAATCGGCCCCCAGCTGCCACGGCAGGCCCAGGGTGAAAATCCACACGCTGGCAAACCACATCCGCGCATGGTTGTGCAGCCACCCAAAGGTGCGCAGCTCTTCCACCCAGGCATCGAAACAGGCGATCCCGGTTGCGCCATCAGTGGCGCGCGCGAAGCGGGCGGCAAGGGCGCGATCCTGTTCGAGTTCGGCCTTCAGGGCGATCCGCTCGGCATTGAACCGCTCCAGCATGCCGGGCCGCAATTCAAGCCAGCCCTTCCAATAGGTCCGCCAGGCCACTTCCTGAATGAACTTTTCAGCAGCAGCGCTGTGGCGGGCCAGGACCGCAGCGATTACCTCTTCCTCGGTGATCATGCGCCGCCGCAGCCAGGGCGAAAGCGCCGACACATTGCTGCGGTCAGCCGGGCCAAGGTCAAGGTTTCGCCGCTCGGCATAGGCGCGTCCCGCTGCCGGAACGAATTCCGCCAGGCGGGCAAGTCCGGCGGTGCGGGTCGGGGTCCATTCCATCCCCCGCCTCCTAGGCGCCGGGCAGCTGGCTCGTCAGCCCGGTCTTTGGGCTGGCGGGGTTATTCCCACTC
>JACCDH010653413.1_pt1 | contig 11391 bp, 9 predicted proteins | sample 7442481 | NCBI WGS metagenome assembly JACCDH01 (sample SAMN15323433, study PRJNA562643) | freshwater metagenome | isolation source: river surface water | place: USA:Blue River Watershed | collected 2017-08-15 | reverse complement strand
CACAGATGGTTCGAGAACTTGGCTTACACTATGCATTAACTATGTGGAGAGGGTTGAATAAAATAGATCATACTACAAATCCTTTTCTGTTGAATAGAATAGACACCAATGATGCTCCGGGAGGTAAGAATAACTCGAGTGAATTTAAGTTAAATGAAACTACTAATAGCTGAAACTGCTGACTTTAGCCCAAGTGTTCTGAGTTTACTTCAGCAAAAATATGAAGTAACCTTTAGGGATATTGAAATGCATGAGTTAAGTACTTGTTTGAACGAGTATGATGTTTTTTGGTTTAGACTCAAGTTTAATTTAACAGAAGAGCTTCTTAACCAAGCCAGGCGTTGTAAATACATTGTTACTCCGGTTACCGGTATAAACCATATCCATGAGGAGACCTGCAAGGCAAAAAATATAAAACTGATTACCTTAAAAGGTGAAAGCGAGTTTTTAAAAACAGTACGTGCTACTGCGGAGCATACACTTGGCATTACATTGAGTTTACTCAGACATATCAATGAATCACACCAGTCTGTTAAAAACGGTGAGTGGAACAGAGATCTTTTTAAAGGATTTGAAATTTATGGTAAAAAAGTTGGAATTTTAGGTGTAGGCAGGTTGGGAAAGATTACAGCCTCCTTTTTCCATGCTTTGGGTGCAGATGTATATGGTTATGATGTGCAACCTTTCGAGAGTGATTGCTGCAAACCGGTGAGCACGATGGAGGAGCTATTTAAGACGTGTAATATTTTGAGTATTCATGTAAACCATACACAGGCTAATATTAATTTGGTAAGGTATGAGCATATGAAAATGATGCCCTACCCTGCATTTATCATTAACACCTCGAGAGGAGAAATACTAAACAGTGTTGATTTGGTAAACGCACTTGAACATCATATACTCTTAGGTGCAGCGGTTGATGTGCTCGAGAATGAATACCATCGTGAAAATGACGTACTGATTGATTACGCCAAAAAATATTCGAACTTGCTTATTACACCCCACATTGGTGGCAACACTTACGAATCGTTTCATAAAACTGAATTATTTATTGCAGAAAAATTGATTAGGGAAAGTGGTATTTAAACTTTTGCTAACATATAATTCACTATTTATTTTTCTTTTCATACTCACTCAAAGTTGCACAAAAAACGTTGAGCAAGAGGAAAGACTAATTAAACACTCCCCGATAGCAAAAAAAGGCACAAACTTTTTTAACCATGCACCACAGATTGCAGTGCTTACTCCAAATGATGTTTTACCATGTGGTAAAAAACTACACTCAAACAGAATAGTGGTAAGTGCAATGGGAGGAATAGCTGAGAATAACGAAGACCAACGAGTGTATACCTATATAAGTGATGATAATGGAAGAACATTTAGTAGTCCTTACTTACTAAATACAGGAATTGAAAAACAAACCGGTATTTACTTTAGTGGTTGTTTAGTAAAACTAAGGAATAACCGTTTGGTTCAGTTCTATCTTAGAGCACCTTTTAAAGCAGGCAGTGAGTATGGGAAGGCTCCGCTTAAACTTAGATTCAAAACATCAGAAAATGGAGCACAAACTTGGAGTTCATTTATTGAGCCCAAAATAGCAGGATTAGGAGATGATGATAGCCTCAAACTTGGTGGACCAATCAGCCACCCCGTTACGATTGATGATACCTTATACTTTGCCCTTCATTATCGTTATATCGGAAAAAGAGATGCGTACTTAGGTATTTTAAAATGTTCTCAAAACCTAAATTACTTCGAGTTGAAAAAACAGGAAAACATAAGCATTCCTCCTCCTGAAAAACTGATTGAACCATCACTCATCGCGATTAACGATACACTATTTACGTACTTCAGAACATCAATAGGCTATGTATACAAATCATATTCTACAACTAAGGGTGAAAATTGGAGTAAACCAGTTTCAGCTAATATTCTAAATCCTTCATCACCTGTTGAGGTCTTTGAATGGAACAAAAAAATATATATGATTGGCAATATCTCTACTGAACAAAGAGATAATCTAGCTGTATTGAGTAGTAGAGATGGAAGTTCGTTTTTATTTAATCAAGTATTAGCAAAATCAACTCAAATAAATAGAGTAGCATTCTCCTACCCTAACTCATGTGTGGCAAACAATAGCTTGTATACTGTTTTTAGCGAAATTTACCCCGACTACCATGCAGGTGGAATAGCAGGAGATATAAGACTAACAGTCAGACCTGTTAGCTCATTGAATCAATACTCGCAAGCTTATCAAGCAGCAACACAAAGTGAAAGCATGAGTAATGCATCATCATATATTGTTGGGGTAGCTAGATATCATCATCAAACATACTTATTGAGCAGCAACGGTTACTTAAAATACAACCAATCAACCTCAAAGCTTTCTCCCGAATCCGGTTTTGAAAGCTTGGTTGTAGACTCCAATGGTAGCTTGCTAGTGTCAGGAAAGTATGGATTAGCCAAAGGCGATAAAAACGCAACCAATTGGCAAATTCTATTCTCAACTCCACAAGGATCGCCTGATGGGTTTAGGATAGTAGACCATCAAAAGAACTATTGTTTAATTCAATCGGCTAATCAACTTTACTTTATAAATTACTCAGGACAGTTCTTAGACAGTCAAATGTTTGTTTCACCCTATCATAAGGATCAACCATTTAATCACTTTATTAATAAACCTGTTGGAGCAATCCGTGACAAAAAAAATCCGAATAAGTACCACATCATCACCCAGGGTGGTTTTATTTGGGAGACCACCATGTTTGGAAAAAACAGATTAATAAACAAACTGGAAATACAAGGGATATCAGCAGTCATGGAACTTAATCGCATTCTATATTTAGGCACTGAAACAGGAGAAGTATACGCTGTTACTAACTATCAATCTTTCAAAAAAATATTCAGTGAAAGCGGCCCAATGAATTTCCCTGTTAAAACAATTAAGTACCTAAACGGAAAAACATACCTATTATCAAGTCATTCTTTAAGTGAGTGGCGCGAAGGTTACGCACCCAAAACGATATTTACTCATGCGAATGTATTGAGTGATGAACTTCTTGATTTCTATATTGAAAAAGACTGTTTGTACTTAGTTAGTAGAGCAGGTATAACATTTAAAGTAAAGGCATGAAGATACTTGGCATTATTCCGGCCAGAGCAGGTTCAAAAAGAGTACCTCAAAAAAACTTTCGACCATTCGCAAGTACAACTCTCGTAGACCTGGCTATACAACAAGGTTTAAAAAGTAAGGAAATAACCCACTTGGCAGTTAGCTCAGATAGTAGTGAAGTATTGCGTATAGCAAAAAAATACGACAAGGTGTTTTGTATTGAACGTCCACTTGAATTATCGACTGATGAGGCTCCCGCGATTGATTATGTGAGACACACACTACAAATGATAGAGCGTGAAGAGCAATTCGATATGGTGGTTATTTTACAACCAAGTTCTCCACTGAGAAGTGAAGCAGATATTGATCACACCATTCAGTTACTAAAAAATCATCCGGAAGCTGATTCATCCGTAAGTGTTGTTTTGGTTGACCACATGATTCATCCTTACAAATTAAAACGATTAGAAAACGATATACTCCTCCCCTTTATTGAAGATGAGGCAGGACGATTTGCAGCACATGAGTTACCTGATGTTTATGTAAGAAATTGTGCGGTATACGTTACTTGGCGTAAAAATTTGGAAACACGCAGAGATGTTATCGGACAAAAAAGCCTAGGATATGTAATGCCTGCAGATAAATCAGTAGATATTAACACACCACTCGATTTTGATTTTGCAGAATTTTTGTTTCAGAAAAAATGAACTTGATTAATAAAGTCTACCGTCTTTTCTTATCCTATTTTCCAACTCATAGCCTCAAACACGACTCGCAGGTTAAAATTGTTTTTTGGTGCAGTGATTTAACGCACGTAAGAGAACAAATACATGTGGCAAAGAACTTCGATGCATCTGAAATTTGCTTTGTTTCGAATAAAAAAGACATCATCGAATTTATTCATCGCAATTACTCATTGAAGGTGTTCCACCTAAACTTTAATGAATCGATATCCCATAAAAAACTAAGCAAACTAATTTCAAGTTTTCTCCCTAACCTACAATATGCCATTATAGGAAATGACTTTAGGAATGATGATGCGCTCATTGGTGCAGCTATTCATCATTTAGGAATAAAGTATGGTGTGATTACACATGGGCTAAATTTTTTACATACATCGCTGTCAAAAACAAAAGCTAATCATTATTTCGTTTGGAGTGCGGAGGAGAAAAAGCGTTTTGAGGAGCAAGGTGTTTCAGCAAATTCAATTGTAGTTAGCGGTTCACCATATTTCTTTTATCTCTCAACCGGAAATTTGAATATTCCGGATGATTGGAAAAATACGTTTACAAAGAAATATGCATTCAAAAACCACTTAACTACTGTTTGTTTATCCGGCCCGGGGGGATTAAACACTAAAGAACAACACACCGAACAACTTTCAAAAATCAACCAGATAGCAGGTTCACTTGGGTTAACATTTTGTGCTAACCTTCATAGAAAAGACAGAGCAGATTTTTACACCAATTTGGAACACATTCATGTGATTGAAAGTGCAGACAAATTTGACTTTATAAGTAAACTTGTACCTATACTCAGTTGTTCAGAGGTAGTCATCAGTGGAGCATCTACAAGTGTAATTGAAGCAATGTGTTTGAATGTTCCGGTAATTTTCTTCGACACGAATAAGCATGCCTATAATATTCCCTACGCTAAAGAGAACTATGTAGCCGTTGCGCATCATTTAAGCGAATTGGAAATGCTACTCAAACGAATTTATACTGATATTAATTATAGAAACAGCTTAGTAGAGAGGCAACAACAGTTCTTAAAAGAATACATCATAACTGAAAAAAAATCTCCTGCACAAGTGATCGTTCAATACGTCAAAGAAGCCATAAACAATGATTCCAAAAATATCCATTAAAGACCTCTCCTACTATACCAAAGAATATTACCGACTAATTGGTAATAGGGCATTTTTCTACTTTGGTTCCACTATTATTCCGGCCTTCTTAGATGGAATTGGAATAACCATGATTGTTCCGTTGTTAAATCTGGTGGGAAGTAAACAGCCGGTACTTACAGGTAACGCAGATAACAACCATAACTTTGCCTATAAGTTGCTTTCTTGGTTCAATGTATCTCCAAGTCTTGAGAATGTGCTGCTCTTCATATTAGGACTTTACATTTTCAAATTTATCATCTCGTACAGTAACAGTATTTTCCGTTCTTACTTAATCTCACTTGTACTCAAGAAAGTTCGCCTACAACTCTATGGCCAAATCACCAACATGGAGTATGCCGCATTTCAAGTAAACAATACCGGATTTTACAGTAATTTGGCTGGCGTACAAGTCAATCAATATGTTGGAGGCTTCGCATACTTATCTGTGTTTTACACCGTAACTATATCTGCTATTTCATACTTACTTTTCTCCGTATTTATCGATTGGAAATTTTCTCTTCTGGCAGGAGCTACAGGACTCATTTTCGTGGTGCTATTCTCTACTCTTAGTAAAAAAGTAAAATCACTTAGTTTAAAAAATACTGAAAACGAAAAGAGAACAACCGGATTTTTTATCGAAACCATTCAAAGTAATAAATACTTAAAATCAACAGGTGGCCATTCAGAGTTCATCAAACGACTTCAAACAGAAATTGAACAAATAAGACAACAAACGTTCAAATCAGAAAAGTTGAGAGGCTTCTTTCTCTCTGTAAACGAACCCTTGATTATTCTTCTCGTTTGTTTCTTCATTTACTTACAAATAAGAATATTAGGAAACGAATTTTCAGGCATGTTATTGAGTGTATATTTATTTCATCGTGCACTGTCACATATTATGGTTACACAAAAAGAGTGGCAATTTATTATGAATATTAGTGGAGGAATTCACTCTGTAGCCGAACAACTAAAATATTCACAAACTCACAAAGAGCAATCCGGAGACCAACCTATTGAGGAGCGTATTCGAAAAATAGAATTTGAACAAGTTTCTTTCAAATATGGCGACACCTATGCGCTTAAAAATATTAACCTAACCATTACGGAAAATAAAACAGTAGCATTTGTTGGTCAATCAGGAGCAGGAAAAACCACACTCATCGATGTTATTACTACGCTTTATAAACCCACCAAAGGAAAGCTTCTTATAAACGGAATAAATTCCACATCCCTTGACCTTCAGAGCTACCGAAAAAACATTGGGTTAGTAACGCAAGACATCCATCTTTTTGATGACACAATCGCCAATAACATTACGCTTTTTAAACAGGCAAACCAAGATCAACTTCAACAAGCTATTAAAGACGCTTATGCATATGAATTCATTCAACAGCTTCCAAACGGGTTAGATACTAAAGTTGGCGATAGAGGGCTTCGACTATCAGGAGGGCAAAAGCAACGTCTCTCCCTCGCTAGAGAAATGTATAAAAAACCAAGTCTGTTGATTTTGGATGAGGCAACAAGTGCCCTAGACTCAGAGTCAGAATCATTTATCAAAGAAACTATCGACCAACTAAAAGGCAAGCATACTATTTTGATGATTGCTCACCGCTTATCAACAGTAAAAGAGGCGGATATGATTGTGGTTTTAAAAGATGGTGAAATACAAGACACCGGAAACTTTAAGGAGTTGATGGAAAGAGATGACTATTTTAGAAAACTAGTTGAACTACAAAAATTGTAAATATGGAATTAAGAAATAAAAGAGTACTTGTAACCGGAGCGGATGGCTTTATTGGTAGCCATCTTACTGAACGATTATTAGATGAAGGTTGCCAAGTAAGAGCATTTGTATACTATAACTCCTTTAATTCATGGGGTTGGTTGGATACCTTAACACCGGAACAAAAAAGCCGTTTAGATATTTTTGCAGGAGATATTCGTGATCCAAATGGTGTAAGAACGGCCATGCAAGGAATTGATGTGGTTTTCCATCTCGCTGCACTCATAGCGATACCTTTCAGTTACCACTCTCCGGATTCATACATTGATACAAACGTGAAAGGCACGTTAAACGTTATTCAGGCTGCGAAAGATTTTGGAACATCAAGAGTACTTGTTACATCAACCTCTGAAGTTTATGGTACTGCACAGTTCGTGCCTATTACAGAACTGCATCCTAAACAACCTCAATCGCCCTATTCAGCATCTAAAATTGGTGCAGATAGTATCGCTGATTCATTCTATAGGAGTTTTGATTTACCATTAACCATCGTTAGACCTTTTAATACTTTTGGACCACGACAGTCAGCTCGTGCTGTTATTCCAACTATCATTACCCAACTACTTAATGGTATAAATGAAATTAAGCTGGGTGATTTGACTCCAACCAGAGATTTACTTTTTGTAAAAGATACGGTTAATGGTTTCGTAGAGATTGCTAAATGTGAATCTCTTATTGGGCATGAGGTTAATATTGCTACTCAGTCAGAAATTAGTGTAGGTGATTTGGCAAACGAACTCATTCAACAAATAAATCCGAATGCTAAAATTATTACTGATGATATCCGACTAAGACCTGCTAAAAGTGAAGTATTCAGATTATTTGGCTCTAATGAGAAACTAAAAGAACATACTCCGTGGACTTGTAAATACTCATTAAGCCAAGGATTGACCGAAACTATAGAATGGTTTAAGAATCCTCAAAATCTCGCTCAATATAAAGCTCATCTGTATAACTTGTAAATACCCATCATGAAACCACATTTTGAAAATACGGTAGCCTTCATCAAAGAATTGTATCCCAATAAATCATTCATTCCGCTCCACGAACCCAAGTTCAACGGAAATGAGCGTGCGTATGTGATGGATACTTTAGACTCTACATTTGTATCGTCTGTGGGTGCTTATGTTGATCGATTTGAAGAGATGATGAGAGCATATACGGGTGCTAAGTACGCCATTGCTGTAGTAAATGGAACAGCGGCATTACATATTGCACTAAAGCTAGCCGGAGTAGCATCAGGCGATTTAGTCATCACCCAAGCACTATCTTTCGTGGCAACGTGTAATGCCATTTCCTACTTAAATGCTGAACCTTGTTTTATAGACGTATCTAAAGAAACGTTGGGCATGTGTCCTAATGCACTAAAACAATTTTTATCCGATGTTGAAGTCATAAACGGAACACCTATTCATAAACCAACCGGAAAAAAAATTGGAGCTTGCGTACCTATGCATACGTTTGGATTTCCTGCCGAGATTGATGAATTAGTGAGTTTATGTAATGAATACGGAATTCCTTTAATAGAGGATGCCGCAGAATCAATTGGGTCAACCTATAAAGGAAAACAAACCGGAACATTTGGACTTTTGGGAACCTACAGCTTTAATGGAAACAAAACCATTACTTGTGGTGGTGGAGGTATTATTGTAACAAATGATGATAACCTTGGCCCACTTGCCAAACACCTTACCACACAAGCTAAAGTTCCTCATAAATGGGAATTTGTGCATGATCATATTGGTTACAATTACAGATGCCCAAATCTAAACGCAGCGCTTGCTTGCGCTCAATTAGAACAACTCCATCAGTTTATTCAAGATAAAAGGGCAACTTCGCTGCGTTACAAAGAGTTTTTCAAATCGCAACGAATAACGTTTATTGAGGAGCCTAAAGAAACAGTTAGCAACTATTGGCTAAATGCAATTTTACTCTCAGATAGAACCGAACGAGACGAATTTTTAACATACAGTAATAGTAATGGAGTAATGACTAGACCGGTTTGGACATTAATGCATAAACTTCCTATGTTTAGTCATTGCATACATGATGACTTAACAAATAGTTTAGAACTAGAAGAACGACTTGTAAATATTCCAAGCAGTGTTAGAGTATAAAGAAATTATATTAATCGGATACTCCGGACATGCTTATGTTGTTGCTGAAACATCGTTAGCATTAGGATATAACTTAGTAGGCTATTTAGATAAAAGTGCCAAAGAAAAGAATCCGTTTCAACTAAACTATTTGGGTACAGAAAATGAATGGCATGGCAGATCCATCTTATTTCCTGCTGTTGGAGATAATAAGTTAAGAAAAAGAATGATTGAGTTGGTAGAGAAGAGAGGTCTTACTCTCTGTTCATTAGTCGACCCAAGTGCCAGCATTTCAAAATTTGCACAAATAGAAACCGGAACGTATGTCGCTCCTCATGCTCGAATAAACGCATTAGCTCAAATTGGAAAGGGTTGTATTATCAACACCAATGCAACAATTGAACATGAATGCGTAATTGGCAACTACACTCACATTGCACCGGGAGCTGTGCTTGCAGGAAATGTGATTGTTGGCGAGAATACATTTATTGGGGCCAACAGCGTGATAAAGCAAGGCGTAGTAATTGGTAACCATGTAGTTATTGGCGCAGGCAGTGTGGTGATAAAAAATATACAAGATGGCGAAACTTGGGTGGGAAACCCAGCAAAAAAATTACGATAAATGAAGCATACCATTATAATTGCAGAAGCCGGTGTAAACCACAACGGAGATATAAATTTAGCCAAACAATTAATTGATGCGGCAGCAACAGCAGGTGCTGATTATGTGAAATTCCAGACATTTAAAGCAGATAAAATTGTAAGTAAGGATGCTAAAAAAGCAGAATACCAGATAAATAACCTAGGTGGTAATGATGATACTCAGTACGGGATGCTAAAAAAACTGGAGTTATCTGAAAACGACCACCACATTTTACATGATTATGCACTAGCGAAAGGGATAAAATTTGCTTCAACAGGATTTGATGAGGAAAGCATTGATTATTTGGAAACGTTCAATCCTGATTTTATAAAAATACCTTCGGGTGAAATCACCAATAAACCATACTTACAACACATTGCACGTAAAAATAGAGCAGTAATTTTATCAACCGGAATGGCTAATTTAGATGAAGTTAAGCAAGCATTATCTGTATTAACATCAAGTGGATTGAATAAGCAACTCATCACGTTACTTCATTGTAATACCGAATATCCAACTCCGATGAAAGATGTAAATCTGTTAGCTATGAATACCATGGCAAAAGAATGTGGAGTTCATGTAGGCTACTCCGATCACACATTGGGAATTGAAGTTCCGATTGCTGCGGTAGCATTAGGGGCGTGTGTTATAGAGAAACACTTCACATTGGACAGAACGTTACCCGGGCCGGATCATCTTGCCTCACTAGAGCCACAAGAACTTAAAGCTATGATTACTTCCATTAGAAACATTGAACTAGCCATACAAGGTAATGGTCAAAAGTTGCCAAGTGCTTCTGAAACCAAGAATATCAACCTTGGAAGAAGAAGTATACATGCTAATGTGACTTTACCTGAAGGGCATGTCATTCAATCATCAGATCTAGTAATGCTAAGACCCGGAGAGGGAATTTCACCGATGAGATTGGATGATGTAGTAGGAAAAAAAACTACAACCTTAATAGAAAGAGGAACATTGATAAGCTTCAATCAAATTGAAAATGGAAATTAAACCCTATCAAATCGGAGATGAGGACGCCATTCTTGAGCTGTTCAAGCAATCTTTTGGTAAAAGTTTATCAATAGATTTTTGGACATGGAGATACCGTAAAAATCCTTTCTCAGATATTACACAAGCACATCTGATGTGGGATGAAGATAAACTAGTTGGACATTACGCAGTATGTCCTATCAACATGATATCAGATAATGTAGAGGTAAAAACTGCACTCTCTATGACCACTATGACCCATCCGGAGTATACGGGGAAGGGCATTTTTAAAGACTTAGCAGAATCATTATACACAGAGCTCTACAACAAATACCAATTTGAAATGGTTTGGGGATTTCCAAACCTAAACTCGCACTATGGTTTCATTAAAAATTTAAAATGGAATGATATTGCATGTATTCCTGTTTTAAAGTTGAAACAAAAGTCACTTACAAATTTCACAACAAACAACTATATCTTATTCAATTCTATATCTACTCAACAGAGCAAACATTTGATGTCGTTTCATAAAGCTGCCCTGAGAGTTAATAAAACTGAATCGTACTTGAATTGGCGATATACCGATAACCCGGTCAATCAATATCATATTATTGCTTCGGAAAAATATCCTGAAGAATTTGCAATTATCAAGGTATTCAACTCGTTCGAAAATTCGGCATTTCAAGAAATAGATATCGTTGAACATGGATTTGAAAGCAATAACGATATCATACACGAATTGATTGGTGCGATTCTCTCCTTCAGCAAACAAAATAATCTCAACTTACTGAGTGTAAATACATGGATGAGTTTGCATGATGATAGACATCTGCTTCTAGAAAAAAATAAATTTGTGTTGGACAGTCCTATCACTTTACT
>JACCDH011160812.1_pt1 | contig 11392 bp, 8 predicted proteins | sample 7442481 | NCBI WGS metagenome assembly JACCDH01 (sample SAMN15323433, study PRJNA562643) | freshwater metagenome | isolation source: river surface water | place: USA:Blue River Watershed | collected 2017-08-15 | reverse complement strand
TCCCTGCCCGGCAAATTCAAGGATCACATTGCCATTGCCAAGGTCAACGGCTACCAGTCGCTGCACACCACGCTGGTGGGGCCGGCCGGCATCAACGTCGAGTTCCAGATCCGCACCGAGGCGATGCACGTGGTGGCCGAGTCGGGCGTGGCCGCCCACTGGCTGTACAAGGCCAATCCTGCCGACCCCGCGGGCGCCGACCGCACCGGCGCCAAGTGGCTGCAGTCTCTCCTGGACATCCAGCACGAGACGCGCGACGCCGCCGAGTTCTGGGACCATGTGAAGATCGACCTCTTCCCGGACGCGGTCTACGTCTTCACCCCCAAGAGCCAGATCATGGCCCTGCCGCGCGGGGCCACGGTGGTCGACTTCGCCTACGCGATCCACAGCAACATCGGCGACCACGTCGTAGCCGCCAAGATCAACGGCACGCAGGTGCCCCTGCGAACCGAACTGAAAAACGGCGACGTGGTGGAGGTCGAGACGGCCCCCGCCTCCGCGCCCGATCCGGCCTGGCTCGGCTTCGTGCGTACCGGGCGGGCGCGCTCCAAGATCCGCCACCACCTCAAAACCATGGCCCAGGCCGAGTCGCTGGGCCTGGGCGAGAAGCTCCTGACGCAGGCCCTGCGCGCCGAGGGGATCGAGCGCCTGCCCGAGGCCGACGAACCTCACCAGCCGGTGTGGGACAAGCTGCTGCGCTTCACCGGCAGCCGCCACCGCGAAGAACTGCTGATGGACATCGGCCTGGGCAAACGCATCGCCAGCATCGTGGCCAAGCGGCTCGTGACCCTGCTGTCCGAGAGCGGCACCAAGCGCGACGCGCTGCTCATGACGCGCGAGCGCTTCACCGCGCACGAGAATCCCGCGCACGGCGCGGTGGTGCTGGATGGCAGCGAGAACGCCTCGGTGCAATACGCCAGCTGCTGCCGGCCGGTGCCGGGCGACCGCATCGTCGGCTACCTCGGGCGCGGCGAGGGCCTGGTGGTCCACGCCGAGGATTGCAGCGTGGCCCAGCGCCTCCTGAACAAGGACAGCGAGCGCTTCATCGGCGTGGAGTGGTCCGACGAACCGGCCCGCTCCTTCGAGACCCACCTGCTGGTGACCGTGGGCAATGGCAAGGGCGTGCTCGCGCGCGTGGCCTCGGCGCTGGCGGGCGCGGAAGCCGACATCACCCATGTGGACATGGACGAAGACCGCGCCCAGGACGCGGCCGACCTGCGTTTCCTGGTGGCGGTGCGAGACCGCAGCCACCTGGAGACGGTGATGCGCGCGATCAAGCGCATCCCCGACGTGCTGCGGGTGCAGCGCACGCGCCGCGGCGCGTGAAAGCACCCCGGGCGGCCCGGATGCCGGGCGCGCAGGGTGCTCAGGGCGCCGGGTAGCGCACCTGCAAGACCTCGATCTCCTGCGGGCCGGCGGGTGTCTGCAGCTTCACCACATCGCCCTCGCGGGCCTTGAGCAGGGCGCGCGCGATGGGCGAGATCCAGCTGACCTGCCCGAGACGGCTGTCCGCCTCGTCCACCCCCAGGATGGTGACCTCGCGCTCGGCGCCGTCCGCGTCCGCGTAACGCACGGTGGCACCGAAGAACACCTGGTCACGCCCGTGGTGTACCGAGGGGTCGGTGACCTCGGCGATCTCCAGCCGCTTGGTGAGGAAGCGGATGCGGCGGTCGATCTCGCGCAGGCGCTTCTTGCCATACAGGTAATCGCCGTTCTCGGAGCGGTCGCCGTTGCTGGCGGCCCAGTGCACGACCTCGACCACGCGCGGGCGCTCGTCGTCGATCAGGTGCAGGAGTTCGGCGCGCAGGCGGGCGTAGCCCGCCGGGGTCATGTAATTGCGCGTCCCCGCGGGAATCGGCGAGGCGCCGGGCGGCAGGTCGTCCTCGTCATCGCTGTCGGTCTCGCGCGTGAAGGCCTTGTTCATCGTGCGGCAAGCATAGCGGGGCAGGCATGCCCCCGGCGGCCACCGGTTCCTACACCGGTCGCTGTGCGCGCCTGACACCCGCCTCGGCCATGCTCTGCCCAGAATGCCCCGATGCACGCAGACGAGCCCCCAGGCCAGGCCGGCGAGGCCGCGCGGTATGCCGTCCTGCGACGGGTCGGACCGGCGCTGCGGCATGACCTGGTGGTGAACCTGCAGGCCGTGGCGATGCTGGCCGACGTGGTGACGGCGCGCTTGGAGCGGGGCCTGCCACCCCTGGCCGACCTGCAGCATCACCTCGCGCGCATCCAGCACGGCACGCGCGAGGCGGTGGCGAATTCGCTGCGGGTCGCCAGCTGGCTGGCACCGCCGGAAGATGACCGCGTCGACCTGGGTGCGGGGATCCACGAGTGCCTGGCCCTGGTTCGCAGGGGGCTGGAGTACCGGGGCTTCCCGGTGCGGGCCGACCTGCCTGCACCGGGCTTTGAGGTCTCCAGTGCGGCCCTGAGGCCGCTGCTGCTGTCGGCCCTGATCCATCTGTCCGACGAGGCCCGCGCGCCCGGCGAGCTGACGGTGAGCGCGCGCACCAGCGCGACGCAGGCCACGCTGACGCTGGCCCGCCTGCCCGCCGGCACGCAAGCCGCCTTCGACCCGGAAGCAGCGGACATTCCCTACCGCCCGATCGTAGCCGGCGACGTCCAGGCCCTAGCGGCGGCGGGCGCGGCCGACCTGCAGTGGCAGCCCGGTCGCCTGGACATCCGGCTGCCGCGCCTGGTGCCCACCACGCCGCTGCAGATCGCGCCGACCTGATGCCCGCGCGCGAACGGGTCAGGCCCCAGCCTGCGCCTGCCGGTCGATGTAGGCCTCGAGGACGGCTATGGGCACCGGCTCGCTGAAAAGATGTCCCTGGAAGGCCTCGCAGCCATGCTGGACGAGGAACTCGCGCTGCGCCTCGGTCTCCACGCCCTCGGCGATCACGTCCAGCCGCAGGCTCTGCGCCAGGCCGATGATGGTGCGCGCGATCGCCGCGTCGTTGGCGTCGGTGAGCAGGTCCTTCACGAACTCGCGGTCGATCTTCAGCTGGTTCAGGGGCAGGCGCTTCAGGTAGGACAGCGAGGAGTAGCCCATGCCGAAATCGTCCAGCGAGAGTTCCACGCCCATGGCCTTGAGGTTTCCCATCTTGGCGACGGTCACCTCGATGCCGTCGGCCAGCAGGCTCTCGGTCAGCTCCAGCTTGAGCTTGTGCGGAGCGATGCCCGAATGCGCCATGGCCTCCATCACCTGGTCGACGAACTGGGGGTCACGGAACTGGCGGGCGCTGACGTTCACCGCGATCGTGAGGTGCTGGCGTCCGGCCTGGCCGGCCCATTGCGCCAGCTGCGCGCAGGCCTGGCCCAGGACCCAGCGGCCGATGTCCAGGATCAGGGAGGTTTCCTCGGCGGTGGGAATGAACTGCGCGGGCGGCACGCGGCCACGCACCGGATGCATCCATCGCAGCAGGGCCTCGACCCCGGTGATGCGCCCCTGGCGGTCCACCTGGGGCTGGTAATCGAGGAGGAACTGCCCCTCGCGCCAGGCCTGGCGCAGGTCGGCGGCCAGCGCCGCGTTCGCGCTGGCGACGGCCTGCATCCGGGGGTCGAAGAAGCACACCGTGTTGCGGCCGGCGCGCTTGGCCTGGTACATGGCCAGGTCGGCCTGCTTGAGCAATTCGGTCACGGGGGCACGCTGCGTGCCGAACACCGTCACGCCGATGCTGCAGGTGCTGTGATGCAGGTAGCCTGGCAAAGGATAAGGCTCCCCCAGCGTCTTCAGGATGCGGTCGGCCACCGTGGCAGCGGCAGTTGCTGCGGCCTGCGGCCCGTCACCGCGCGGATGCAGGAGCACGACGAACTCGTCGCCGCCCAGGCGGGCCACGGTGTCCTCGTGTGCCACGCAGGATCCCAGGCGCTCGGCCACCTGCTGCAGCAGCTGGTCGCCTTTCTGGTGGCCCAGCGTGTCGTTGAGGACCTTGAAGTTGTCCAGGTCGATGAACATCAGGGCGCCACCCTGCGCGCCGGCGCGCCGGTCCAGCGTGGCATGCAAGCGATCGAGCAGCAGCTGGCGATTGGGCAGACCGGTGAGCGCGTCGTAGAAGGCCAGGTAGCGGATCTTCTGTTCGGCCGCCTTGCGCTCGGTGACGTCGCGGCCCACCGCCACCCAGTGCGTGAGCCGGCGCGAGGTGTCCCACACCGGCGAGATGTCCAGGTCCACCCAGAAGGGCTCGCCGTCCTTGCGGTAGTTGATCAGGTCCACCCGCACCGGCTGCCACTGTTCGAGCGCGCTGCGGATCCGGTCCAGGCGATCGCGCTGGGTCTGCGGCCCCTGCAGGAAGCGCGGCGAGCGGCCCAGGACCTCCTGGCGCGTGTAGCCGGTACGCGATTCGAAGGCGTCGTTGACGAAGACGATGCGCGGCCCCGGCTCGTTGAAGGGGCCGGCGTCGGTGATGATCACGAGGTCGTTGAGCCGCGCGATGCTGCCCTCCAGCAGCCGCAACTGCTCCTGCGACTGCCGTCGCGCGGTGACATCGCGGATCTGGATCGCCAGGCCGCCGGCGAAGGGTTCGCCGCGCAGCTCGAGCCACTGCGTCTGGCGCGCGTCCAGCGCCTCCAGCTCCAGCGGCCCGCCCTGCGCCAGCGCGGCGCGCACGGCCTCCTGCACCTGCAGGTGGGCGGTCTTCTGGAAGAGCCCCCACACGCCGCGCCCCTGCAGGCTGCAGGCGCTGTGCCCCAGCAGGCGCTCGGCCTGGGCATCGAGGTAGTTGAAGCGGCCCTGCGCATCGACCGTGGCCAGTGCCCCTGCCGAGGCAGCCCGTGGCACGATCTCCTGGACTGCGCCCTCGACAGCGGTGATCCGGCCGTCCGGCCCGCGCACCGCCTGGCCCGTGCAACGGGTCCACAGACGCCGGCCCTGCGCCGTCACGAGCTGGGCCTCGATGTCGAAAGGCGTGCCCTGGCTCGCGCACGCGCACACGCGCGCCTCCAGCATCTCGCGCCAGGGCGGGGCGATGCGGTCGAAGCCCCAGGCCCCCGCATCGGCCAGCCCGGCCAGCGCCATCAGCTGCGGCGAGGCCTGCAGGTCGCCGCTGGCCAGGTCCAGGCGCCACAGGCCGGTGCCGGTGACGCGCTCGAGCAGGCTCACCGCGCTCGAGGCAGGCAGCGGGAGGGCGGTGGGCGTGGCGTCAGCGGCTGCGGGCAGGCCAGGCGGGATCGAGGACATGAGGGCGGCAGGCGATGAAGCGGGAGAGGCGTTCTGAGGCGGGGGAGGCGTTCGCGGCGGCGTCTGACGCGATTTGACGCCGCGCGCCCTGCGGACTCAACCTCCCGGCGGGTAGAGTGGTAACGAGTTGCTACCTGCCCATCCCCCGTGAACACGCCCACGTTGCAGGCCTATGTGGTCGAGGACAACCCGAGCCTGTGCGAGAACCTGGTCGGGATGCTGCATGAACTGACCTGCGTGCGGGTGGTCGCCACCGGCCAGTCCCAGGCCCAGGCCGCCGCCTGGCTGGCCGCCCACCCTGACGGCTGGGACCTGCTGGTGATCGACCTGTTCCTGCCCGGTGGCAGCGGCATGCACCTGGTGGAGCAACTGGGCGGGCGCAAGCCGTGGCAGAAGGTGGTGATCTTCAGCAACTACGTGACGGCCGGTGTGCGCAAACGCAGCGCGCAGCTGGGCGTGGACGCCGTGTTCGACAAGTCGACCGAGATCGATGCGCTGATCGATTACTGCACGCGCCTGTGCTTCCTGCGCGGGTCGGCAGCGGGCGGCGCACTGCGCGGCGCGGGCGGCGAACCGCCCGCCGGGCCGCACAGGCCGATCACCTAGGCCGCGCGGGTGAGGCGGTGGGTCACTGGCCGGTGCCTGCGCCACTCCCCGAGCCGCCGCTGGCTTCGCCTCCGCCGGGCAGGTTCTGTCCGGGGGGCACGGGGTGCAGGGAGCCGCGCGCACGCTGGCGCTCCTGCTCCTCTACAGCGGCCGGATCGGCGGATCCGCCCATGGTGCTGCGGCCGCTCTGGGCGCAACCGGCGAGGCCGGCGAGCAGACACACGCACAGGGCGGCCAGACCGGCCAGGCGCTTGGAAGGGGACAAATGGGGCATGGAAAGACCTCCTTGGGGTTGGGACGTCGCCCGCATGGGGACGCCCAGCCCCGGGGCAACCGGTGTGCCCGGACCAGGCCAGGACCCAGGGCAGGACCCGGTACCCAGAAAAAAAGCCAGTTCCGGGTGGAACTGGCTTTTCTGGATGGCGCGGCTGGCAGGATTCGAACCCACGACCCCTTGGTTCGTAGCCAAGTACTCTATCCAACTGAGCTACAGCCGCTGAGCCCGCAAGTATAGCAGGCTTGCAGGGTGCCCGGTGGGGGGCGTGCGCGATGCCGGCGCTCAGGCTGCAGCGGGCGGCCCGACACGGGCCGCCAGGTAGTCCACCGTGCGCCGCCACGCCACGCCGCAGGCCGCCTCGTCATAGGCGGGATGCTGCTGCTGCATGAAGCCGTAGCGGGCTGCGTGCACCTGGCACTCGACAGGCGTGGCGGCCGGTTCTGCGGGCGCGGGCGCGCGCCGTGCCTGCAGGAAAGCATCCACCCGCTCACGCGGCATCCAGCGCGAATCGGTGGCGAACTGGACCAGCACGGGGCACAGCGGATTGAGCAGGCGGTCGGCTGCCCCGTCGATGCCCCCGGGGTAGTGGCAGACCGCGGCACGGAGCTGGCGGAACTGGGCGGCCGCGCGCCATGCCAGCACGCCGCCCCAGCAGAAGCCCGCCACGGCCACCTGCAGGTTGGGCGCCACGCGCCCGGCGTGCAGGATCGCCGCTTCGATGTCGAACATCACCAGGGGCGAGGGCAAGGCTTCCAGCGGCGCGATGAGGCGCGTCGCCCAGTAGGTCTGCTCGAAACGGTAGCCGTAGTCGGTGCCCGACACGCCCCGGCCGAAGGTGGACGGCGCGAGCGCCAGGTAGCCCTCGCGCGCGAAGGCCTCGCACATGTGGCGGGCATGCGGGCTGACCCCCGGACGGTTCTCGCCCGAGGCGGCGGGCGAACGGTCCTTGTGCGTGCTGCCGGGGCGGCGCTGGTCCATGTGCTGCAGCACCACCACGACGGCCCGCGGTGCTTCGCGGGATTCCGTCACGAAGGTGCGCACCGTGGCGCCGTCGCGCGTGCTCAGGTCGATGTAGTGGCCCATGGGCTCGGGGGTTTTCATCGTCTTATTGGGCTTCGGAGGGCAGGTTCGTGAATTTCTCGCTGGCGAGGATCGCGGACAGCGGCATGGCACGGGCGAAGTGCCATCCTTGGCCGCGGTGGCACCCCATGCGCACCAGCGCCTCGCGCTGTTCGGCCGTCTCCACGCCCTCGGCCGTCACCTCCAGGTCCAGGGCCTTGGCCAGGTCGATGATCAGGCGCACGATGCGCGACTCTCGCGTGCGCTCGACACCCTCGACGAAGGAGCGGTCGATCTTCAGCCGGCTGATCGGGAACTGGGTGAGGCGGCTCAGGGAGGAATAACCGGTACCGAAATCATCGATGGCGATGCGCACGCCCAGGCCCACCAGCGCCTGGACCTGCACATGCAGGCTCGAGCTGCTGCGGGAGATATCGGTCTCGGTGAGTTCGACCTCCAGCCCCTCCAGGATTCCGGGCGAGCGCAGGCTCCACTCCGACAGGAACTCCAGCAGCCGCGAGCGCCGGAAGACCTGGGGCGAGGCGTTGAAGGCCACAGACGCCTGCGGGTAGCGGGCCCGCAGCGCGGGCTTGTCCTGCAGCACCTTCTCGGCGATGCACAGAGTCAGGCCGTCGATCAGGCGCACTTCCTCGGCGGCGGCGATGAACTCGGCGGGGCTGACGTCGCCCAGCTCCGCGTCGTGCCAGCGGGCCAGGGCCTCGAAACCGATCACCTCGCCGGTGCGCAGGTCCACCTCCGGCTGGTAGTGGACGTCGAACGCGCAGGACTGGATCGCCTCGCGCAGCCGGCTCTGGATCTGGCGTCGCCGGTACAGCCTGCGGCCGATGCGGTCCTGGTACCAGACCAGGGAGCCGCGCCGCTCCTGCTTGGCCTCGTTCATCGCGACATCGGCGCAGATCTGCAGGCCGTGCCAATCGGTGGCGTCCTCGGGGAAACGGCTGATCCCCAGGGTCGCTGTGACCGTGACGACGCCGGCGGCGGTGCCGATCTCCAGCGGGGTGAGACGGCTCAGGGCCTTGGTCAGCACGGCGTCGTCATCGAGGCCGCTGCGATCGACCAGGGCGATGAACTCGTCGCCCGAGCGGCGGCACAGGAGGTGACCGGCCGGCAGGCGCTGCGTCAGGTGGGCGGCCAGCGTCTTGACCACCGTATCGCCGGCGTCGTGGCCCAGGTCGTCATTGACCGACTTGAAGTTGTCCAGGTCCAGAAAGACCACGGCCAGCCGCCGGGAGGTGGCCCGGGCCTCCTCCAGCGCCGTCTGGACCCGCTCGGACATGTGGCGGAAATTGGGCAGGCCGGTCAGCGAGTCCCGGTTGGCGAGCTCCCGCAGCTGGTGCTCGACTTTCTTCAAACGGGAGATGTCGGTGATCACCGCCACGTTGCCCAGGATCTCGCCTTCCTCGGTCAGGATGCGGGACAGGGCCACCGAGGCGGGGATCTGCTGTCCCGAGCGCCCGATGAAGGTGGTCTCGCCGCTCCAGCGGCCGGAGGTCTCGAGGGCCTTGGCCATCTGCCGCCCGATCTCGCGCTGCGTGGTGTTGCGATAGAGGGTGCCGCCGTGCTGCCCCAGCAGGTCGGCGCGCGTGTAGCCGGTCATGGCCAGCAGGGCGGCATTCGCCTCCACGATGCGGCCTTGCGGGTCGGTGACCAGGATGCCCTCGGCCGCCATGGCGAACACCAGGGAGGTGGTGCGCAGGTCGTCGGTGAATTGACGCTGCTTGACCAGCATCGCGTTCAGGGCGCTGGTCACCTGGGACAACTCGTCGTCCGGGCCGGGCTCGACGGTCTCCAGGCGCTCACCCGCCAGGATCTTCTGGCATTCGAGCAGGAGTCGGTCCAGCCGCTGCGTCGTGGTCGTGGCGAAGCGCTCGGCCCAGGCCTTGACCCGTTCGATGGTCCACCAGCCCAGGAACACGGCCACCAGCAAGGCGGCCGCCACGAACAGGGCACCGGAGTACACGGGACGCCCGATCCAGACGCGCACCGGCACGCTCAGTTCGCTGGCGGCGGCGGTCGCCCCGATCTCGCCCGCGATCATCCAGCCCCGCTGGGGCGCGGGAACCAGCGGCGACTCGCCTACCGCCACTGACAAGGCGATGTCGGACTCCAGACGCAGCAGGCTCAGCGCCGAAGGCACGTCGATAGCCGCCACGATGTAGCCGACCGCGCCCTCCATGTTCGGATTCAGGATGCGATGGATCAGGAGTACCTGCGGCGCGCCGTTCTCGGGCACACGCATGCCGTAGCCGTCGCGCGCATCGCGCACCGCCGCCGTCACCGCCGGATCGGCCGCGAGCATGGCGGCCGCGGCCGGCGGCTCGGCCTGCGGCGCGATGAAGACGCGGCCCCGGTAATCCAGGACGTAGAAGCGGCGCTGGCCGCCACGGTTGAAGCGTTCCAGCAGCGGCGCCAGGTAGACCTCGCGTCCCTGGCTGTCGGTGAGGCCGGTCCACAGCAGGGGCGAGGTGGCCAGCGCGCCGATCTCGCCGGCCTGGCTGGTGATCTCCGCCACCAGGCGCGTGAGCACCTTCTGGCGCTGGTGCCCGATCTCCGAGGTTTGGTACAGGTAGGCGGCCACCACCGTCAGCCCCATCACCAGGCTCGTGATCAGCGCGACGTACACGCGCAGGATGCGAACCAGCGGCCCGCTGATACGTTCCTTGAACCGGGGCGGTGACGGGGGTGGCAGCATCCGCAGCCCCCGGTCAGCGCACCGGAATCAATTCGCCGCCGCGCTGCATGCGCACGAACAGGACCTCGCGCGGCGTGAGGGCATCGTGCGTGGTCGCGGTGAAGGCCGGGGCGTACCGGCGCACCGCGCCCTCGAAGGGGGGCAGGTTCTCCAGGGCCTTGCGGATGTCGTCGCCGCGCGTGCTGCGCGCCTTGTTCACCGCCAGGGCCAGCAGGTGGGTCATGTCGTAGGCGTGGGCCGAGCCCACCGGGCTGGGGATCTGATCGACGGACGCAAGCTGCGCGTCGCGCAGGATCCACTGCGCAAGGCGGCGCGCAGCGGGCCGGGTGTTGCCGATGAAGCTGAAAGTCTGGATCACCTGCATGTCCACCTTCTCCAGCGCGGGCCCGGCCAGCTGGTGCAGGACACCTCCGGTCAGGCCCCAGTGCGCCACCACCGGCAGGCGCGCGCTGGGGGGCAGTTCGCCCAGCTGCGTGAGCAGGCCGGAGGCCTCGCGCTCGTTGGCCACCAGCAGGATCGATTGCGCGTTCGCCCGCACGCACTCGGCCAGCGCGTCCTGGAACAGGGTCTCGCCCCAGTTGTACCAGTGGGTGGAGACCACCGAGATGCCGTGTCGGCCGGCCTTGGCCACCAGCACCGCGTCGGCGGAACGCCCCCAGGCGGTGTTGGGCAGGATGGCGCACTGGCGCGTGGCGCGATGGACGGACTTGGCGCGCACCATCATGGCTTCCACGCCCCAGCGGTCCTTCAGCGAGAGCCGAAAGACGAAGGAGGGATTGACAGCGCCGTCGGTGATCTGGTCGGCGGACCCCCAGACGCTGATGAGGGGAACCTTGAGCCGGTTCGCCTCCGCGGTCATCTCCACGGTGACCGGGCTGAACTTGCCGGCGAGCACGCCGATCAGACCGGGCTTGGCCGCCAGATCGATCAGGTTGTCGCGTCCGCGCGCCGGCAGGCCCTGGTTGTCGGTGGTCAGCAGGCGCAGCGGGCGCCCATCGAGCACGCCGCCGCGCGCGTTGATCTCGTCGATGGCGGCGAGTACGCCGCGCTCGATCGCCTTGGGCGCGGTATTGGTCTTGATCGAGTACGCCGCGTCGACGCCGATGTACACGGGCTCCTTGGCCTGCGCATGTGCGGCCAGGACCGCCACGCTGATCGCGAAGAAGCAATGCTGGATTCGACCCAAGCACACCCCCATCGAATTTTCCTGACAGTTTTTTATATGACCATCATATTGTTACAAAGATGTAACGATGGCTCAAGGGTTTACCCGCGGTCGACGTGGGGCAGGCGCGTCGGCGCATAGACCGAAACGGATAGAAGGACGGCGGGATGCAGCAGCGAGTTCGCCTGCGGGTCGCGGGTGGCGGGCGAGTGGCGGGCCCGAGTGCTGGGTGCTGGTAGGGCGTGCTGGGCTCGAACCAGCGACCAAGGGATTATGAGTCCCCTGCTCTGACCAACTGAGCTAACGCCCCCCGCGGCCGATTCTAGGGCCCTGGGCAGGCCTCACTTGTGGTGGCTCAAGGCGTTGCTCACGAGCTTGGCGGTGATGTCCACGATC
>JACCDH010262065.1_pt1 | contig 11393 bp, 12 predicted proteins | sample 7442481 | NCBI WGS metagenome assembly JACCDH01 (sample SAMN15323433, study PRJNA562643) | freshwater metagenome | isolation source: river surface water | place: USA:Blue River Watershed | collected 2017-08-15 | reverse complement strand
TCGGAGTGTGGCGCAGCCCGGTAGCGCACCTGGTTTGGGACCAGGGGGTCCAAGGTTCGAATCCTTGTACTCCGACCAGAAAAAAGAGCGGGCTGTCATTGACAGCCCGTTTTTCATTTAGCAAGACATCTTCGTTTCATTCACTTCACGTACTGCCCATAGCTCAGCTGGATAGAGCAACGGCCTTCTAAGCCGTAGGTCACAGGTTCGACTCCTGTTGGGCAGGCCAGTTCTCGATTTTCCACTATCTATATAGCTTTTTCTAACTGGGCCGATTGTGGCGATGGGAAGGAAAGACCTCTCGCTTGTTTAGTCCGTTAATGGGTGGGGCTGTGAGACCGTGCTTAATCCTTCAAACTATTCAGCGACTTCAAGCGTCCAGTAACGGGACGCTTGGTTTTGAAGGTTAGAAGCGTGAATTAGTTATCGGAGAAAATTGATATTTGGATTACCCAGTAATTCTGGTTCTTGCTCGAATTCTGGTCCCAATCGCCTAGATTCTGCCAAAACTTTTTCTCGTACTTTTAAATAAAGATCATAAGATTTAGTAGGCGAAGCATCATCAAGTAGAGTTTTCATTAAGTGGTAGCCAAATAAACGATGACCGCGAGTTTTGTATTGATTGGCGAATTGATCGCCTTTACCAGCGGTAATTATAGAAACTCGACCGTTTTGATCTATTTGACGTTTCTTAGCAATCGATATTGGAGCTACACCATCAAAAAGCATAGTGTCTTTGGCGCTTCTTCCAGAAAAGCAAGCATCTATAAAAATACTAGCTTCTCCTGCGTGCGAGCGTGCTATTTGTTCATAAAGTGAACCAAGTTCAAAATCAGATTCTTCATAACTTCCTGGGCCACCATCTTGAGCAAGTAGGTATGCTGCCTTTCCATCTTTTGATGGTACTCCGTGACCAGCAAAATAAACAATTAACTGATCTTTTGAATCAAGACGATTAAGTAATGTTCGCAAACGACCACGAATGCGACCACTCGTTGCTTGCTTATCGGTTAGCGTAATAACATTTTCAGGATTCGCTCCAAGAGCACTTATAGCCATTTCAGCAAATTGAATTGCGGATCGGTTCGCGAATGGAACCGGAGGTACATCAGAGTAATCACTAATTCCAACTGAAAATACAAATAAATTTGGATTCTTTTTTTGTTTTGATTTTTTTCTAACAAGTACTTCTAAGTCATCATTAAATTGCGGCTGAGATGAGCTTTGTATAATTTTCTCTGGTTCTTTCTGGTCATTTTCAGATATCTCTTCTTGGATATAAGAAACGTCAGTAACTTTAGTTAAATTAATTCTTCGCTCTTTGAGAATGTTGTCGATTTCTGCCACAAGCGGAGAAACATACCTTGCTTCTACCAGCCCTTGAGTACCATAAGTTGAAATGTCGTAAGTCCAACCAGTAATTTGTGAAGAATCTCTTCCGTGTCCTGAACGTTTTTGTAGTGTTAACTTAAAATTAGTTTGATCCAACAATGGTTTGACAAACCACGTATAACCTTTTTCTGGAGATTGAAGTGTTTGTACATTACCGTAAGGAAATTTACGATTAATCGCATCTAAAATTGCACGCATTACTTGTTTTTCAGAGCCAATAATTAGCTCAACTGAATCATCATTATTTTTTTTGAGCGAGTTGTAATTGGTCGTACAGCCTGTTAATACTACAAAAAAAAATGTGAATGCAAATATTCTAAATAACTGACCCAAGTGCAGACTTTTTTTCATGGTTTTCTTTATAAATATTAGAAATAAAAATTGCTAAATGAATAATTTTTGGATTGGTATTGCCTTATAAGAGCCGTTAGTAAATAACTTTAAATAGTACAAAATTGGACATCAATTTTAACTTTAACAGATATGACATTTCGAATTAATTGATCACCGTGCCGATTGTGGCGATGGGAAGGAAAGACCTTGTGCTTGTTTAGTCCGTTAATGGGTGGGGCTGTGAGACCGTGCTTAATCCTTCAAACTATTCAGCGACTTCAAGCGTCCAGTAACGGGACGTTCGACATCGAATTAATAGAAAACTCTATTCACAAAGAATTTGATAAAGTTTGGCAACTTCCGTATTACGCTCGAAATACGTCCAATCATTAATACCTTTAGAAGCGATTCTGAGTATTTTTTCTTTCTGAATTGGATGTAAAACATGAATTTCGCCAAAAGTGCGGTAAGTTTCATCTTTGCAATTTAATTCATATAGAACCACGTTGTAATATTTTGTTCTATCTCCTAGGAGTGGCCCTATTTCCATATCTTGACCTGCCTCATAAGTTAAGACTTTTCGTAGATTATCTTTTTTTATGACGGACTTTGCATCGTAGTACATTTGATGGTCATAATAATAAGTTTTGTCTGTCAGCCCTGAATCTGTTTTTCTAAATTCGAAAAATGGTTTGAAAGAAGACCAGGGAGATTTACGAGCTGAGAGAGTTAAATTTGCGTGCTTAGTTTCTTCTTGATTTAAGGGCTTATTGGTTTTTGATTTTGTATTTCCCCCACCTCCAACTAAATCTAGAATATCTGAATCTGGAAATTGCGAATTCACCAATTCCAAGGCTGTTAATTCTTCATCTAACTTCATGCAATTATCCATTACTGTTTTGTGATGTAATAGATTTGCCGATTTAGCCTTATCTGATTTTAAGCTCTTAAAAGTATCTGAGATAACAGTCTTATCTTCGTTATTTGTGAATATAGTTAAATAATTTTTATATTTTTGTATAGATTTTTCTGTTTCTGCGATCACTGATTTCCCATTTTCTGTTGGGCTTATTTTTTCTTGGTTTTCAATAAATGCTTGAAGAATCGTGAAGGAATAAAGACATTCCATAGCAGATTTAGGAGTGAATATTTTTTTGATTACATCTGGATTAGCTGCTTGAGCTTCAAAAGGCGCAAGTAGAAATAAATAGAAAAAGAGCGGTAAATAAAGATTACAGATATTAAATTTGAATTTCATTCTGTCCTCGTAAGAAATGCTAATCAATATCATATTTTATATCAAATTTACTAAAATTTATTATTCATTATTAGATTATAAATTTAAGCTTAGTAAGAAAAATTACCAATATCAGATTTTATGCGGACAGAATAAATTAGATTGACCATCAAAAATATAAACTACAAAATCCCAAGTAGTTAAAATAAAAAAATACTACTTGCGTGAATATCACACAGATTTTTCAAACATCCCCAGCAGTAAATCAACGAAGCCATTTCGTTATATATAATCGTCGAATACGTTTGTTTCGTAGACCGGACAGTCAACACTGGCAATGTCGTTTTAAGTTAGATAATGGCAGTTGGCATCAAGTCTCGACTTTGTTCAGGACATCACACCTGGTGGAGATATTGCAGAAAATGGTGGAAATATAGAGGCATATCAACAATTAATTTTATTGGCAGATAGAGTACTAGAGCTTGGTAATGAAATAGTCAAAGAAGTAGATAATTAGCCTGAAATTCATTACTAATCCTTGCAAACAAAAACATAAGATTTTGTCCGTTTCATGAATCCAGCAGAAATTATTTGGTCAAAGTTTGGATCATGCATGAATTCAAATGAATTTCGGCAGCTTTTAGCGGCAAATTTATTTGCAAAGATATGAATACGTTGTGCTATAGAACTCTCGGTCTCCATTAAACCCGGTGAGGCAGTGATCGTAAGTAGATTTTTTTGGGCTCCAAGTATTTCATGTGAAAATCTTATATCTCCAGTTCCTCCAACATCGGAACCAATTTCAATAGCCGTCGGCTGGCGCGTATAAGAGCAGCCTAGAAAAAATATATTCAAAGTAATAACAGCAAAAATTGTTATGCGATTTTGCATTTAATTTATTCAACTTTCCTTAAAATAATTGATTTTTGTTATTTAAATCAATTAATGAAATTCGATTTAGTCTACTATAAAAATAATATTTAAAAGGAATAATTATGAAAATCATTTGCTACTCATTTTGTCATTTAGTTATATTAATTGTCGTAGCTGGATGCGCAACTCCAGTCAATTATGCGAATCAACCTCTTTCTACTTATGATAAAGATACCGAATATGCTGTTGAGAACCAACCTGATGGTTTTTCAATTACGGTCTATTATTCACGATATCAAATGATTCCAGAGAGCCAAGCTGTTCTTGCGGCTTGCAAATCTAATTTGATGGCGTTAGCTTGGGAGATAGCAGACAGAAAGTCAAAGAAAATCCAACCTATTAATGAACAACGAATTAAAATTTCAATGGGTCGTAATGGACTATCAGGTATTACTTCTTGTCAAGCAACTGCTATAGCTAAATGGGAGTAGTTTTTTTATTTAAATAATTATTTTATAACGACATTTTACGTATACAAAAGTTTCACACATCTTGTAAGTGTTTGTTTTTATTAGGCGCAGAATTGATACTTACTTGTAAAGCTACACAAAAACTGTAGCTATTCAAAATCGTAAGTAACTCTAAGCTCATAAGCCACTCAAAAAAACATCATCAAAGCCCTTTGTGATAGCCATTTAGGACAAAGCCTTAATTTACTAAAGAGGTGAATACTGGCTGATGAGTATGTGGTTGGCTATGGAGAAGAAGTGTGCGCGTTTTATTATGCGTACGAGAAATAAAAATACGGCAATAGACAAAGCAAAGAAGAATTGCTAGTAGCTAACGTCGCAGCAATTAATGGGCAAGACTTACTTTCAATGACTACCAAACAGGGTAATAAGGAATACATTAAGTGATGTACAAAGGATTTGGAAGCAGGCTTAATAGTTAAGGGCAGGCTCGGCACCATCAAAACGCACTTAAAACATTGGCTTAAATATGTAGGTGATGACATAAAAAATTAAGGAAATAGAACTAATTGATTGTGAGATTTATTTTCACAATAGAAAAAAATTAAAAAGAAAATTCCTGTTAGTTCTAGTACCGTACTTAATGAGCAAATTAGTTTTAACGCAATGATGGGTTGGCTTCATAAAAGAGGTGAGGCTTACATAGATGCGTTTGATTTTGCGAAGCTAAAAAAAAGAAGATACAGGGGATGAAAAGAATAGATGAAATATGTTTTCGGCTGAAGAAATTTGTGGCATTAAAATGCAACCGTCCCGTAACTAGACGGTTCATTTAGATAATTTAGTCATTCATAAAGCCGTTCTCGTCATTCAAAGCCATACAGCATTATTCGAAGCTGCTGATTAAACCGCGCAAGCTACGACAGATTCTAGGAACTGTTAGGCATTGAAAACAAATAGTTTTTAAAAAGTAAACATAGCTTCTAAGCCGTAGGTCACAGGTTCGACTCCTGTTGGGCAGGCCAGTTTTTAATTTGATAGAGCTTGTTGGAATTCTTCTGGTGAGATTGCTGCTTGCCGCAGTATTCCATTTACAGTTCCGACTTTCACTTCTTTATGGTTGGGAACCACACAGCCTTTTTCGTCTCTTTTCATCAAGATATGACTCCCTGATTGTCTCGCGACATGAAAGCCTAATTTTTCTAATGCTCGAACAATCTCTTTACCTGAAAGGCCAGGAAATTTAGGCATGAGCTAAATCAAAAGTAGTGACTAAGGGCTGAGCGGTGAAAGTCATTGGAAACTCTTCTAAATAAAGTGAAGTTGCTTCCTTAAGGTTGGCAATTGCCTCATCAACAGTTTCACCTTGACTAGTAGTGCCTGTTTCTGGATTTAAGGCAACGTATCCACCTTCTTCCGCAGGGCTGAGTATGGCGGTAAATAACATCAGATACTCCTTGAAAAGCATATTTTCAGATTATGCTATCTATCGTAAATTTCGGCAAACCGTGATTAGCGCCATTTCTTTTGTCGGTTAAAGTGAGTGCTAAATAAGCAACGCTAACCAAGGTGTACTTGAGGACAGTATGGAAACAGTATCTCTCAAATTATCAGACAAACACAAAGAGAAAATGACCAATGCAGCGAAGGCCTTGGGGATGAGTCCTGACGCTTTTTCCTGACGCTTTTATGATCGAAGCGATTAAGCAAGCAATACATAATACGGAGCTTCGTCTAGCATTCTTAGCGCAAGGGTATGAGACAAGGGCGCAGGCCATAAAGACTGGTAAGGCTTATGATACGCCTGAAGTTCATCAGCATATGCGTGATCGAATTCATAGAATCAAATAAAACTCGCTTAAGATTAAATCTCGGCAAAGATAGCCTGTGAGCAGCAAAAAAAATTAATACTCACAATCAGACATCAGAGAGAAACTGGAATAAGTTTTGATCTAGAAAATTCATAAATCTAATTTTATAGAATCAGTTGAAGGGCTCAACTCATTTTGAGCAGGCCAGTTTTACATACCGATATGGTAAGTAGCTATCGCAGTCGTTGATGACTCTGATTGACTAGGCTCTTGTCTATAAATGCCGAGTAAGCCAATACGCTGATTTTCAGCGACATCGTAATAGGCACCTGCAATCGCTGATCTTCTAGTCTTAGCTGGGTTAGAGTTAAGATTAATTGGCGTTAATCCATTTAAGCCTGTTGCTGAAATAACGCCATTGGTTACGTTAGCGTCACTCTCAAGATTTGCATTCGCAAATAACTTAAATTCATATCAACTGAGCTAGTTGACGCAGTTATCTTAGCCACAGAGATAACTATGAAGAAAACGCTTGAACAAGTAATTTCAGAAAAATCTCAATCAGGAAGATGCTTCGATAGAAGCGCAGGGCATGGCGAAGTTAGCATCCATAACTAATCATTCCGATGGTGGGTAACGAAATCTTATTATTATGGCTATATTTTTCTTCGTAACCCAATAGTCTGCTCTTTCTTAGGCAGTCAAAGACATAATATTATTAATACTTTAGTATAGTATGTGAGGTATTAGATTCGACATCTAAAAAATTAATTTTTAGATAATTTTTTGGGATTTACTATTTGTAGATGTGCTCTCAGAGGACACAGGTTTTGTTTGAGTAAAAAACATCGTCAAAAGCGTGCTGGATTTATTCGTTTATCGAAGCGTGAAAATGCCCTCTACAGATCTGTTAAGCATTTAGGAATTTGAGAAGCTCGATAAACTTTTATTAAGCTCAGTAAATGAAGCGACATGTACTCAGTCACGATTTGATTGCAGGAAAACCTATTCCTAATATTGATGAATGGTGTTTCGGTTTTATTAAAGGATTGCAGTTAAATAAAACTCCCTACGATCAACTGCTTGATCAGCATCCAGAATTAATTTCGACGATATGGTTGTTTGGAGAGCAGGAGCATGATCAACCTATGCATAAGAAAATGCTCACAGTAGAAGAGAAAATTAGTTTGGCAAATGAATTACCTCATTCAGTAATGAAGATTCATCATTTCTTTTGTGAAAAATATCCAAGTAATTTTGCGGAAAATATATTTCATTCTTCTTCAAAATTAACTGAAGTATTTTTTAATATTGAGAATCTTTGTCATTGTGGATCAGGTAAAAATTCAAATCAATGCCATGGAAAAAAATCTCAACTGCACTAGCTTATAAATAGTTTTGTGTTACATAAATCTAGTCATTAAATAAATTTTGATATGCTACAAATAAGACCAAATTGTGAATGCTGTGATGTCGATCTTCCTCCGAATTCAAAGGACGCTTTTATCTGTTCATTTGAATGCACGTTTTGTGAAAATTGTGTTGAAACTAAACTTCTTGGTAAGTGCCCGAATTGTTTAGGAGAGTTAGTACGTAGGCCGATTCGGTCTGAAAGGCAATTACTTTCTCATCCGGCTTCTCAGAAAAGAATAAAAAAAGAACATTTTTATTGAAAAAATATTATGGCTACTATTAGGCTACCTAACGGCGATCGATACATCGGCGAAATTCAAGATGGGCAATTTGTTGGAGTGGGCACGCTTGAGTTTTTCAACGGTGATAAATATGTCGGAGAATTTAGAGATAATTGTTATCACGGGCATGGAGTATTAACGCATGCAAATGGTGATCGTTATGAAGGTAAGTTCATAGATGGTGAGTATCATGGTAATGGCACATATTATTATGCCAATGGTGATAAATACTCAGGTCGTTATGAAGAGAATAGGCAACATGGTAAAGGCATATTTACCTTCGCAAATGGCGATGTGTATAGCGGTGACTTTGATCAAGATGAATTAGTCGGCGAAGGTGTACTTGTTTTTTCAAGTGGAAATAAATATAAAGGCCAGATCCAGAATGGTCGCCCACATGGTGAGGGTGTGTATTTATATAGTAATGGCGATAAATACAAAGGTGAATTCGTGAATGGCGAAAAACACGGCCAAGGCGTTGAATCTTATGCAGATAAAAAGCCAAAAAAAGATGGTCTATGGGTTTATGGTAGTTTTAAATCAAATAAAATTTGATTGAATAGCGTTTAAATATTTTAATTGGTGTGCTATCTCAAATTAAGCACACCATCTTCAACAACTGCTTCGCTGCCAGTGATGATGCGGTTACCAATTTTATTGATATTAGGTGATGCAGATTTTCTTAGGATGATCAGCGAATTTCTAAATTCTATGGATTCTATCCAACCTTCAGCAAGAAACGCTGGGAATTCACCTAGAGGGAAGAAGTTTCTAAAGTAGACATCAATACGTAGTTCTTTTGACCAAAATTCTAGGTTGATAACATCTACTATTTTTTTGAAAAAATTATAGGCACTTGATTCATTCAATATGCCGCCGCCCCATTCATTCATATATAAAGTATGAGAGTCTTCAACAATGTAGATTCCGTTTTCGCGCAACATAAGAAAATAAAGTAAAAAGCTTGTGATGATGTCGTAATTTTTATGCGATCCGTCATCGATAATCAGATCATACCCATTGCAGGCTTCACTTATTTTATTGAATGTGGCGCCGTTATTTGCATCGCCTACTATGACTTTTACTCGTGAGTCATCATATTTTAGTAGATTGCAATTTTCATCGATGTCGCATCCGATAATGTTTTCTGCATTTTCAAAATATTTAGACCAAGTCTCGAGAGAGCCCCCATTTTGAACACCAATCTCTAATAAATTTAATTTATTTTCACGTATTGCCTCTAACAGTTCGTCATAAAAAGGCAGGTACGATTCCCACTTATCACTGACCTTGCCAGTTTTTGTTTTGTGCATTTCTTCAAAAGTTAATTTTTCATGAAGTTACCTCCGATCTCTGTGCAATAAAAGTTTTATTAGAATTTTTAGAAAGTCTAATATTTAATAATTTTATATTTCACTAGATGAATTTAAATTAAGTTATAAATAAATGGCTAAAAAATAGATTATTTTCGTTAATAAATTACTGAGTTACTCAATTACAATATTAAACAAGTTACCAAGTAAAACTAAAATCAAATTTTCAAGGTGTTAAAGATGCTGTTTTAAGGTCAAGTCATTTTTCTTGGAGATCAATTATGCTTGAGGTATTGCCAATAAACCTGAGGGGTCAGTAATGAATAAAGCTATCAATGTGGGCGTAGCAGCTAAGCTAGGTAAATATAGCGATGCGATTGAAGTTAGTACAGGCGCGCGCTGGCTTTATACCTCTGGCACACCAGGTTTGTTTGAAGACGGAAGTCTGCCAATTGATTTTGAAACGCAGGCTGAATTAGCATGGAAGAGCATTATTGCTATGCTGCATGCTGCTGATATGGATGTAGAAGATATAGTAAAAATTAATCAATCGTTATTGCGCCACGAAGATTTAGATAGTTATAGAAAAATTCGTAATGCGTACCTTGGCGATGCAAGACCTGCTTCTATGCTTAGCTTTATCAGTGAGTTAGTTACGCCTGGTATGTTGATTGAGTTAGAGATTGTGGCTGCAAAGTAAAAAGAATTTAATGCAATCACTAACTTTTTAATGAGTGTTAGCGAAGAATTAAACCAGTTATATCTCTTTAAATATGGTTTAAATTAAAATCTATTCTACTAATTCGATCTTTTTCTCAAAGCCTCACCTATCATCACTAGCACTGGGCCTTCACATGGTGGAAGTCCGAGTGCCATCTCAGCGAGTGTTAAGCGCATCACGTGTTGATTATCTCGACTGACATTTTCAATAGCAATCACAGGTGTGTCTGCAGGATTGCCATTTGCGAGTAAGCGTTGTGCAGTTTCTATAGCAGCTTGTCCTCCCATGTATTGCACCATGGTGTCACAACTAGGCAGAGCGACTTCTTCATTTTCATCTTTGCCTGTAGTGGAGGTAAAGAAGGCGACATTGCGTGCAACGCCACGTTTAGTTAAAGGTTGCTTGATAGCGGCTGCAGCAGCAAAGGCGGTGGTAATGCCAGGGATGATTTCATACTCTATCCCTGCATTTTCTAAAGCAGTGAGTTCTTCATCAGCGCGTCCAAACAGCATAGGATCACCACCTTTGAGTCTTACTACGCGTGCATATTCAAATGCACAGGCAACCAGCTTTTGATTAATGATGGTCTGAGCAGTGGAGCGTTGTCCACTGCGTTTACCTACTGAGATCAGTGTGGCTTGCGGGCAGAGCGCCAATATGTCGGGTGTGATTAAGGCATCATGTAGCACCACATCTGCTTCACGGAGTACCTTCGCACCACGCACTGTGATGAGATCAGCAGCACCTGGTCCAGCACCAATCAGCCACACTTTGCCTGCTTGTTGCTTTGGTGGCTGGTCTGGTGCGTCAGACATAACGGAAGTGATTGAAATGCAAACGTTAAAAAATCAGTCTAGCCGTATCATGCCTGCAGCGACAGTTTGATGCGAGACTTCATCAATTAAGATGAAAGAACCAGTTGCACGTTCATCATCATAGGCATCAGCAGCGAGAGGTTGTTGCACATTTAAGATAATGCGTGCAATGCCATTCAGTTTGAGTTCATTGCCTGCATGACGTTCTTGAGTGTTAATATCTAAGAGCGAGTCTATACTAGTCACACGTGCAGGTACTTGTTTGGTTGTATGTTTTAGCCAGTATTTACGACGTAAGTCGAGTGGCTCTTCAGATAGCCAGCAAACTTCTGCACTGACTGTTTTTAATAGCGTAGCAGGCTTCTCTATCGATGACAGCATATCGCCACGCGAAATATCCACATACTCTTCTAATAAAATAGTGACTGATTGTCCGGCTGATGCTTGTGCGAGTGAGCCATCTAAAGTCAGAATCTCTTTAACAGTCGCAGTCTGGCCACCGGGTTGCACTAATAGCTTGTCACCTTTGCTGACTATGCCCGCTTCAATGCGTCCCATGTAACCACGAAAATCATTCGCTTCATGTCCATTATGACGTGCGACTAATTGCACTGGAAAACGAAATGCAGAATTATGCTCTTCATCATAAACAGAAATCGATTCTAATAAATCGATGAGCGTAGGACCTTGATACCAAGGCATGTTGTCGCTAGGTGTGACAACATTGTCGCCAG
>JACCDH010659595.1_pt1 | contig 11396 bp, 6 predicted proteins | sample 7442481 | NCBI WGS metagenome assembly JACCDH01 (sample SAMN15323433, study PRJNA562643) | freshwater metagenome | isolation source: river surface water | place: USA:Blue River Watershed | collected 2017-08-15 | reverse complement strand
GCTCGGCATCCGCACCCTCGGCCACATCGGCCACAAAGGTGGTCTTGACCTGATCGCCCAAAGCCCGCTCAACGGCCTTGCGGCCCTCGTCGTGCTGACGCGTCCAGCCCGCTTCGGTGATGGGCGAGACATAGACAAAACCGGCCTTGATGGGCTCGGTGGATTGGGTGGGGGTTTGTGCCTGAGCGGCGGGAAGAAAAAAGCAGGCGGCCACGAGCGTGGCAGCGAGGTTTTTATACATGGTAGTCCTCTACATGGCCCCGGGGATGAAAAAGCAAAGCCCGCCGGGGCAGCGGGCTTCGGGGGTGGATTTTAACAAGCCTCGACGGCGCTCAGGAGCTTGAACTTAAATTTCCTCTTCGAGTATTTGTCCATGCTCTTTTAACCAAGCTTTGGATTTTTCAGCTCCCGGCACTTTGGCGCGAACAACGTTCCAAAAAGCTGGCGTGTGATTGCCTTCAATCAAGTGCGCTAACTCATGAACGATGACGTAATCAATCACCGACATCGGAGCCTTGATCAAGCGCCAATTCAACCGAACATTGTTTTTGGCGGTACAAGACCCCCAGCGCAAACGGTCGTCCACGATAACCGCCTCGGCCAAGCTCACCCCCAACTCAATCGACAAGCGCTGCACTCGCGGAAGAATCACCTCTTGGGCTTGCAACCAATACCAATCTCTGAACGCTTGTCGAGTTTGCTGACGATCACCCCGTGGAATCACAAAAGAACGGTCAAATATCACCCCAGCATTTGGCGCATCAGTCAGAGTGATCCTGTATTCGCGCCCCAAGTACAAAGCCGACTCACCGCTGACAACTTCTTTACCCGGTGCATGAGTGCCTTGGTATTTAGGTGCGTTTTGTAATGTTTCAAATAACCATTGCCGCTTTGACTGAACGACACGATCAATGGCCTCGTCCGTGGCGCTATCAGGTGCCAAAACCACAATGGAACGATCACGCTCCACAGTGATCGTGAGTTTTTTCCGTTTAGCCGAACGAACAGTGGTGTAAATCAGGTTCATTCGTTGGCGAACTGAATCAGGTCGTTGTTTTTTTCGGCAATCTCCATCATCCGGCTGATGATGTGTTTGCGCTTGAGTGCCACGTTGGGCAGTGCCATGAACTCGGGCTGCAGTAGGGTTTTTTGCAAATCGGCCTGAAGCTTGTTTCTTGCCGGGATGCTTTCCCAAAATCCAGTCAGTTTGAGTTCCCGTTCAATCTCTGCATAGACATGTTGAGTCAACGCCACCAAGGCACTGATTTGACTCTCTTCTGTCCAGCCCAAATGCGCTGGAGGCTTTTCAGAGGCCACGGTGCCATCGGTGTCGGGTAGCTCGCCAAAAATTTCTTTGCGCAGCATTCGAAAAAACGGCATCTGCTTTTTCTTGCTCAACCCGTAAGTCGGCTCTTGGCTGGCGCTCACGATGCGTTGTCGCAGCTTTTCCAGCTCTTCGTAAATCTTGGCCCAATTCTGGGCAAAGTCTAAAAAAATCTGCGCCAAGGCGTCTGCAAATGAAGCTTGCAACTCTGGATCATCGTTCAGCTCCACATCCAAATGGTTGCGCACAGCGTGCTCAATGGCTGCGGCTTTGCTCTTGATCCGATCGTGTTTTTTGACCTCTTTTTGAAAGTCTTCATCCAAGATCGAAATCGGCTTGACCATCACGTCTATGCCTCTCGACACCAGATAAGCGTCCGTGATCTGGCGTAGCTTGGGCGGTATACCCTTCATGCTCAAACGTTCATCGCGAAAGTGTTTGGCGGCCAACTCATTGATCGCCACCAGGGCGTTGTAGTCACCCATGTGGTCCAGCGCTTGGCGTGCGGGGAACACCAAATTGAGATTTTTGGTGAACACCTTGAACAGCACCATGAATTCAAAGCGCACATCCTCGTCGTAAAACACGTCGAAGAAAGCATCATGATCGGCCAAATCACTCAAGCCGTTTTTGGCCAAAAATTCGGTGATGGCCGCATGGCTGGCTTGCAGCTCACGCAGCTCATCTTCTGGAAAGCTGATGGCTTGTGTCAGCTCTTTTTGCTCGCGCTCGTCATAAGAATCCAGTGCCTTCTTCAAGTGGTGACCAATGCCCACATAGTCCACCACAAAGCCCTTGTCTTTGGTCTGGCCACCCACGCGGTTGACCCGCGCAATCGCTTGCAGCAAACCATGCGCCACGATCACCTTATCCAAGTACATGACCTGCTCAATTGGTGCATCAAACCCAGTGAGTAACATGTTGTTGACGATCACAATGCCCACATCGCCGTTGATACCGTTGTCATCTTCTTTGCCAAACGGCAGCTTGAAGCTTTTGATGATGGCTTCGTGCTTGCTGCTGTCGGTGAATGCCTTGAGGTGCAGTTCGTCGTTGTGACTCCCCGAAATCACCACATCACTTTTGAGCTTCTTCAGAGTGGCCAACTCAGTGGCTTTCGCGCCCTTGTTCTCGGATTCTTTGACTGCGGCCAGCAACGCGGCATCCACAAACTTTTTGTAACGAACAGCCGCCTCGCGTGACGAAGCCACGATTTGCGCCTTGTACCCATTGGGAAATACATGCGCAAGGTAGTGCTCCACCATGTCAATGGCCTTGGCCTCGATGGTGGATTCAGCCTCAAGATACGCAGCGCGAGAGCCAAAGCCCAAAATCGTCAAGCGTTCTTCTAACTGATAGTCACTGAACACATCCGCAAACTTGGCGTCCATGCCCGTCTTGTCTTTCACCTCGGCGTTGTGCGTGCGACCCTCGTAAACAATCTCCAGCGTCACGCCATCTTCAATGGCCTGACGCATCGTGTATTTGTCGATGTATTCGCCAAACACCTTTTCGGTCTTGTCGATGGGTGTGCCGGTGTAGCCAATGCGGGAGGCATTGGGTACGCCTTTGTCCAAGTTGGCGGCCAATTTGGAGTATTGCGAACGGTGTGCCTCATCGGTCATGACCAAAATGTGTGGGCTTTTGTTCAGTTCTGGGAAGGTCGCCTCCAAATCTGCCTCACGGAACTTATGGATCATGGCCATCACCAAATCCGACGCATTGCTGGACAACAAATCCTTGAGCGTTTTGATGCTGTCGGCCACCTTCACCTGAAAGCCGATGCTCTGGCTGGTCTCACTCAACTGCTCTTCTAACTGGGTACGGTCGGTCACAAACACCACTTTCCACTTGGCCAGCGCTGCGTGTCTATACATCTCGCGCACCATGAACATCATGGTCAAGGACTTGCCGCTGCCCTGAGTGTGCCAAATGATGCCGCTGCGCTCGCGTGGGTTCAGCCCTGTCAGCAAACGCTGCACCGCCAGCTTGACGGCACGAAACTGCTGATAACGCCCCACTACCTTGATCAGCTCGCCTTTGTCGCTGGTGCTGAAAATGGTGAACGTGCGGATGATACCAAGCAAGTTGGCATGGTCCATCATGCCCGCAACCAAACGCTGTTGGTCGTTGGGGCTGCTGGTGCCGTGCTCCAGCTCGTCCAGGGTGCGGGGGAAAGGGTCTGACCAACGGTAAAAATGCTTTTCGCTGTGCGTGGTGATGGTGCCAAACTTGGCCTCATTGCGGCATGTCACCACCAAAAACTGGTTAAAGGCAAACAGCGCCGCACTGCCCTCGCCCTTGGCACCGCGTTGCTCGCTATAGCGCATCAGCTGGTCGATGGCCTCTGGCAAAGCATCTTTCACCTTGGGCGATTTGGCCTCAATCACCACCACCGGAATGCCGTTCACAAACAACACCACGTCGGGAATGATGTGGTGCTCGGTGCCCAAGATGCGCAGCTTGTACTGGCACACTGCCACAAAGCGGTTGTTTTCGACCTTATCGAAGTCGATGAACTTCACCGTCGGGCTCTTCTCGCCCGTGGCGCGGTTTTCGGCAACGCTCGTACCCTCAGTCAGCAAGCGAAACACATGCTGGTTGTTTTGCAACAAATTGCTGCTGGGGAATGCCGTCAACTGCCGAACCGCATCCTCGGCTTGGTCGTCTTGCAGCCAAGGTTGAATCACCTTGAGCTGCGCACGCAGCACAGGCTGCATCAGCACCTCGGTCAAGTTGCTGCGGTGGGTCTCGCCTGGGGTTTGTTGTGGTGATAAGTCCAGCACCTCCCAGCCCAGCCCCCGGAGTTGGTCCAGCAGCGGCAGCTCAACGTGGGTGCGCTCGTCCAGTTTGATTTGTTGTTGACTGAGTTTGTTCATACCTTGTTCTTGTGGTGGAGCCACTGCCTCCCTAAGGCAGTCAATTTGTATTTTTGGAGTCGGCTATTGGGTTTTTCCGGCAATGTGTAAGCCATCAAACCCAGTGACAGTAACCGCTCCATGGCACGTTTGAAATTGCCTGTTCGTTGGCTATACCCTGCGGCCGCCAGCAGGTTTTTGCCTGTGGATGCTTGGTCCTCACAAGCCTTCAAAATAAGCTGTTCCGTCGCAGACAGTTCGACTTGGGCCTCGACTTGGGCCTCGACTTGGGCCTCGACTTGGGCCTCGACTTGGGCCTCGACTTGGGCCTCGACTTGGGCCTCGACTTCGGGGGTAACTTGTTCGGTCTGCCTCTCCCCCGCCCCCAGCGCCTTCAAATACGCGCGGTCAAACGCAAACTCCAGCCACATGTCATACGGGTCATAGCGCAGCACCGGCTTGGGCGTGCCCGCCGCCTCGCACGCCGCAAAAATGCGCTCCACCCCACGCCCCCAGGCCTCGATCTCGCCCGCCCTGAAAAACGCATTGGCAATGGCCGGGTTGTAGGGGCTGGACGAATGCGCACCCAACAGCGTGTCCAGAGTCCACCCCTCAGGCAAAACCGCAGGGTTCCAGATGCGCAAGCGGTTTTCGTACACCCGGATCTGCACCGGCGCCGTCACCGCATAGTCGCGGTGCACCAGCGCGTTCAGCAGTGCTTCGCGCAGCGCCGCACGTGGCACCGGAAAAGTCTCCACCCGCACAATGCCCTCGTAAGAGATCACGGCCTTCAGGTACTTGGTCAGCAACAAGTCCAGCGTGTGCTTGACCTGGTGAAACAAGTCACCCTCCACCTCGTCGTGGTACAGCAACTCGGTCTCTGACTCGAAGTAACCCACCTTCACAAACGCCCCGGTCACAAAGCGCTGCGGGTCGGCGGCAAACAACAAGGCGGTGGCACGTTTGAAATAAGCGCCGTCTTTAAGGCGCAGCTTGTCCAGCAGCTGGGCATCGCTTTCGGCCAGCGTCTCGGCGTCCAGCCTGCCGCTCCGCTGCGCCAGTTGCCGAAACCGCGCCATGGCCTGCGCCGACACATCGGCCAAACCAAATTGTGGCAGTGGCACACCGTCCCAAGTGCGGCCTTGGCGGCCCAACAAAAAGCGGTCCAGCGCCGCGCCCTTGAGCTCTTGCAGCGTGCTGCCGCTGCGCATGTAATAGTGGCCCCGGTAGCTGATGGGGTTGGCATAAGGCTGCACCACCACCTCGATGTAGGGCAAACCACCCTCGGTGTGCAAGTTCACATCCACCACCATGCCCAGCAGGTCGCGCACCTTGTTGGGCAGGTCTTCCAACAGCCGTGCCGCATCGGGCAAACCCACCACCTGCCCTTGGTCATTCACCCCCAGCAGCAAGCGCCCGCCCTGCGCGTTGGCAAAGCCGCACACCCAGCGCAGATAGTCATCGCGCCAGGTTTCTTTCCATTCGGTGTGCTGGGATTCCATACGTTCTAGCCTCAGTAATCAAACAGCTGGACTTCGTTGCTAGTAATAACCTCTTCCATTTCTGCCAGAGCTTTTTTATTCAAAATCTTTTCCGATTTGATCAGGTCTTTCAATTTGGTGGAGCCAATCCAATCGTTGTTCCATAGATCGACATCATCGCCAGCAACCAACTGACACAAGGGCTCATCAAACTGCAAGGCTTGATCAAACGTTACAGAAATCCGCTGCAACCAGATTTGCAAATGTCCTGTGTTGGGCACCGATGAAAATCGCTTTCGGATTTTTCCAAAAACCTCCATGCGCAACTCATCGCTTCCCAGGCCAGCAAGCAACTTGCTCAAAATGGCGGCGATCAAGGGATGCGCCTTGGGATTCCGCATGCCGATGTCAACAGCAATAGAGATCATTGGCAGCACACTACTCCCATATAGTTTTTTAGCTACCTTACGTCGCTGAAAGCCAGACAAAGCACGTATCAAGCTGCCAGAGTTTGGGTGGCTTTCCGAAAGATCATGGATCAACATCAGGTGCTTTTGAAGACCATTGTGTCCCTGCTTGGATTTCAACCATGACAGCTTGTCCGCCTTCACAGAGTCTCTGATCACCAAATTCGACAAGCGCGTCTTTGAAGAAGACAACTTGAGCCCGAGCTCACTCAGAACTTCGGCAATGATTTTCAAAATCGACTCACCCTCCAAAGGGTTGTTGACAAAGATCCGATAGTCATCTCGGTATCGAAGAATTTTGTAATTTTCAATTTTCAAATTCTTGATACACCTGGAAATGCTACGGTCTGCGTAGCCCAACACAATTTCAGAAATGAAATCCATCAACACAGAGCCGACTGGAATTCCGTTCGTCTGCCCATGCTGCATGTCTTGCAACATGGAATCCATAGCATTGCCAAGAAAATTTAAATCGTGTCGATGATCTTTTTCCTTGATGAATTTTTTCCCATGCAGCGCCCAAGCAATCGAGTGCGTGTAAATCGAGCCATAACAATCAGTGATGTCTGTATGCGTGATGTGCTCGAATTCAAGTGCCAACTCGATCGAGCGCTGCTCGACCTCTTGCCACCATTGAAGAATTTGCGCCGCTTTATCTTTTCCCTCAGTGCTTTCAACGGGCAAGCTCAAGCAAATGATTTTTTCATTGGCAGAATACTTTTGGAATCGTTGCCCTATCTCTTCCCACGCCTGCTCTTCAGTAATCAGATGCACCAACCTCACATAGAGGGCCGGATGGATCAACTGCATTGATCGCCATCCATACCGTCCATCTTTATTCTGAAGAATGGTGTGACTGACATCATCAAAGTCTCTTGGGCTGCAGTTTGCGGCCAGCAAAGTTTTGAAATCTTTGCCTTTCAAAACTTTGCTAATGCTCAAAAGCATCTTCGAAAATTGGAAATAAGAAGGGAGCTCGAAATTGCAATAGCTCTCTTGCTTCAGAAAAAATGCACGAGCTTCCTCGTATGTCAGATCAAGCACAGAACGCACGACAAGCGTAGCGCTTTCGTCTGCTGCAGCCATCAAGCAGCCACCTCGGCGTGCAATAAATCGACAACGCGCTTGCGGCCTGTGAGCAGGTCTTGCATGAGGGCGCGCTTTAAAGACTGACACTTGACCAATCGCGCATGGAACTCATCCGTTTTTTGGGTTGTGGCATCAATTGCCTGGGCAATTTTTGCTTGTTCATCCAGTGACGGCACTGGTATCTGCAGATTCTTAATAGACGGCAAATTCAGACCGGCTTTCGCTCCAGATTCGTTCAATTTATCGAACTGGGCCTGTCCCAATTGACCATTGAAAAACCACCCGACAAAGCGGGCATGGGCCTGGGTACGATCGAGACGGGTTAAGGCAATGTGTTGATTGACGTATGCAGTCTCAAATCCATCGGGGATAACCGCAACAATTCCAAGATCAGCGGTAATGGAAATCAGCAAATCATCTTTTTTGACCGCAGTTCTTTCACCTTCCGAAGACGCGGGTGGGCTCACGCGTATCACATCGTCAAAGCGCATATTGATGTGCTTTCGCGTCAAATTCCCTATGCGCAAGAAAAGTGCACCCTCAGTGCTGTAGTACTGAGCCCATCCGCGCGAGCCACTTGTCACAAATTCCGAAACGGACTCCAAGGTTTGAACACCCCACTCCACCGGAATCCGGCCCAGCGGGGAATCTTTGAAGGCATGGGTTTGTTCGGTGCGCAGTTGACCGTGTTCGTCGATGCCTCGTGTGAGCAGGTCTTGCATCAGGCCGGTTTTGATACGTTGCTGCTTGGCAATCAAGGCTTCGGTTTGTTCGATGGCTTGGTCGACGGTAGCGAGGACTTCGGCGATCTTGGATTGCTCAACAAGAGATAAAGGAAACAGCGAACTGAAACGCTCCAACTCTTTGCGAGTGATGTGCTTCATGGTTGACCCATGCGAGGCAGCCGTTAACTCCGGCAAGTAAAACTCAATGAAGGCCTTCAAGAAAAACCGATCCACATCCTCTTTTTCAACCACTTTGAACAAGTGCTGATTGAGTGCGGCTGGACCGTGCTGCCAAATCTTTAGAAATAGCGACGCACTCCAAGAGAAAAGTAAATCGCCGTTTTGAATTATCAATTTCTCAGGAATCTTTCCGGAGAAAAAGTCAGTTGATGCAAGGGGATTTTTGAGTTGCTCGATACGAATTATCGGCAACCCATCCTTGCCCCAATCCTCGGGCTTGAATGCATAGCCATTGATGTACTCGGCTAGATCAGTGAGCCGCTTGGGTGCCCAGCCAGAAACTGAACTCATTGCAAGTACCCCAAACCAGCCATGAACGCATCCAAGGTTTGCAAGGTCTTGCTGCGTTCTGCTTCCAGGGTTCGGCTGGACACAGCGTATTTGGCCCAGAGGTTTTCCAGCGCGGCAATGAGCTGGCGCTTTTCGGCGTTCAGGTAGCGGTGCAGCTCGGTGGTGGCCAGGTCGTGCAGTTTTTTTAAAATCAATGTTTTGGCTTGCTCGTCAGTCAGCTGCCCGCCCATGTCGGCCAGCACTTGGTCGGCGCGTTGGATGCGGGCGGTCAGCGCGGCCTGGTCTTTGCGCAGGGCGGTGATTTGTTTTTTCTCGTCTTTCTTGGCTTCGTTCAACGTGGCCAGCTGGGCCTTGATGGTGGCCAGCAGTTGCTGGCTTTCGGCTTTCACCTCGTCCGCGCCTTGGCGTTTGAGCAAGATTTTGAAGTCCAGCTCGTCGCCCAGCACCTTGAGGGTGGCTTTGACTTCTTTGATGGTTTTTTCGAGTGTGGCTATGGCTTTGTCGTGGGCCTGCAGGGCTTCGCGCTCTTTGGTGGCGCTGGCACCTTGGCTGCCGGCCAGGTCGTCCAGCGCTTCTTTGAGCGCTTTTTTGATGGTGGCGGCGTTGACGGTTTCGTCTTCGTCGGCTTCGTAGGCCACGGCTTCTTGGGCGGCTTCTACGGCTTCGGCCAGCTCACCTTGGGCTTCTGAGAGTTTGGCTTCGAGCAGGGCCAGGCCATCGGCTTCTTTTTGGAAATACGCGGCGATGAGGTAGCTGTCTGGAATCAGGCTGTGGTGCCAGCCGGTGGAGACCACGGTTTTCAGGTCGTAGCGGATCTGCTGCCACCAGTTGACGAACACGCCCGCGCTTTTGAACTCGTCCAGCACGCCCAAGGGCATGAGCTGGGCTTTGAGGGTGCCCAACAGTTCTTGGCGCACCTCGGGCATTTTTTTACCGCTGCGCAGCTGGGCAAAGTCGTTTTGTGCCACTTGCCACCAAGCGGCCAGTGCATCGCTGTGGCGCTGTATGGTGTCTTTGACGGGGTCTTGCGCATCTACCTTGGCCTTGATGTCGGCCTGGGTAGCCACACCATCGACAAAGCGAGAGTAGCCGGGCCGCTCGGTCACAAACAAGGTGTCGGTGTTCAGGCCAAACTGGCGCAAGGCGTTTTGCACACGCGGGCCGTTGACCTCGTTGTCTGGCAAGCCGCCCAACAAATGCGCCTGCACGTCTTCGGGCTCGGGTGCGGGGGTGTTGTCCACATAGCGCCGAATGTTGAGGTTGTAGTCGTGCTCGTCCACGATGGTGGCTTTGTCCACCAACTGGCTGTACTTGGGCAGCGCCAGCTTGTGGGTGAGCACGTAATCGATTTTTTCGATGTCTTCGGGGCGCAGCTTGTTCTGGTTTTTGCCTTCGGCGTATTCGCGGTCGGCGTTGATGAAGAAGACCTTGTCTTTGAGGTTGTCGGGCTTGTTTTTGTTGATGACGATGACGCACGCCGGAATGCCCGTGCCGTAAAACAAACCCGGTGGCAGGCTGATGATGGCTTCGATCACGTCGTCGTTGATGAGCAACTCGCGGATGAGCTTTTCTTTGCCGCCCCTGAAGAGCACGCCATGCGGCATGACGGTGGCCATGTGCCCGTTGGGCTTGAGGCTGGCGAGCATGTGCTGCACAAACATGAGATCGGCTTTTTTGCCGGTCTCGGGGCACCACTCGCGAAAGCGGCTGGGGTGTTTGACGGTGGCGCGGTTGTAGTTTTGCGAGAACGGTGGGTTGGCCAGCACGCGGTCAAATTTGCGCAGGCTGTTGCCGTCCAGCAGCAAAGGGTCTTCGAGCGTGTCGCCGTTTTCAATGGTGAAGCGGGTGACGTTGTGCAGGATCATGTTCATCACACTGATGGACCACACATCGCCTTTGACTTCTTGGCCGTACAAGGCCAGGTCGTTGGCGTTTTGCCCCTGCTCTTCCACGTATTGGTGGGCCTGAATCAAAAAGCCGCCCGAGCCCACGGTGGGGTCATAAATTTCGTGGCCCGCTTGCGGCTTGGTGATTTGCACCAGCAGGCGCACCACCTCGGCGGGGGTGTAAAACTCACCCCCCTTCTTGCCTGCGCTGTCAGCAAAGAACTTGATCAGGTACTCATAGGCCGCGCCAAGCAGGTCGGGGAACTCAAAGTTTTCATTGACCAGTACAAAGTGGGGCTGGCTGAAGTGGTCGAGCAGCTCTTTCCACTTGGCGTCGGGCACTTTGGTTTTGCCCTTGACGGCATTGAAGTCAATGTTGTTCTTGAGCACGCCGTTTAGCGCGTCGTTTTCATCCTCCACCGCCGCAATGGCTTTGTTGAGCATGTTGCCGATGTCGTGTTTGAGGTCTTTGAGGGCGGGGACTTCGTTACCCTCTTCGTCTAGCCATGACTCGTTCCAGCGGGCACGTTTCGGGACGTAAAAAGTTTCGCCATACGTGGTTTTGTCTTCCAGCAGCTCTTTGAGTAGGTCCGGCTGGTCGCGCAGATGGACAAAGTCTTTTTTGATTTGTGCGCGCTTGAGGTCAAACTCATCGGACAGGCGCTTCAAGAAAAGCATGCCGAAGATGAATTCCTTGTACTCCGAGGCGTCCATCTTGCCGCGCAAGATGTCGGCAGACTTGAACAGGAAGCTTTCGAGCTGGGAGAGGGTGATTTTTGTGGGGGTCATGTATTCGCTTGGCACCGAGCCGCCATGGGAAATGGCTAGATCAAAAGTATGCCAGACGAATCACCCGCAATTGGGAGGATTTACCCCTCAATCCTGCTCCGCAAACCCCTGAAAACAGACTTTCAATTCATGCATCCAGCGGTGCTTGTCGGCCTCGGGGGCAAAGCTCGCTTCGATGCTGTTGGCAGCCAGTTTGTAGGCTTGCTGGGCGTTCAGGTGCAGGGCGGCAAAGGTCTGCAGGTAGTT
>JACCDH010926923.1_pt1 | contig 11397 bp, 10 predicted proteins | sample 7442481 | NCBI WGS metagenome assembly JACCDH01 (sample SAMN15323433, study PRJNA562643) | freshwater metagenome | isolation source: river surface water | place: USA:Blue River Watershed | collected 2017-08-15 | reverse complement strand
GCCAAATCCAATAATGAAGCGGCCAAATATTCAGTAGTTCCAAATCCTTGATCAAAGGTTCCTGATTTTTTCAATTTAGCAATTAAAGCATCGGGAATCACAGCGCCAGTTTGATAATGTTTTGCAAATAGTTTAAGTACTTCCGGTTCAGCAGCCCAGTTTTCCATAATTTGCGAAGGCAATTCCACGAAATCTCTTGGTACACTTGTTCCAGCTAAACTTTTGTAGGTAACATTGGACAACAAACCATGTAATGAATGCCCGAATTCATGAAATAATGTACTCACTTCGTCAAAAGTTAATAAGGCTGGTTTGTTTTCTGTTGGTTTGGTAAAATTGCAAACGATAGATACTACTGGTGCTTTACGCACGCCATTTTCTGTTTTTTGGTTTCTATATGATGTCATCCAAGCCCCACCTCTTTTAGATTCACGGGGATGAAAATCGGTGTACAGTACCCCAACATGAGTTCCGTCAGCTTCTAATACTTCAAAAGCAGTTACTGCTTCGTGGTATTTAGGGATGTCTTTTAATTCCTTAAACTGTAATCCATATAATTTTTGCGCCACTTGAAAAGCCCCGTTTCTTACATTTTCTAAACTAAAATACGGACTCAATTCTTGCTCGTCTAAATCAAATCGTTCTTTTCTGATTTTCTCTGTATAATAGCGCCAGTCATACGGTTGCACCGGTCCTTTAATCCCATCTTTAGCCATCATTTTTTGAATGTCTGCAGCTTCTACTTTGGCTTTTTCCAAAGCGGGTTTCCATAAATCATTCAGTAATTTATTGACATTTTCTGGCGTTTTAGCCATTGATTCCTCCAAAACATAATTAGAGTGAGACGCATATCCCAACAAACGTGCTTTTTGTCCACGAAGATTGGCTAACTGAATCGCATTGGCTTTATTATCCGTTTCATCATCGTGATTAGCGCGCGTTTGATAGGCGTTCCAAATTTCTTGACGCAGTTTTCTATTGGCGCTGTATTGCAAGAAGGGCATCACACTTGAATTGGCTAAAGTAAACAACCAACTTCCTGATTTTCCTTTGGCTTTAGCATCGGCTGCTGCAGCGTCAATAACACTTTGAGGAAGTCCTACTAATTCTTTTTGATCCGTAATGACCAATTGGTATTTATTGGTTTCCGCCAAAATGTTTTGACCGTATTTCAAACTCAATAAAGACAAATCCCCATTAATTTTTCGAAGCGTTTCTTTCTCCGAAGGAGACAAATTTGCGCCAGAACGAACAAAATCTTTATAGGCGTTATCTAAAATTCGAGCTTGCTCTAAATTCAATCCTAAGGTTTCTTTTTTGTTCCAAAGCGCTTTCACTCTTGCAAACAATTTCTCATTCAAATAGATATTATCACGGTGTGATGATAAATTTGGAGAAACCTCTTTGGCGATAGTTTGAATTTCTTTGTTGGTGTGAGCCGAATTCAAATTAGAGAAAACGGTGTTGACATTTGACAATAACTCTCCCGCATTTTCCATTGCCAAAATGGTGTTTTCAAAAGTAGGCTCGGCTGTATTATTAGCAATCGCATCAACCTCAGCAGCATTCCTTTTAATACCTTCTAAAATAGCGGGTTTAAAATGTTCGTTCTTAATTTGATCAAAAGGTGGGACATTAAATGGCGTGTTATACGTCTGGAAAAATGGATTCATAGTGGTCATTTCTTGTGCATTTGCGGTTAGCATACTTCCTATGGCTAGACAAATAAATAAAGTTTTTTGTATCATAAATTGGAGAATTAAAAAAGTAAATTTAATCAAATACTACTAACAATTACTTATTAAATTGAAAAGAGAATAAAATAAAAATAATTACTTTAGCCAAAGTCATTATAACCCAATTCGATATGAAAAAGTTGCTATTACCATTTGTTTTATTATGTGCATTAATTACATCTGCGCAAGAATTCAAAAACTACGGAACACCATTAAATAGTGGAGATAAAAACTTTACTGCGCCAATGTTCAATTCTTTAAATCAACTTTCAGAATATAGAAAAGGATATTTAAATGATAGGAAAATAGATGGCAGCCCTTATATAATTGAAGCTTTTACCCCTTCAGAAATCGTGGGTATACAACACACTTTCAACATGAGATACAATGCATATGCGGATGAAATTGAAGTAGAAAAAAGTGCGGATGAAATTTATGCATTGAAAAAAGAAAGCGAATTCAATACCATTCTAATTAATCGCGGAGCATATAAATTACGCTTAGTCAATTATTGGGGTACCGATAAAAAAGAAAAGAATGGCTATCTAGTTGAAATTGCTTCTGGAAATGAAATCACCTTATTTAGAAGAGATAAAATTGAACTGCTACCAGGTAAAGAAGCCATGACTTCATTTGAAATAACAACACAACCCAAATTAGTTCGGATGAAGGCACGTTATTTTATTGGCATTAAAAATAATCCAATTATAGCTTTTGCAGAAAATAAAAAACAATTAATCAATAGCTTTCCAAATTTTAAAGATCAAATAACAAATTTCATTAAATCGAATAATTTAGATTTTGATAATGAAACCGATCTTAGCAAAATTGCCCTATTACTAGGTACATTATAAAATAAAAAAAGCTTCTCGTTTGAGAAGCTTTTTTTGTGCGGATAATAGGAATACCACCTTGGTTATTCCCTACTCTTCCCTGCATCTAAAATAAAAACAACTACCTTATTTTAAAGTAATTATTGAAAAAACAACATGTTTGAATAGCATCAAGTTGCAAACAAACGCAATAATTTTGGGGGAAATACGGGGGAAAAATTATACTTTTGAATTATGGCAACAATAAATTATAGAATCAACCAAAAGGCTGTTAATGACCCTACTAAAATTTATCTAAGATTTAGAGGTAGTGATTTTGATTGCGAAGCCCCAACACAAATACTGGTACACAAAAAAGATTGGAGCGTATCCAAACAAAAAATAAAAAACACTGCCAGCACCGATAAAATCAGAAAGGAAATAAAAGATTCTTTAAAAGATCTCGAAGATTTTATTTTTAATTCTTACAATGAAGACTATAAAGAAGGAAAAACAATTAATAGTACTTGGCTTAAGCTTAATATAAATTTATATAACAATCAGTCGACCAACACCAATGAAGATGTTAATTTATTCCTAACCGCTTACGCACATAAATTTACAGAAGAATCTAAAAGTAGAACTAACTCTAGAACAGGAAAAAAATTAACAAACCGAACTATATTAGATTTTAACGACACCATTAACAAAATAAAAGCTTACGAAAATTTTACTGGTGCAAAAGTAAAATTTTCAGATATAGATTTAAAATTCCGTAAAGACTTTATCGCTTTTCTTCGCGACAAACATCTTTTAGGAGAAAACACTATAGGAGCTAAAATTGATAATTTAAAATCATTTATCCGTGATGCAGAAATCAACAAAATAAAAGTTAATCTCGATTATAAAAGTAAAAAATTTTCTTCACCAGCATTAAAGCCAAAAGATATTTACTTTGACGAGAAAGAAATATTACTGATAAAAAATCATCCATTTGAATTTGACAGTTATCTTGACAATGCCAGAGATTGGTTAATAATTGGTTTATGGACTGGGCTTAGAGTATCAGACATTCTAAATCTTACCACAAAAGATATAAAGGGAGATTTTATTGATAATACAAATTTCAAAACTAACATTGACGTAACCATTCCTATTCACCCTTACATAAAAGAAATTCTCAATAAAAGAAATGGTGAGTTTCCAAGAAAAATTAGCGACCAAAACTTTAATGATTATATAAAAATTGTTGCAAAAGATAGCGGAATTAATGAAAAGGTAAAGGGCTCAAAGATGTGTGAGGTTAAAGACAAAAATGGCAATTTGGTCCTTGATGAAAAAGGGAATAAAATATTCCGAAAACTAGAAGGTACCTATTACAAATATGAATTAGTTAGCTCACATATTTGCAGAAGGTCATTCGCTTCAAATCTTTATGGAAAATTAGACACTTTAACTATAATGAAAATTATAGGTCATTCTACCGAGAAACAGTTTTTGGCATATATCAAAACCACCCCTAAGCAACATGCCGAAAAGTTAAACAGTCATTGGGCAAAAACATATTTAGAATAATTAACTAATTATTTTAAATTCTTCATATATTCCAAAATATCGGTTTTTCTATACTTAACACACCTACCTTGATTAACGCTCTTGATTTTACCATTGCTAGTATTATAATCCAAATTCCTAACACACATAGAAAGTAATTTCGCCGTCTCTTTCCTTGAAATAAGCAAATCATCTAAGTAATAATTTTGTGCTAATTCTTCATAAAAATCTTTTTTAAATTCTTCTAATTTTATTTTTGTAAGTTTTTCAACTTGATCGTTAATCATTTTTATTAACGCTTCTTCATTAAATAAATTAATTAAATTCATTTCAAATCAGCCCACCAAAATCTCATTTTTTTTCTATGGTGGACGAGATTTATTAAACCAAAAACTTGGTTACAATCCTAGTATACACATTAATTTTTATAAAGTCAAATTATATTCGAAGAATAGTTGTTAATAAGTGAAATAGTAAATTTTAAAGTAAATTTTCTTACTTTAGTAGACTAAATCTTATGCCTCATAATGACTATACAACAGTACCTCGACAAGATAAATACACTATATAAAACAGGAAATGCTCGTGAGCATTCTTACCGTGGCGACCTTCAAAACCTCATCATGGCAATTTTGCCAGATGTTCTGGTGACCAATGAACCAGCTCGTGTTGATTGTGGTGCACCAGATTATGTTTTAACTCGTAAAGACGTTCCTATTGGGTACATTGAGGCTAAAGATATTGGTGTTGACCTCGCAAGTAAAACATTGAAAGAACAGTTTGACCGCTATAAATCGGGTTTAACGAACCTGATTTTTACCGATTATATGGACTTCCACTTCTACAAAGATGGGGAGTTTGTAACCAAAATAGCTATTGCTAAAATTGAAAATGGGGCAATTGTTCCTGTATCCGAAAATTTTGTTCAGTTCACAGAACTAATAAAAAACTTCGCCCTAACCATTTCTCAGACTATTAAATCGCCAACTAAGTTGGCTCAAATGATGGCGGGAAAAGCCAAGTTGATGGCAGATGTTATTGAGAAATCCTTGAACCATGATGATGAACAAGGTACTCGCTCACAAATCAAACAGCAAATGTTATCGTTTCAACAGATGTTGATTCATGATATTGATAACAAAGCATTCTCTGATATTTATGCACAAACTATTGCTTACGGAATGTTTGCGGCTCGTTACCACGACTCAACTTTGCCAACTTTCTCTCGTATGGAAGCCGCAGAGTTAATACCTAAAAGCAACCCGTTTTTACGTAAGTTGTTTCAGGATATTGCTGGTTTTGACCTAGACCTTCGATTGACTTGGATAGTTGATGAGTTAGTGAATATTTTTCTTGCTTCCGATGTTGCTGACATTATGAAGAACTTTGGTAAAAGCACTAAACAAGAAGACCCAGTTGTTCACTTTTACGAAACCTTCTTAGGGGAATACAACCCAGCTTTACGAAAAGCCCGTGGCGTTTGGTACACGCCTCAACCTGTGGTAAATTTCATTGTGCGTGCTGTTGATGACATTTTGAAAACTGAATTTAATTTACCCCAAGGATTAGCTGATACGAGTAAAACCAAAATCAAAAAGAAAGCATTCACCCAAACAGGAACTGGTGCGAATTCTAAAATCAAAGAAGTTGAAACCGAAGTTGAAGTCCACAAAGTACAAATACTAGACGTAGCGACAGGGACAGGAACTTTCTTAGCTGAAGTGGTGAAGCACATTTACAAGAAGTTTGAGGGACAGCAAGGTATTTGGAGCAAGTATGTGAGAGCCGACCTTATACCTCGTTTAAATGGCTTTGAATTGCTTATGGCAAGTTATGCTATGGCTCACCTAAAAATGGATATTTTGTTGACTGAAACAGGTTATAAGCCAACAGATGAACAACGTTTTAGAATTTTCTTAACTAATAGTCTTGAAGAAGCTCACCCCGACAGCCAAACATTATTTAGCTCTTGGTTATCTGACGAAGCCGACCAAGCCAATTCAATCAAACGAGATACACCCGTAATGGTTATTATAGGTAACCCTCCTTATAGCGGCGAAAGTGCCAATAAAGGTGAATGGATAATGAACCTCATGGAAGACTACAAAAAAGAACCAGGAGGCAAAGAAAAATTAAAGGAGCGCAACCCGAAATGGATTAATGATGATTATGTGAAATTCTTGCGTTTTGGTCAACATTTTATCGAAAAAAACGGGGAAGGGGTTTTGGCTTTTATCAATCCGCACGGATTTTTAGATAACCCGACTTTTCGGGGTATGCGTTGGAACTTGTTAAAAACCTATGATAAAATTTATACCATAGATTTACATGGAAACAGCAAGAAAAAAGAAGTATGCCCAGATGGTTCAATCGACCAAAATGTTTTTGATATTATGCAAGGAGTTTCTATTAACATGTTTGTAAAAACAGGAAAGAAAAAGAAAGATGAACTAGGAAGGGTGTTCCATTATGATTCATATGGTAAACGAGATTTTAAGTATGAATTTTTAAGTAATAATTCCATTAATACAATTACTTATAAAGAATTACCAAACATTGCTCCGAACTATTTTTTTGTAAATAAAGATTTTGAAGCACAAAGTGATTATGACAAAGGTATTAAACTAGATGAACTATTTAATATAAACAATGTTGGGGTTGCTACAGCCAAAGACGCTATTTTAATTAATACATCAAAAGATAAACTAATTAAAAATGTTGAAGATTTTTATAATATAAATGCAAACACTTTATTAACTAAAAAAATTGCATACAGACCTTTTGATGACAGGTACATATACTATGATACTAAAATTGTCGAGAGAGCTAGAGAAAAAATCATGTTTAATTTTATAAATGGGGACAATGTTGGACTAGCACTTTGCAAACAATTTAAAACAGGAGAAAATTATGTTCATGCTTTCATCTCTAATAAAATTATTGAAAGTTCATACGTGTCAAATAGAACCAGTGAAATAACATCCACGTTACCACTTTACATTTATAATTTAGAGTCAACTCAACAAAATTTAATTGAAAATAAAAACAGAATTGCTAACTTTAATGGGGCTTTAATTAACCAAATTGCAATAGGTTTAGGGTTAATATTCACCAACGAAAAAGAAGAAACACCCAATACATTCGCACCAATTGATTTGTTAGATTTCATATATGCCGTTTTGCATTCTCCAAGCTATCGTGAGAAATACAAGGAGTTTTTAAAAATAGATTTTCCAAGAGTACCGTTTCCAACAGATCAAGAATCGTTTTGGAAACTCGTGAAATTAGGTGGTGAGTTGCGCAAAATTCATCTCCTTGAAAGTCCTGTTGTAGAAAAATACATTACAGGTTATCCCGAAGATGGAAACAATGTGGTAACCAAACCAAATTACAAAAATGGTCATGTTTACATTAACGAAGCACAGTATTTTTCAAATGTACCCGAAGTGGCATGGAACTTTTATATTGGCGGTTACCAACCTGCTCAAAAATGGCTAAAAGACCGTAAAGACCGGGAGCTGAGTTATGAAGATATTTTACATTACCAAAAAATCATAGTGGCTTTGTCAGAGACGGATAGAATAATGAAGGAGATAGATAAGATTAAGTTATAACTTTCATTCATTATCACCCTCAGTCATAAAATCGATCAAAACAAAAACTGATTTTCCAGTGTCCCATAAAACCTGAACAGAATTTATAAAAACGGCAATAATTAATGTTTCTAATCCAAATTTTATATACTCACAATAGTCACAACCATTAAAAACATTACTAGCGATTAAAATCATCGAAATTATACCGACTATAATTAAAATGATTTGTTCTTTTAATGACAATAATAATTGTTTTGTAATTGGTTTAACATTTATTTCAACATGCTTTTGCTTAATCTCTTGTAATTTGGAAACAACTAAACCACATGTTGCAGTATTGATTGCTAATAACCCAAGTTGAACCGTTGTTAGATTTGACTTCAAATAAACCATCAAAAAATCGGTCTCAATCAAATGAGACCCTAAATTGGCAAAAAAAGCTATTACCAAAAAAAGTGATATGTCTTTTATATAACTCAATTTTATCCTATTATATCTTTCCAGAGTTTAATAATTTGGTCTGGAGAGCCTTTAATTTGTAATTCGTCAATTTTTTTTGTTGTGGTCATGTTCTCGGTCTTAACTCTCGCTGACATTCCGATAATTTTCATCGAAATATTACCACCACCTTCACTAGAATAACTAACTAACCCATCTACTAATTTATTCTCAATGTTAATATTCTCCAATACTCCTTCTTTTGGGGCATCCAACTTTAAATGGGTTTTATGACTGTTGGTACTTTCAATTAAAGGCTTAAGTGTATCTTTTATTGCTACGGAAATTTTAGATAAATTCGGTTTTATTATTTCAAAATTAATAGACTTTATTCTACCATCATATTGTCTAACATAGCTCCAAAAGGTATCCGATTGAAACATCTGTTCAAACTCAATACTTAAACTGAATGACAATAAGTATTTATTTAAAATTTTAACCAATACATTCTTTGAAACAGTTGAATTTGAAAACGCTTCTGTATTTCTACTGATAGCTATTTTCTGAACCTTAGGATCCGTATTAACAATAATGTAAATATAAGGTTCTGTCTTTTCTGGAATTTCAGCAAAATCTCTGTAAATCAAAGTTGTTTTAGGATTTGCCAAGCGAAATAAATAACTACTACCTTCTGAACTATATAATTCAATTGGTAAGTCCCGTTTATTGTTTTGTAAATTTTGAATAATTTCATCAAAAAATTGATTCTTTTTTTTGACCAACTCTTCGTAAGTCATTATTTCATTTTCAAAAAGTGAAATCTGGTTTGTTGTAATTGGCAATAAGTGAAATCTGTAAATTTCAAAAATGATAGATTTATCCATTGGGAGCGTTTATAAATTTGTTTAAATATACAAACTTGTATTAATCAAATCAATTTCTTTATAAAAAAAGAGAAATGTATCAAAACTCATATCGTATCAAATTATATCTACTAACCACATGAAATGATACAAAATAATGTATCGGAAATATTCTTTGATTTGTTTTGATATTTTATTTGTATATACTATATTTGTATATACAAATATTTTATTAAGTGCCATGGAAAAAGCAATTATTATTTCACGTTGTTCGACTAACGAAACTAAACAAGATGCAAACCGTCAACAACAAGAACTTTTATCAACTTATGGTCAACAGTACGAAATTGTCAAAGAATTTACTTATTATAAGTCAGGGACAAAAAACGATGAAGTCAACTCTGAGATTTTAAACTATGCTATAAAAAGCGGTACTAACCACATTATCGCATTAGAAATATCAAGGATTTCCCGTAAGATTTCTAGCTTTGCTTTGTTCCTAGAGCGTTGCAATGAAAACAATATTAATATAATAATAGATAATTTTAAACTACATACATTGCTACCCAATGGGGATAAAAATTCAATGGTACAGACCATGCTTTCAATAGCTTCAACATTCGCAAGTATGGAATTATCTCTTATTCAAGAACGTTTAAATTCAGGTCGTGCCAAATATATTCGTGATGGTGGTGTTCTAGGTAGAAAAAAAGGAACCACTAAAAATGACTCAACCTTACTTAGCGACCACGCTGACATAGTCAAATTCATTCGTCAAGGACAATCAGTCCGAAACATAATGAAGCTAACAAGAAAGTCAAGCGGAACGGTTATGAAGGTAAAAAAACTAATCTAGCACTCATTACTAAATTGCTGTGGCATACTTCTAATTGCGGTTAGAAAAAAGCAAGCTAATTCATGTGGTGTAGTTGTAATATCTATAATCACTTTTGTGTCCAAATCCACCAGTAACGTGTCCAAAAAAACTTTTGTCAATTGCTTTTCGCTTTCACTTATATCGACTGGGTTCATGTCGACTAATTCGGCTAAATCAATCAATAAAACATCACTGTTGTTATAATTTTGTTTTTTAGGTGCTTCAACTTCAAAAGGTACCGTATTTTTAATAACTGGAATTTTATCCATAGATTTAATTATATCAGTATTCATAGGTTCTTTCATAAGTTTTTTGGTTTTTTTACCCGATACTTTGCCATAATGGTTTCCGACGAAAAGTGATCATCTATAACCTCTCTCATTAGGGTCGATTTATTAATTTTTTGCCTTTTTGATTCTTCTACTATCATGGCAAGCTGCGAGGCCGTTAAACGCACGATGATTTTCTTGTTTTTCTTATTTTCCATATTTATAAATATTGTAATGTCTGACAAAATCCATTTTTTTAAAAAAAATATTTTTGCTTCGAAAACGGGTCAGTCCCCCTCTGGTAGACTTGTAAGCTATACAGTAGGGAGCGGGGGAACCGCTTACAGTACCTCCCTGCCTCATTCTTAACCTAAGGTAATTATTTGAGCTCCTGTTCTAGTTATGTATTCAACCCAACCTTTTAAATCAAAAGCATAGGTTAATTTATATGATGAATTAGAAAAACATAAGTTAATTGCAGATACAAGTTTTCGCTTTTGCTTAGTTTTTACATAAGCATGAATATGATTTCTTCCATTTGCAATTTTAGTATGAACAACATAGTTTATTTCTAAATTTGGTTCACCAGTAGTCGTGAAGACATAATCCATAATCGAGTTAATGTCTTTTTCAGATAAATCACAAACTGGGTCTATTGTGAGTGCAAAATAGTTATTATCCTTTTTTCTCTGTCTCTCGAACATTGGCAACATTAAATGATGTATTTCCCATACACCATCTTTAGCCTTGCGCACCATATAATCACTTTTATCTACATCTAACTTAGCAATGATTGCTCTCACATTTCTTGCAGTCATGTTCTTTAATTTACAGATTTCATTAACTTGATAATACTCTTTTTTTTCTTTCATAATAGTAACAGTTTTACATACCAAACCTATTAGGGTAATGGCTTATTTCCTTTATTTTATTATAAATAGTATTACAAAATGAAAAAACCGGAGATAGGTTGAAAAAATGTAAAAAAAATTAGATTGAAAAGATAAAAGATTGAAAAAGGAAACAATCAAAATAAGAAATTAATCCGTTACGGGGGAAATGCGGGGGAAGAAGTCATAAAAAAACCCTTAAAACGTTAGTAATAAGGGTTTTGTATTTTATATCAGTGCGGATAATAGGACTCGAACCTACACGCCTTGCGGCACCAGATCCTAAGTCTGGCATGTCTACCAATTTCACCATATCCGCGTGAATTGGGTGCAAATATACACATAAGTTCTAATTTTCAAAG
>JACCDH011558085.1_pt1 | contig 11399 bp, 9 predicted proteins | sample 7442481 | NCBI WGS metagenome assembly JACCDH01 (sample SAMN15323433, study PRJNA562643) | freshwater metagenome | isolation source: river surface water | place: USA:Blue River Watershed | collected 2017-08-15 | reverse complement strand
TCGGCCTGCGAGCGGCCAAACTCGGGAAACTGGGGTTTTTCTAATGCGGCCAAACCAGGGTGGCCGTGGCGAATCGCATTGGCAATGCCGCCGAGCAAATAAAGCTCGACACGGCGGTCGGCCATCTCAATAAATCCCCGCTCGTCACCGTCGACCCCCATCAAATTGGGCTCGGGAAAGCGCCCTTCCAGCAAAGTGCAAATGGCCCGGGTTTCGGTGATCACACGGCCATCGTCCAGCTCCAGCGCGGGCACTTTGGCGAGCGGGCTTTTGGCCAAATATTCAGGTTGCCGGTGCTCACCGCCGTTCAGGTCCATGTTGACCATCTCGATACCGGTGATGTTTTTCTCAACCAAAAACATCAACACCCGGCGAGGGCTGGGGGCACGGTGGGCGGTGTAGAGCTTCATGGGGTTTCTTTATTTTGATAATTAGTTTTGATTCATGCAATTTTAGTTAGCCATTGAATATTGAAAGTCTTTTCACTAGCTATCACCTCAAGTGCGGGGAAACTCGACAAGTCGGAGCATGGATTGCTCTAAGAAGGGCCAATCCCCGCATGCGCGGGGGAAACTTAGCCGGGTAGACAACGGGCTTGCCGTAGACGGGTCTATCCCCGCATGCGCGGGGGAAACCCAGCACTCAAAGCGTACCAATTCCTGCTCTTGGGTCTATCCCCGCATGCGCGGGGGAAACCGCGGCCTTGCGACGCGACGATCAACTGGGCAGGGTCTATCCCCGCATGAACGGGGGAAACAAGTCAAAAGTCACGCCTGTGATGGCCGCTGCGGGTCTATCCCCGCATGCGCGGGGGAAACCCGAGCAAGTCAAAAAGCTTGCGCATGATTGGGGGTCTATCCCCGCATGCGCGGGGGAAACTTGGGTGACCGAGTGACCCGGCTGTCAAGGTCGGGTCTATCCCCGCATGCGCGGGGGAAACGTGGCATCAAATGGCATTGATCTTCTCCAAAAGGGTCTATCCCCGCATGCGCGGGGGAAACCTGAAGTGGTCGATCTCTTTTTGCTCCGTGGTGGGTCTATCCCCGCATGCGCGGGGGAAACGTGATCAACATGGGCAACATCAAAGCCAAGTCGGGTCTATCCCCGCATGCGCGGGGGAAACACTGTTCCTAGACCACCTCACGCATCCGGTTGGGGTCTATCCCCGCATGCGCGGGGGAAACTGAGCCGGATGGCGTGCGCTCTCTCTCCACTGGGGTCTATCCCCGCATGCGCGGGGGAAACGTCTGGTGAGCTTGAGCATTGACTTTGGATAAGGGTCTATCCCCGCATGCGCGGGGGAAACGCAACCAACACCGCCCCAAAATCCGCTTCCGCGGGTCTATCCCCGCATGCGCGGGGGAAACCATGGTGTAGGCGTCCAGCAAGGTGTCGCCCAGGGTCTATCCCCGCATGCGCGGGGGAAACCTGCGCGGTCTGCTCGCTCATGGCTTGCATGAGGGTCTATCCCCGCATGCGCGGGGGAAACCAATCAAGCACTTCGTTGCGGGCGCGTTTGGTGGGTCTATCCCCGCATGCGCGGGGGAAACCACGACGAGCGGCTGGGCTATGAGTACCGCATGGGTCTATCCCCGCATGCGCGGGGGAAACCGGATGGCTTCTGCACACGCATAGGCGGTATAGGGTCTATCCCCGCATGCGCGGGGGAAACTTCAAGGGCGTGGAAATCATCTGGGACCCCCAGGGTCTATCCCCGCATGCGCGGGGGAAACGTCATCACAGACCCCAACACGGGCGATGTCAAGGGTCTATCCCCGCATGCGCGGGGGAAACCCATGTCGCCTCACTGACTCATGGTCTTTTAAGGGTCTATCCCCGCATGCGCGGGGGAAACTCTAGATCGTAAGTTGTTGATCGCATGAATAATTTTGCTATTTACATGTATTTTTAAAGCGCAATTTGGATTAACTACCTGCACGGGCGATCCACATGCCGTCAATCTCCTGCAATGTTTTAGCAGGTGTCCCCAAATGGGCCAATTTCAGTCCACCTGTCGCTTCGCGCTCAGTCCAAATCATGACTACGCTACCTCGTGGCTCCACAAAATGCCATTCCGTCATCACTTGCCAAACTCGTTCTCTTACGCCTTTGCTCATTCGTGGGCTGATGTAGGTGCATGGTGCCACTTCTAGCATCACCGATGCCAAAAAGCCTCTAAAGCGTTCAGCCACATCACGGGTCACGATCGTTACCTGAGCCATGTGCTACCTCCTCCATTCGCAGTACTTGCTTAATACGATCAATCATCGAAGGGATAACTGATTCTTTCCGAAAAACACGAGCTGCTTCACGGCGCACAAGCCGGTCCAACACTTCACCCGATTTTTCACATTGCTTTACTGCACTGAAAGCAATTGCCAGGGTAATGTGGTCACGGTACAGATCAGCAATATCAAGCACAAAGGCTTGCCCAGAATCTTCATGAATGAAACCGAGTTGTGGAATAGCCGCCAATGCTTGCACCGCAATCGCGGCTGCGGCTTGCACAGCAGTTGCTGCATGGTTGATGGCTTGGTTGGGCAAATCATCAGCTTCGGGGTTGGCGCGATCAAATCGTCTGCTATGCCACTCAATGCCAAACTTCTCAGCCATGAGGCGATAAGTGGCTTTGACCCGGCTGCCTTCAATGCCAAGCAAAGTTTCCAGGTCACGATGCGGCAAAACTTCACCCAAACGCAAGGCATACATGTGGCGTGCCACACTGATCCGCCGTCTGGGGTTACCCCACAACTCGGCCTGACGGCGTGCAATGTCTGACCTGTCCGGCATCATGGGTGGCGCGGTATAACTGCGCACACCGTCCACGCCCACAGCGGCCATCAAGGTACCGTGCCGGGCAAGCAAGCGCAGTGCATCGTGTGTGACACTGCTGCCTGGCCCCAACAAAATCATGGACACGGCCTGATGCGGAATCTGATCAAACTTCGGAATCAGGGTGTCCGTGCCTCTTGCGAAATGCAAGCAACCATTGATCACACACAACTCACCTCGCTCTAACCAAATCAGGCCATGCCGATCGGCATGCGGCACGCGTGCCGTTTCCAGCCCCAATCGCCCCTTGAGCACGATCAGACTCAGGTGGCTACTGCAGGTTTAAGCAAGAGCATGCCAAAGCCAAAAGCCCGATGTCTGCCAATGCCACGCGCAATCAAAGCGGCGAAGGCTTCACTGTCGCGCACCTGCAAAACACCCGTAAACACGGCATCTGGCCCTTGCACAGGGTGCTTGAGTCGTGAGCCTTCAGTTTGCACCGCACCACGGCGAAGCACTGCGCTGAGCTTGAATTCGGTCATACCCACCTCATACAACTCGGCTGCACCTTCAAACTGGCGTTTCAGCCAATCGGCATAAACCGCTTCACGTGACAACACCGCATCGGGCATCCGCTGGACTGCTGATAAAAAGGCATCCAGCTCTTTGTCATCCTTGCGCACCACAGGCCGCGCACGCACTTCAAAGGACAAAAACTGCCCCGCTTTCCAACTCTTCGGGAAGGGACGAATCAACAAACCGGGCGTCTGCAAAGTGGCGTCCAAACCCAGCATATCGGCCACTTCGGGCGAAGCCAGCTCGACAGCTTCTCGCATGGCTTCAGCTTGTGTGCTGTAAGCCAATAGACCCTGACCAGCGCGATAGCTGAAGGGCTGGGGTGCCAGATCGGCAAATGCAGCCCTGAGTGCCGCATGGAACGCGTAACCCAAATCGCCCTGCCCATGGTCTGGTATCAAACCCTGGCGTTGTGCCCATGGCAGCAACCGATTCAAGTTGGGACGCAAATGAATCAAATAAAAGTCTTGGCTCATGCGGCCCCCTGCTGTTCTGGTTGTGGGGCAGGCATGCGCAACATGCCCTCGCGCACAGGTCGCCAACCACCATGTACACCGCTGGTCCAATTGCGCTCATCGCACACGTCCAGGCTTCGGTCTCCGTGTTGGCCGGGCAAACTACCTTCGCCGTCGGGCCATTGGGCGCGAACGTCGTGATGCAACGCAGGTTCAGCACGTTGCAATGCCTTCAAAATATTGTCGGCCTCTACCCAGCCAGCCATCAAACGGTCTGTGGGCAAGCAATTTTTGCGTCCGACAAACAGGGGACGAGCGGGCTTGTCCAGCGCAGCGGCCAAATCTTCCAAGGTCGGGCCTTCGTCTGCGGCTTGCAGGCGCAGCGCGACCATGACGTTCATGTCGGCGTGGTAGTGGCGATATAGCTGAAGAGTACCTGCCTTTTTTCGCCCATTAGGTGTGTCTGTTTCGACATAGAACACCGCACTGTTTCTATTTCCGCGCTCTTCCACCACGCCATGAGTGGTCCAGCCCCTGTCGTCTTGGTAAAGCAAAGCCGTCTGGTAATCCACCAACCTTGCACCTTCGGAGTCCAATCTTGCCCCCATCACCAGCCGCTCTTGCAAGCGGTTGTGTTGACCGTCATCCCCCCGGTCCCAACCCAAAGCATTGGCGAACAAACCCGTGACCATGGACAGCGCCGGGAAGTCACGGATCACGCCGTAGTTGTCAATCGTTTCGCCTCCAAAAGCGATCAATGGCGCTCGCAAGCGCAGCAACAAATGCCGTGCCATCTCAGGCACCTTGCGCAGCGCCACTGACGATGCGGTCTTGCACCCACTGGGTCAAGCTGGCCAATGGCAAACGTTCAGCACCCGGCACCTGGCAGTCGTCAACGCTCAAGAAACGGCGCTCGCTTGGGGCACCATAAGCGGCATCCAAGCGTTGCAACTCATTGGCAAGCTGCCCAACGGCACGCTCACGTATTTTGTCGCCCCTGGTGTCAAGCGCATTCTGGAATGCCCCCGCCAAACTGCGCGGCTGCCAGTCACCCGCTTCGACCAGTATCAGCTTGGCCCATTCAAACGGTGCAGTGCTGCCACGTTTGGCACCCGGGCTGACCGTGGCAATCAGATGCAGAAAGTGATGCACCACCTTGGCAGCCAGTTCGCGCTGGTCGGCCCCTACATTGAAGCAATCCTTGATGCCCACGCCTTCCAGGTTAGCCACTAGTTGCGGCACATCCACCACCACGTAGCCGTAATACAAACCCGAGGCCAACTCGGTATCAAAAATGCCTGCGGAGCCTTGCTCTCCGGCATCGCGCAAAAGGTCATCGACCACCGTGAAGTAGTCATTTTCAACCTGGGCCTCATGCACCGTGAAGGCATGGGCCACGTAAACGGCGGCATCTCGACTGGTCAACACATCCGATGTGACCATGCGGCCAAAGAGGGCTGACTCCAATCCACTGCCCAACTTCATGACCTCAATGTTCTTCTTTTCACCCTTTTCTTTCAGCCATGCGGCCACCGCTTCTTTGAGGGCTTTGACTTCGGTGTGTTCTTGTGCCAGGGTCAGGCACTTACCAATCAAATAATCGCGCTCAGCGCTGCCCAACAAGACGGCCTGCCCTGTGCTCAAAGCATCTTCGCCCTGTGGGCTCTTGCCTGCTTTGTCCAACAGGCCGCCATTGCGCATGCCTTCAACAGCAGCTTGGGCTAAGGCTTCGTTCATACCTTGTGCGATCATCATGTCGCGCATTTGCCGGGGCAACTCGCGTGAGCGAGTTGCCATAGGCACGCCAAGACTGGCCAGAGAAAAGATGTCATCAGCAACGCGCCAGTGACGCTTGAGACATTGCGATGAAATGCGTGTGCGAATGGCGTTGCCATACGGTAACCGTTTGGCCAAACCGGCATCGTCTCGGTTGAGTAACGCAGCGGGGTAGTTGTGCAGCGTGTGAATCTGAATGAAGCGGGGCAGTATGTTCATTTTGAAGTCCCTTGTGTAGATTAAAAACTCAATGAGCGCGTGCGATAGCGCTGAAATAATCGCCAGCAATGCGAAGGCGTAGTGCCTCCGTGTCCTCTTGCTCGGTGGTGTCTTGCGAATCGTTTTTACGGATCAGTTCGCTCAGGGTGTACCAATTGGGCTGAACCTGCTTACTGGCCAACAGACGCAACAAACGGGGAACAATTTGCAAAAAAGCATCCCCACGCGAAACAAGCAATTTAGTGACACGGGGCTCTGAAACACCCGCATTCGCCAACTGCTTGCCGAGCGAACCCTTGCCATGACCCGCCAAGGCCATGCCATGGGCAATCAATGCCCATCGTTTCCATGTGGTGGGCTGCCATGTGTCAGGCGATAAACCCGCCTCAATCAGCGCACGCGCCAGCGCTGCGATTTGATGCGGACGCATCGCATCTGGGTCCAGACGCGCCAAAGCGGCACGGGTGCCGGAATCGGCACGATCAATAAAGCCTGCCAGCCGCCCCACTGGATGTCCAGCTGGCGCTGCTGGCTCGGGTGCCACCACTGGCATCTCGGGTTCAAATAAATCAAGCGAGCTCATGGCTCTCCTCATGGGTAGAAGTGAATGGGGTTTTTCTGGATTTCAATGCCTGGGCAAGTGCAGGCAATTTGCTGCCGCGCATGGCTGAACGCAAACGCGTGAGCGCTGCGGATTGCGCTCGGTAGCGGAGTTGTCCGCTGCGCGGGCCAGCAGTGAATGCCGATTGCAAAACTGATTCAGCACGACCAGCCAATACCAAAAGCCATTGATTGCGCGCAGCATCTCGATCAGTGGCTTCGATTTCTTCGATGAGTTCAGGAAAGAACTGTGCATCACATTGCGCCTCGAAGGGCACTGCGAACTTGCCAGCGGAACGCTTTGCAGAAGCAGGTAGCTTTTTGATTGCCTCGAAAAATTCTTTTTCCCCAACCACCAAATGCAGTGATTTGTTAAATAAGACAACCAATGCCAACTCCAACATATTAGTTAGAGGATCTATTGAAGCTATGCGCTCATTGGCCAACTTAGCCAACTCGTCTGTTTTTTGAATCAAAAGGGCCTTACGCACAGTTTTTGAAACAGGGATGCGCCTCTCGTGGTATCCCTCTGTTTTACCCTGTCCTCTAGCTACCCCTTGTGCAATCAAATAAACGCCATCTGCATCATCGCCTGACAACCAAATTTGAGCTGATGACTTGGAGAGCTTTGACCCCACCAAAAGCTCTGTTGCCAGCCTGTAATCAAAACCGCGACTACTGATCGTCAAAGCCTTGGCCTCAATACCATCAACTGGCATCCAAGGGTCACCCGTGTTGCCATTGCGTTCTTTTGCCGCAATCCGTGGTGCTTTACTTCCTGTGGCAAAGGCGCTTATTCCACCAACTGAATTTTTGAATCGTACGCGCCGGCAAATTTCGATGTACCAAGGATCTAGTGATGCAAATGACAAGCTTTCAACACCGTCCCATGGAATCATCCAAATCAGAGCATGACCATTTGCACTTGAGAAATCGAATGATTCCATTACGACTTTCCTGCCGGCAAAAACAGCCGCCACATCACGGAGCCATCGCGACCCCCATCCACCCTTTGGATGGATACCAACACCGCATTTGTTTGCAGATCCACCGTTCATTCGGGAAATACCCCAGTTACCCGCCCCAAAAAATCCCTCTTGCGTTTGCAGACTGAGCAAGGCGTAAATCCAGTCTTCGTGTGTACTTTGTGACATACGGGCTGGCTTTACTTCATGGTTTTTTGAAGTCACCAGCATGTCCAATTCATCTGCAGCCACTAGGCAGTTCTTCCAGCTGCCAATGCTGCCACTCGGCTCTGGTGCCTGCATGAATGCCGGTCGATCAACCGGGCTCACCAAACACCATGCCGCGCCATCCGGGTCATCAGGTGTGAGCGCCAACAATGACGTTTTCCAGTCTTGCGCAGTGTCAAACGGCTCAGTTCGAGCTGATCGGTGCAATGCAATGGCCGCCAACTGAACCAAAAACGCATGCCATGGGTGCCGCTGGTGCGGACGGAGGGCGGGAAAATCACGTACCTCGTCTTTAGCCATGGCAATGAACAACTCGGGCAACGTGCACGCGATGCGTTCACCTGTTTCAACACGGCGGTAGTGCAGCAGGCGCTCTCCAAGCAAGTCGCCAAAGATTTCTGGTTTTGTATCTGTGTCTTTTTTGTGTTTCATGACATCACCCCTTTTTTATGTCCTTGATACGCTCTAAACCAAGTCGGCTGTATCGGTAATGGGTGTCGCCCAAGCTGAAGGTGAAACCACCGTCATCCAATTGAGACTGAATTACCGGCTGCTCATCGGGTGACAAGTCATGGGGCCACATGTGATGACGCACAGGCAGATGCTGAATGCGGTTACCAAATGGCCCCTGTGGCGGCGATGCAAATGTCAGCAAGTAATCAGTCGAACCCAAGCGACTGGTGACTTTTTGTTCGCCATCCAAAAACGTCAATACGTTACCTGCCTCGTCTTCAAACTCTTGATCGAAGGGCATTCGATGAAGAGCAGCCACGCCTTTTTTGGCCTGTATTTCGCCGTCTACGTTTTGCCCGTGCACCGCCCAGTCCGCACCCAATGCTTTTTCTAACTGCGTCAGCACTTCAGGATGCGTGGCCCGCTCTACCAACTCACGGTTGTCTTGTGGGATCAGATGGTTCTCTGAACCGCGGATCAATCGGTGCGTCGCTTCCAAAATCCGCAAGTCCATGTAAATGCCACCACCGTTGTGAAAACGCCCCAGGCCGTGACTCGATTTTTTGAGGCATCCATCCAGGCTGTGGCCTGCTGGCACCAGCACCACAGCTTTCGCTTGTTGGCAGCTTTCAGGCCGTTCCTCTGCTGCGCGGTCATGCCGGTGCAATCGGCCCACGCGCTGCAGCAACACGTCCATGGGGCACAGGTCGGTGATGAGCAAGTCGGCATCAATGTCCAGACTTTGTTCCAGCGTTTGTGTGCCCACCACGATGCAGGCTTGCAAGGGCTTGGTTCGGTTTTTACCGATTTGGCGCTCCACCGCTGCATCCAACTCGGGGCGATCTTCTCGGCTGTAGCGGCTGTGATGGACCGTGGCGATGCCGTTCAGATTGAACAGCGCACCCTGCAAGCCCGCTTGCTGCGCCTGCTCTTCAATGGCGCGAAATGCCGCCAAGGCTGTGGGCACGGTGTTGCGTATCACCAGTACTTTTGCACCTTGTTTGGCCGCCTCAATAGCCAAAGCAGCAATCGTCTCGGGGCTGTCGATGCAGTCTTTCACTTGCCAATGCACCCGTTTGCTGCGTCCTGAATCAGGCAGCGCGTTGATGTTGGTGCCATCTGTCAGCGCAGGATATGGCGTAGCAATCGCCTGCGCCAATGTAGGCATTGGTGTGTTCGCGTTGATGAGTTTTTGATAGCGATGGCGGGCACTGGAGCCCAATGTGGCGGATAACAAAAGCGCATGCCCGCCAGCGTTCAGATGCGCCTTGAGCAAATGGGCCAAGAGCGTGGCCATGTAAGCGTCAGACGCGTGAACTTCATCGACCACCAACAAGCTGCGCGAGAGCAAGCTGTGGCGCATGTGGGCGTGCCTCACTTGCAAAGCACCAAGCAGTGCTTGGTCAATGGTTCCCACCGCTAACGGCGCAGCTAAAAATCGCTTGCTTGATTCTGCAGCCCAACGTGTATGGGCTTTCTGGTCATCGGGATCGTCTGCCCACAGCACTTTGAAGTCCGGCAGCTTGGTTTTGATGGTTTGTCCATCTGCACTTTCATACCCTGATAGAGCGCGCACCACCAGCGGAGGCTCATGCCCAGTGCCTTGCCACAGCGTGGCCGCAAATTGCAACGTGCGCTCATACAACTGCGTTGCAGCCACGCGAGTCGGAAGTGCGAAATACAAGCCGTCAACATGACCCGCCTGAAAGAGTTGCGCAAAACGCCACAAAGCGGCTTCGGTTTTGCCGCTGCCTGTTTCGGATTCAAGAATCAGAAGCTGTCCCAAATTCGCTTCGGCCATCTTGGCTTGAATGGGTCGCGGTTTTTCTACGCCAAAGACCGTTGAAAAATTCGGAAGTTCGGTTAATGCTTCTCGCCATGCGGTCGTGTCAAAGCCTACTTTGTGGACTGCCTCGCGGGCACGCTGCCAGACCCACTGGTTGCGGTCTTCACCGGCTTCGGCGTAAGGGAAAAAATACGTGTCCGACCCCAACCAATCGGCAAACTGCACGAGCCCTGCAAATAGGTGAGCGAACTCCGGGCTTTTCGGCAAAGCTGGTCCGTCTTGAAAAGCTTCGGCAAACCATTGCTTTGTGCATTGACCGATATTGCGCAGCGTGGCTTGTGGGTCGTAAACCACTTGGCCCGCCTGGGTGACAGGTCGCCAAATTGCGACAGAAATGCTGCTCGATTCCACAACAGGGCGTCCGTGATGGCTGATAGATGCGCGCCACAAACTCGAACACACTGCACCCCAAGTGCTCATCTCTTCAGCTGGCAATTCCCCCAAGAGCTTGGCATCACCAAAAATGAACAAGGCTTCATGCGTATGCCCTGCTGGCGCAGGCCAGCCTTTTGGTAAGGCTTGTTCTGCATGCCCCCACCACTTGGCCTGAAACCCTGCATTGGCCTTACCGACATCGTGCAAAAAAACCAGAACGGCCAGGCGCAACAGGTCGATTTCGGTGAAAGGTCGGCCAGCTGCCCTCTCAAGTGCGCGTCGCACTGAATCGACCTCTGCAATAGCAATAAAGCAAGCTGCAACATCCAGCATATGCGCTGTTAGAGGATGGCTTTTCCCATGCTCATCTAATTTTCCCCAAGCTTTTATTGGCATCATTATTTATAAATAATAAATGCTTTATTGCTAATTTACACTGCTGTAATTACCTACTATGTAGTTAAATTTTTATCAATCAACAAAGGGTGTCAGATCTACATATTCAGATACGACGGTGCAGGACTCTGCTGCGATCTATTGCCATTGATTTACTAAATGTCTATGTAAGTGTGAATCAACGAATCAACCGCTAACGAGCAGATCCAATCAGAAGACACTCAGCGATACCTGAAGTTCTTCGGGTTCTAATAATCGAAACGAAAAAGGCAATCCTGGCCTTTATGCAGTTGATGTAGCAGCACGACTTCGTTGAGGACGCATCAAAACGAAATCATTCCAAGAACAGCGTGAAGCTGCCCTGCATCACTTCATTACTGAACACCCAAGTGCGTGCTGGTTTCAAACGCTCTTCGCCGCTTCCAGCATGTCACGTGTCTGCATCGCCACTTGGCGTGCCGCCGCTGCAAAGTCTTCGCCGCTCGAGGCATACAGCACGGCACGTGACGAGTTGACGATGATGGCGCCTGCGCTGCTGCCATCGGCATGCGCGCGCCAACCGGCTTTGACAGTGGCCACCGCGTCACCGCCTTGTGCGCCCACACCAGGAATCAGCAGGGGCACCGTGGGCGCAATCTCGCGCACACGCTCGATCTCTGCGGGATACGTGGCGCCCACCACCAGGCCGAGCTGTCCGTTCAAATTCCACGGGCCTTGAGCGAGTCCCGCGATGTGTTC
>JACCDH010973519.1_pt1 | contig 11400 bp, 10 predicted proteins | sample 7442481 | NCBI WGS metagenome assembly JACCDH01 (sample SAMN15323433, study PRJNA562643) | freshwater metagenome | isolation source: river surface water | place: USA:Blue River Watershed | collected 2017-08-15 | reverse complement strand
GATTCAGCGCGCGCCGGCGAGCTTGCGCTGGCGGCGCTGCCAGGCGGCCCAGCTGACGGCCGCGCTGGCCAGCCAGCCCTTCGCCCGCTCGTTCATCGATGTTGCGGGCGCGGTCTGCCCGGGCTGCTGCCGCTCCAGCTCGGCGATGCGTGCATTCGCGTCGGCCAGCGCCTCGTCAAGCAACAGGCAGCGCTGCACGGTCAGGTAGGGCGCGTCCGGCTGGCGCGAGAAGGCCGCCGCGATCGCCTCGGCCGCCTGCGGGTCCTTGTTCACGTAACCGACGTGCGTCAGCCGGACCAAAAAATCTTCCAGCTGTTTCTGTTCTTGCGAGTTCATCCGGTCTCCCTGGCTGTGATCCATGTTGGCTTTATAAGACCGCAGCGGGCCGCCGTGAACCGGGGAAACGAACCGTAACAAATTGGCGAAGCTTATCGAAACGCTGCGCTTGCCGCCCAGGTGTAGACCGGAATCCCCAGCAGGATGTTGATCGGGAAGGTGACGCCGATCGGCAGCGCGAGGTAGACCGCCGGATTGGCCTCCGGGATCGCGTAGCGCAGCACGGCCGGCACCACGATGTAGGACGCGCTCGCGGACAGCACCATCAGCAGCGCGGTGTCGCCCAGCGGCAGGCCCAGGGCCAGCGCGACCAGCAGCGCGATGCCCGCGTGCACGAACGGCGACAGCGACGCGTACATCACCAGCACCGGCGCCTTGCCCTTGATCTCGCGCAGGTTGCGCGCGACCGTCAGGCCCATGTCGAGCAGGAAGAACGCAAGCATGCCCTTGAACAGGTCGGACGAGAAGGTCTTCATCACCACCTTGCCGGCGTCGCCGCTGATGAAGCCGATGGCCAGCGACGCCAGCAGCAGCAGGTGGGTGCCGTTGGTCAGCGACTCATGCAGGATGTCTTTCACCGACGTGCCGGGGCCGCTGCCGGCGGCCACCACAGCGCCCTGCGGCGTCACGCGCAGCGGCTGCGCGCCGCTGGCATGCTGGCTGCGCAGCACGTTCGCCAGCACGACCGCGACGATGATCGCGGGCGACTCCATCAGCACCATCGCCACCGCCATGTGGCCGCCGACGGCGATCTGCTGCGATTCGACATACTGCATCGCGGTGACGAAGGTGACCGCGCTGACCGAGCCGTAGGACGCGGCGACCGCAGCAGCGTCAAAGCGCGGCACGAGGTTCTTCAGCAGCGTGTAGCCCAGCATGGGCACGATGAAGGCCATCAGCATCGCCGCCAGCAGGCTGGCCGCCACTGAACTGGTCAGGCCCGATTCGGCCAGCGCGAAGCCGCCCTTGAGGCCGAGCGCCATCAGCAGGTACAGCGACAGGAATTTGGCGATCTGCGGAGGGATTTCGAGGTTGGAACGGATCAGTCCGGCCAGCAGGCCGAAGGCAAAGAAAAGTATCGCGGGGTCTAGCAGGTTGTTCATTCGGGCTCCTTGAATTGGCGCCATGGTAAGGAGTGACTGTCATCTAGTAAAATCGATTTTATCGAGACTAATCATAGGAAATAATCTATGACACTGACATTCCGCCAACTGCGGCTGTTCCTCGCGCTGGCCGAAAGCGGCAGCGTCAGCGCGGCGGCGCGCGCGCTGCACGTGACGCAGCCGACCGCGTCGATGCAGCTCAAGGAGGTTTCGCTGGCAGTCGGCATGCCGGTCTACGAGGTGATCGGCAAGCGCGTGTTCCTGACCGAGGCCGGGCGCGAGCTGGCCGAGACCGCGCGCACCATCGCCGGCGAATGGGAGGCGCTGACGCAGAAGTTCGATGCGATGCGCGGCCTGACGCGCGGCCGCCTGCGCGTGTCGCTGGTGAACACCGCGCAGTACTTCATGCCGCGCCTGCTCGGCGAGTTCTACGCGGTGCATCCCGAGATCGACATCTCGCTCGAGGTGCTGAACCGCGACGGCGTCGTCTCCCGGCTGCGCGAGAACCTCGACGACCTGTACATCATGTCGATGCCGCCGGCCGACGTCGAGCTCGAGGACAACGTGTTCATGCCGAACCCGCTGCTGCTGGTGGCGCCGGCCGCGCATCCGCTGGCAAGGCGGCGCAAGCTGACGCTGGACAAGCTGGCGGACGAGCGCTTCATCCTGCGCGAACGCGGCTCGGGCACCCGGATGGCGGCCGAGCAGCTGTTCCGGCAGCAGAAATTCCGGCCGCGCCTGCGGATGGAGCTCGGCAGCAACGAGGCGATACGGCAGGCGGTCGCCGGCGGCCTCGGGGTCGCCGTGCTGTCGCGCCATGCGCTCGGCGACGGCGAGGGCGCCGGGCTCGCGGTGCTGAACGTCGACGGTTTTCCCCTGCACTCGCAGTGGCACGTGGTGCACCCGAAGGGCAAGCGGCTGTCGCCGATCGCGGTGGTGTTCCGCGAGCACCTGCTGCGCGCCAGCCGCAAGGAAAAATGAGCTGTCCGTGCTGCGCGCTCGGGAATTCAAGAGGATGAAATGCGGGGCTGATAGACTCGGGGGGTTGTGCGGAACGTACCGAATGCGCACGGAGAACAGGATGTCATTCCACAGGTTTTGCGGTCTGAAAGGCTTGCCGGCGCTGGCGCTGGCTGCGCTGCTATGCGCTCAGGCGAACGCGCAGCAGCAGGGCGGCACGGAGCCGGCCGCGCCGCTCGGGCTGGCGCAGGCGATCCGCCTTGCGCTGGACCATAACCCGTCGCTGGCGGCGGCACGCCGCGAGGTCGGCGCGACCGAGGGGCAGCTGCTGCAGGGCTCGCTGCGCCCGAACCCTGAATTCACCTTCCAGGCCGATGACGCCAGCAAGGCGTCGCGCACCTCGACCTTCGAGCTTGGCCTGCCGATCGAGACCGGCGGCAAGCGCGATGCGCGGATCCGCGCCGCAGGGCTGGGGCGCGACGTGGCGCAGGCCGAGCTGGGCGGCACCGAGCTGCGCGTGCGCAGCGCGGTGGTATCCGCGTTCTTCGACGTGCTCGCCGCGCAGGAACTGCGCGCGACCGCCGAGGACAGCGTGAAGATCGCGCAGCGTGCCACCGACATCGCCGCCAAGCGCGTGGCCGCCGGCAAGGTGTCGCCGGTCGAGGAGACTCGCGCGCGCGTGGCCGAGGCCGGTGCCCGGGTTGCGCTGACGCAGGCCGACAGCGAATTGCGCAATGCGCGCCGCCGGCTCGGCAGCCAGTGGGGCAACGCGACGCCGGCTTTCACGGAAGCCAGCGGCGACGTCGAGCATTTGCCGCCGCTGCCGACCGAGGACGATGTGGCGCGGCGGCTGGAAAATTCGCCGCAGCTGCTGCGCGCGCAGCGCGAGCTCGAGCGCCGCAAGTCGCTGGTCTCCCTCGAACAGAGCCGTGCGGTGCCTGACGTGATGGTCGCCGTCGGCGTCAAGCGCAGCATCGAGGTGCCGGGCGAGCAGGCGCTGGTCGCGCTGAAGGTGCCGCTGCCGGTGTTCAACCGCAACCAGGGCAACCTGCAGGAAGCCTTGCAGCGCGAGGAAAAGGCGGCGGCCGAACTGCAGGCGGCGCGCGTGTCGCTGTCCACCGCAGCGCGGCAGGCGCTGGAGAACGTCTCCGCGCGCCGGCAAGAGGCCGAGCTGTTGCGGACCGAGGTCCTGCCCGGCGCGCGCAGCGCGTTCGAGGCCGCCAGCATAGGCTTCGAGAACGGCAAGTTCAGCTTCCTCGAGGTGCTGGATGCGCAGCGCACGCTGATCGCGGCCAGATCGCAATACCTGACGGCGCTCGCGCATTTCCACCGCGCTCGCTCCGAACTTGAAAGCCTGATCGGCGTGTCTTCCATGGACGCGCAGGACGCCAGATAAACGCAGGGAAGCAAGATGCAATTTCACCGACTCCATCATCAGCGCGGCAAGTCTTCGGTTGTCGCGATCGCCGCCGTCATCGTCGTCGGCGCCGTGCTCGGCGCGCTGATCCTGACCATCGACCGCAACAAGGCGGGCGCGCCCGCCGACGACGACAAGACGCCCGCCGCCGCCGCACAGCCGCAGAAGCCGGAGGCGGAACGCGTCGAGATCGATGACGCGCAGGCGCAGGCCGCCGGCATCGCGGTCGATGCCGCAGGGCCGGCGCGCATTTCGTCGGCGGTGCAGTTCCCGGGCGAGGTGCAGCTGAATGACGACCGTACCGTGCACGTGGTGCCGCGCGTGGCCGGCATCGCCGAGCAGGTGATGGTGGCCACCGGGCAGTCGGTCAAGAAGGGACAGCTGCTGGCGGTCTTCTCCAGCCAGCTGATCTCGGAGCAGCGCAGCGCGCTGCATACGGCCGAGAAGCGGCTCGAGCACATGAAGGGCGTGTACGAGCGCGAGAAGCGGCTGTGGGAGCAGAAGATCAGCGCCGAGCGCGATTACCTGGAAGCGCAGCACGCGGTCGAGGAAGCGCAGATCGAGCGCGACAACGCGCTGCAGAAGCTGCGCGCGGTCGGCGTGTCGGGCAGCGGCAAGTCACTGAACCGGTTCGAGCTGTACGCGCCGTACGACGGCATGGTGGTCGAGCGCAGCCTGTCGACAGGCGAGGCGGTGAAGGAGGATACGGCCATCTTCACGATCGCGGACCTGTCCACCGTGTGGGTCGAGGTGCACATCCCGGCTAAAGACCTGCCGCTCTTGCACGTCGGCGACAAGGTCACGGTGCGCGCGACCGCCTTCGACGCGCAGACCACCGGCACCGTCGCCTTCATCGGCGCGCTGGTCGGCGAGCAGACGCGGATGGCGAGGGCGCGCATCCTCGTCAACAATCCGAAGGGGACATGGCGCCCAGGGCTGTTCGTGAATGTCGAGGTGAAGGCCGGCGACGCCGAGGTGCCGGTGGCGGTGAAGGCCGATGCGCTGCAGTCGCTTGGCACGCAGGCGGTGATCTTTGTGCGTGAGGGCAAGGACTTCGTCGCGCATCCGGTCGCGCCGGGCCGTACCGACGGCGTGAACGTCGAGATCGTTCAGGGCCTGCCGCCGGGCACGCGCTACGCGGCAAAGAACAGTTACGTAATCAAGTCCGAGATGGCCAAGCAGGCCACGGAAGACGGCCAGTGAGCGGGGACGCCTGATGTTCGACAGACTGATCCGGTTCTCGATAGCGCAGCGCGTGCTGGTCATGTTTGCGGCGCTGATGCTGGTCGCCGTCGGCGTGTACAGCTATTTGCGGCTGCCGATCGACGCGGTGCCCGACATCACCAACGTGCAGGTGCAGATCAACACCTATGCGCCGGGCTATTCGCCGCTGGAGACCGAGCAGCGCATCACTTTCCCGGTCGAGACCGTGATGGCCGGCCTGCCGGGCCTGCAGCAGACGCGCTCGCTGTCGCGCTACGGCCTGTCGCAGGTGACGGTCATCTTCGACGAAGGCACCGACATCTTCTTCGCGCGCCAGCTGGTCGGCGAGCGTATCGCTCAGGCTCGCGAGCGCCTGCCGGCCGGCCTGACGCCGGCGCTGGGCCCGATCGCGACCGGGCTCGGCGAGATCTACCTGTGGACCGTCGAGGCCGACAAGGATGCGACGAAGCCGGACGGCACGCCCTACAACGAGACCGACCTGCGCGAGATCCAGGACTGGGTGATCAAGCCGCAGCTGCGCCATGTGCCGGGCGTGACCGATATCAACTCGATCGGCGGCTATGTGAAGGAATACCAGGTCGCGCCGAATCCGGAGCGGCTGGCCTCGGTCGGCGTGTCGATGGCCGAGCTGGTCGGCGCGATCGACCGCAACAACCAGAACGCCGGCGCCGGCTACATCGAGAAGCGCGGCGAGCAGTACCTGGTGCGCGTGCCGGGACAGCTGAAGAGCGTGGAGGACATCCGCGACGTGATCGTCAAGAGCGCGGCCGGCGTGCCGGTGCGCGTGCGCGACGTCGCCGAGGTCGGGATCGGCCGCGAGCTGCGTACCGGCGCGGTCACGCTGAACGGGCGCGAGACTGTGCTGGGCACCGTGTTCATGCTGATCGGGCAGAACAGCCGCAACGTGTCGCAGGCGGTTGACCTGAAGATGAAGGAGATCAACCGCAACCTGCCCAAAGGCGTGCATGCGGTGACCGTGTACGACCGCACCATCCTCGTCGACAAGGCGATCGCGACCGTGCAGAAGAACCTGCTCGAGGGCGCGGTGCTGGTGATCGCGGTGCTGTTCTTCTTCCTCGGCAACCTGCGCGCGGCCGTGATCACGGCCGCGGTGATCCCGCTGTCCATGCTGTTCACGCTGACCGGCATGGTGCAGTACAAGGTCAGTGCGAACCTGATGAGCCTGGGCGCGCTCGACTTCGGCATCATCGTCGACGGCGCGGTGGTGATCGTCGAGAACTGCATACGACGGCTCGCGCACGCGCAGCACGAAAAGGGCAGGATGCTCACGCGCGACGAACGTTTCGACGAAGTGGCCGAAGCGGCGCGCGAATCGCGCCGGCCGCTGCTGTTCGGGCAGATCATCATCATGGTGGTCTACCTGCCGATCTTCACGCTGTCCGGCGTCGAAGGAAAGATGTTCCATCCGATGGCCTTCACGGTGGTCGCTGCGCTGCTCGGCGCGATGATCCTGTCGGTGACTTTCGTGCCGGCGGCGGTCGCGATGTTCGTCACCGGCCGCGTCGACGAGAAGGAAAACGCGCTGATGCGCGCCGCCAAGCAGCGCTACCTGCCGCTGTACGACAAGGTGATGGAGCAGAAGAACCTGGTGCTGGCCATCGCCGGCGTGCTGGTCGTGCTGTGCGCTCTGCTGATGACGCGGCTGGGCAGCGAGTTCGTGCCCAACCTGAACGAAGGCGACCTGGCGGTGCAGACCATACGCGCGCCCGGCGTGAGCCTGACGCAGGCGGTCGAGATGCAGAAACAGATCGAGGTCACGCTGATGCAGAAATTCCCCGAGATCGAGCGCGTGTTCACCCGCATCGGCACCGCCGAGATCGCGACCGACCCGATGCCGCCGAGCCTGTCCGACGGCTACATCATGCTCAAGCCTGTGGATCAATGGCCTGAGCCGCGCAAGACGCGCGAGGAGCTGCTGCAGGCCATCAGCGACACCGTCTGGAAGATCCCGGGCAACAACTACGATTTCTCGCAGCCGATACAGCTGCGCTTCAACGAACTGATCTCCGGCGTGCGCAGTGACGTCGCGGTGAAGGTGTTCGGCGACGACATGGACAAGCTGCATGCGCTCGGCGAAGAAGTCCGGGTACGCCTCGAGCGGGTCAGTGGCGCTTCCGAGGTGAAGGTGGAACAGACCACCGGCCTGCCGATGCTGTCGGTCGTGATCGACCGGCAGAAGGCGGCGCGCTACGGGCTGAACGTGACTGACATCCAGGACGTGATCGCGGCCGCCATTGGCGGCAGCCGCAGCGGCACCCTGTTCGAGGGCGACCGCCGCTTCGACATCGTGGTGCGCCTGCCGGAAGGCTTGCGCGCCGACATGGACGCGATGCGCCGGTTGCCGATCAATCTTCCGGCGAGCGGGTCGAACGGCCGCTCCGGTTTCATCCAGCTCTCTGAAGTGGCGGACCTGCACCTCGCGCCGGGGCCAAACCAGGTCAGCCGCGAGAACGGCAAGCGGCGCGTGGTGGTCACCGCGAACGTGCGCGGGCGCGACGTCGGTTCTTTCGCGGCCGAAACGGAAAAGTCGCTGGCCGACCTGCCGCTGCCGACCGGCTACTGGATGAGCTGGGGCGGCACCTTCGAGAACTTGCAATCTGCGGCGGCGCGGCTGCAGGTGGTGGTGCCGGCTGCGCTGTTCCTGGTGTTCGTGCTGCTGTACGCGATGTTCGGCAACCTGAAGGATGGCCTGCTGGTGTTCACCGGCATCCCGTTCGCGCTGACCGGCGGCGTGCTGTCGCTGTGGCTGCGCGACATACCGCTGTCCATCTCGGCGGCAGTCGGCTTCATCGCGCTGTCCGGCGTCGCGGTGCTCAATGGCCTCGTGCTGATCAGTTTCATCCGCAGCCTCGTCGACAAGGGTCACACGGTGGCCGACGCGGTGCGCGAGGGCACGCTGACGCGGCTGCGCCCGGTGCTGATGACGGCGCTGGTCGCGTCGCTGGGCTTCTTGCCGATGGCGATTGCCACCGGCACCGGCGCCGAGGTGCAGCGGCCGCTGGCCACGGTGGTCATCGGCGGCATCCTGTCGTCGACGATCCTGACGCTCTTGGTGCTGCCGCTGCTTTATCATCTGGCCTATCGGCGTCGCGAGACGACGTCGCCCGCTGGCGCCTGACTTCGGGCGCTGCGAAAAGAACAAACGGAGACATTCTTGAAACTCGCGCTGCTGTCTGACCTGCACGCGAACCTGCCCGCGCTGGACGCTTGCCTCGCGCATGCGCGCGCGCAGGGAGCGACCCACTATGCGATCCTCGGCGACATCGTCGGCTATGGCCCGCATCCGTCCGAGGTCGTCGAGCGCTGCCGCGAATTGCAGATGCAGGGTGCGATCGTCCTGCGCGGCAACCATGATGTGTTGCCGGTGAACCCGGTGCTGACCGGCTCGACCTGGGCCGACATGACCGCCGCCTGGACCTTCAAGCATCTCGACGACCTGCAGCGCGAATGGCTCGCGCACTTGCCGTTGACGGCGACGCTGGGCAGCGTGTTCCTCGTGCACGCGACGGCCGAAGCGCCGGAAAAATGGCATTACCTGCTGGATGAGCGGCTGGCCGAGCGCAGCCTCGACGCGGCCACGAAGGATCCGGACATCCGTTATGTGTTCGGAGGGCATGTGCACCAGCAATCGCTGTATTACCGCGGCACCGGCCGCCACCTGATGCCTTTCGCACCGCGCGCCGGCGTCGCGATACCGGTGGCCACCCACCGGCGCTGGATCGCCACCGTCGGCTCGGCCGGCCAGCCGCGCGACGGCGACACGCGCGCCAACTATGCGCTGCTCGACCTTGACGCGAAGATGCTGGCCTTTCATCGCGTGGCCTATGATCACCTGTCGGTGGTGCGCGACATGCGCGCGGCCGGCCTGCCGGAGGTTCTGGCGTCGCGGCTGGAGAGCGGGCGATGAGGCTGGAAGAGGGCAGCGAGCTCGACGGTTTCCGCATTGGCGTCTGCCTGCATGCGGGCGCGATGGCGCGCATCTATGAAGTCAGCTACGCGGACGGGCGCGAGCCGCCGTTCCCGATGGTGATGAAGCTGCCGCTGATGCGCGACGGCGACGGCGGCGAGAACATCGTCAGCTTCGAGATCGAGCACCAGCTGCTGCAGGTGCTGCACGGGCCGCACGTGCCGCGCTTCGTCGCCGCCGGCGACCTCGACCGCGTGCCTTATCTGGTGATGGAGCACCTGAAGGGCATCACGCTCGAGGCGTGGATGAAGACCTTCACCGATGCGAACGAGCCGATACCGGTGGAGGCGATCGCGCGCGTCGGCGCCAGGCTCGCGCAGGCGGTGCACAGCCTGCACCAGCAGAACGTCTGCCATCTCGACCTGAAGCCAGCCAATGCGCTGATGTCGGATGAGGAACGCGTCGTGCTGCTCGACTTCGGCCTGTCCTGCCATGCAGATTATCCGGACCTGATGGCCGAGGAATTCCGCAAGGCCGTCGGTTCGCCCGCCTGGATCGCGCCGGAGCAGGTGGTCGGCGTGCGCGGCGACCCGCGCTCCGACGTGTTCGCCATCGGCGTGATCCTGTACGAGATGGCGACCGGCGAGCTGCCGTTCGGTTTTCCGACCACCCAGGGCGGCCTGCGGCAGCGGCTGTGGGTGAGCCCCAGGCCGCCGCGCGCGTGGCGCCCCGAGCTGCCTGAGTGGCTGCAGGAGATCATCCTGCGCTGTCTCGAGCCGCAGGCGGGCCAGCGCTATCCGTCGGCGGCGCACCTGCTGTTCGACCTGCGCAACCCGGACCAGGTGAGCCTGACCGGGCGCGGCCGCAAGACGAAGGGGCGCGGCTTCTGGTGGCACTTCCGTCGCTGGCTGCGCGCGGCCGGCATGCAGTACGAGCCGAGCCCGCTGCCGTCGCAGCAGATTTCCGAAGTGCCGATCGTGATGGTCGCCGTGCCGCACTATGACGTCAGCGACGTCGCGATGTATGCGCTGCGGCAGGCGACCGCGCGCTCGCTGGGCACGCGTCCCGGCGCGCGGCTCGCGGTGGTGACGGTGGTGAGTTCCAGCTTTGCCAGTAGCGGCAAGGACCGCAGCGAGACCTGGCTGATGCGGCATCACCTGACGGGTTTTCGCAAATGGGCCGAGGGCCTCGACCTGTCGGGCCACCAGGTGTCCTTCCATGTGCTGGAGTCGGGCGATGTCGCGCAGGCACTGCTGCGCTATGCGGAAGGGAACAACGTCAGCCTGATCATCATGGGCGCGGCCACGCACGGGCTGTCGATGCAGCGCTTCGTCGCGACCGTGCCGATCAAGGTCGCGATGCACGCGCCTTGCACGGTGGTGCTGGTGAAGGAGCAGATGCCGTTCCAGCAGCTGGCCGAAACGGAAGCGGAGGAGGAGATCAGGCCTCTTCCAGCGACGGAGTTTCCGGAGGCGTTGCCGCAGTCGTTTCCACCGTAGCCTCTGCAGCGCTTCCCGCGGCGGGTTCGGAAGCCGGCAGCATCATGCTCGGCACGAACTTGCGCATGGCCAGCGAGCGCGCGGTCTTCTCGCCGAGCTCGGTCAGCACATACACGCCGCTCAACGGGCGCAGGTAGCCCATCTTGATCAGGTTCGACACCTGCTGCTCGCGCCCGCTTGCGTCGGACACCACGCCCTGGGTCTCGAACAGCTCGATGATCAGCTTGATATCGGAAAGAGAAAGGATGTGCATGGCATCCTCCGGGGTAGTTGATGCAGGATTGATAACGACGGCTTGTCTCGCGATTATAAATCAGCGCGCAAGCGCGCCTGTCAGTCCCGCACGCGGATTACCGTTGTTACGGGTGCGCCGGTTGGCAGATAATATCCGTATAACGGGAGTTCTTCGATGCCCTACATAGGCACCTCATCCGACCAGTACCAGCACCGCGATCCGGCACTGACCACGTACCGGAGGAACACTGCTGCGCCCAAGCTGCGCGAGGCAATGGCGGAACGTTCGGAGGACAAGGCCAAGGCTGCGGCCCTCGAGCGGCGGCAGGTTCAGGGGCGCGGTACGCCCGAGGGCAAGCCGGTCGTCGAAGCGAAGCCGGCGGAGGTGGCCACGCAACGGAAGGAACCCGTCACGCCGCCAAAGACGCTGCACGCGCTTTATGCGCCGCCGTCACGGCTGACGCGCGAGCATGACGACCGTCACTCGATGGTCACTGGCGGGACGGTGGACGTGAGGGTGTGATCGACGAGGCTTTATCGGTGCTTCTGCCGGCGTGTCTCGCGTTTGACGAAATCCACCAGCACGGAGTCGATCCGTGATTGCCATCCCGGTCCGGTTGCCTTGAAGTGAAGTACGACGTCATGCGACAGGCGGATGTTGATTCGTTCCTTCGGGTTGTCGAGCGGAGGGCGGCCGCG
>JACCDH011065069.1_pt1 | contig 11402 bp, 7 predicted proteins | sample 7442481 | NCBI WGS metagenome assembly JACCDH01 (sample SAMN15323433, study PRJNA562643) | freshwater metagenome | isolation source: river surface water | place: USA:Blue River Watershed | collected 2017-08-15 | reverse complement strand
CGGGAGCTCCCTATGCGGCTTGGCCCATTGAGAAGCAACACGAAGCCAAAAAAGATTCGTGTCTTCAACTGTACAAACGAATTGGAAAAATTGAAAATATACTTGAGCTCTTCGATGAATACATCGATTCTCCTTCCGTTTGGAACTACCGCAACAAAATGGAATACAGCTTCAGTGCAATTCGTTACGACATTCCAACCAAAACAGAAGTAGACGATTTCGGATTGGGCTTCAAGCACAGAGGCACGTGGTGGATGGTCGAAAACCTCGACGCCGAATCGGGACTGTTCGATTCAACATTCGAAAACAATCTTCATCGCATTCGCACTTTCTGTGAACACAGCGGACTGCCTGCATGGCACCCACCCAAGGGCGAAGGCTTCTTCCGATATGTTGTGGTGCGCAAATCTTTCACACACGACCTTCTCTTGATTAACCTCGTAACTTCTTCAACAGGGTTGGAGCAATTCGATAGAAACGGATTCGTGAAACTCGTTTTAGATATTTTAGGAAATCGTTGTGGCGGAATTATTCATACACTCAACGACGATACCGGTGATCGCGCAGAACCTTTAAACGGTTCTTCTCATCTGCTCTTTGGCAATTCTGAAATTGAAGAAATGCTTTTGGGATTGAAGTTCAAAGTAAACATGAAGAGCTTCTTCCAAACCAATCCAAAAAGCGCCGAAAGACTTTATTCAAAAGCAATTGCCTATTGCAATCCGGAAGAAGTTCCAGACGGATATATCCTCGACCTCTTTTGCGGAACAGGTACAATAGGACAACTCATTGCGCAAAAAACTTCGCTACCCGTTGTGGGAGTAGATATTGTGGAAGCCGCTATTAAAGATGCAAAAAAGAATGCACAAGAAAACAATGTTTCCAACGTTGAATTCTTCGCTGCCGATGTCGGAAAATTTTTGTTGGAACAACCGCAGTTTCAAAATCAAATCAACACGCTTGTGCTGGATCCACCGCGAGGGGGTATTGCTCCGAAAACTTTGCGAAAGGTTATAGGACTCGATGCGAAACGCATCGTATACATCTCGTGCAATCCAGCTACACAAGCGCGAGACTGCGAGACCCTTATTCTCTCAGGATATAACTTGAAGAAAATTAGTTTCGTCGATCAGTTCCCACACACCTCGCATTTGGAGGCGGTGGCACTGTTCGAAAAAAATTAATTCATCGCTTCGTCGTTTTCAAAGAATCCTTTGAAACGACCTACAATACTTTCACCGAAAGAACGACGCACGCGCATCACAGGAGCAGGCGTCTCATGCTGTTCTTCTTCCTGAATAGAACCTGTATTCTCCGCTTCAGTAGATTCACTGTACGCATTTGAAACAGGTTGCTCCTCCATAGTTTCTTCTTCCGAATTCACACCCATCGAATTCATGTATGACATGAAATCATCTGTTGCAGCAACTTCTTCTACTTTACTTTCAACGGTACTTCCAACCTCTGGTGCGACTTCATCTTTCACTTCTTCACCTACAATACGCTCGAAATAATCTTCCCCTACATTTTCTTCACCAGTAATTACCAATCCAACACCCGTTGAAAGAGCAGGTGGCAATTGAGATTCATCGGTATAGTTAATCACGTGCTCAATAGGCTTACCAATGCGGCAATCCAATCCTGTGATGTATTCAACCAATTGCTTAATGTGCTTCAATTGCGCTCCACCACCGGTAAGTACAATTCCTCCGATAAGTTTACGCTCGTATCCGCTGCGCATAATTTCGAAGTGAACCAACTCTAAAATTTCTTTCATACGCGCTTCAATAATTCCTGAAAGCGCTCCTAAGGTGATTTCCTTTGGTGCTCTTCCATTCAATCCTGGAACTACAACTTTCGCGTTTTGCGTTTCTGCAGGCAAAGCCGAACCATACTGAACTTTCAACTGCTCTGCGTGCTTACTTAAAATAGAACATCCAGTCTTAATGTCTTCTGTCAAAATATTTCCACCGAACGGAATAACTGCTGTGTGGCGAATTAATCCATCGTGGAAGATTGCGATGTCTGTTGTTCCACCACCAATATCCACCAAAGCAATTCCCGCTTCTTTTTCTTCGTCGCTCAATACTGCCGCTGAACTCGCAATGGGTTCAAGCGTCAACTCTCCTACTTCCAAACCAGCCAACTTCACGCAACGGTAAATATTTTTAATCGCTGGAAGTGATCCTGTAATGATGTGGAAATTCGCTTGCAAACGAACACCTGCCATTCCCACTGGATCCTTAATTCCACCTTCAGTATCAACAGTATATTCTTGCGGAATAACGTGAATGATTGACTCACCTGCAGGCACGTGAATCTTGAACATATCGTCTTTTAACGCTTGCAAATCTGCAGTGTTAATCTCCGTATCTAAATCTTTGCGCGTATAAATTCCAGGCTGCTGAATACTCTTGATGTGCTGACCAGCAATACCCACGTTTACACGATGAACCTTGATACCACATTCCATCTCTGCCTTTTGAACGGCTTCCTTAATGGACGCTACTGTCTGATCAATGTTCAATACAATTCCTCTCTTCACACCGTCGCTCTTGCTGCGGCCAATTCCTAAAATGGTTACCTTACCGTGTGAATCAATTTTTCCTACAACGCAAGCAATCTTGGTTGTTCCAATGTCGATTCCAACAACTAATTTCTCTTTGTTGCTTGGGGTTGGATTGTTGTAAGTGGCGAATGTATATTCCATATTCTACAAATAATTATTGAGGTTGTTGAACTGCTTGCGCAGCTGCTGGTATTAAATCGTTAGGTATTGCAATTGGCGCATTGTTGGCCATTGCTGTTAAACTGTCTGTTGGTGCCGCAAAAACTTCGGCACCACGCTTTTCACAGATTACTTGATTTTCAAAATTCAAATTAATACGACTGTATTTCTCTAAATCGGTGATATAAACTTGAGAACGATAAAACTGAAAAAGCATTTTCGTTTTCATCTCCAAATTGTAAATACTGCCGTATTCAATCACATGTCTGCCGATGCGCGGAATAACTTCCAAAGTTCCCATTGCTGTCAAATGAACATGCTCAGCCCAATCTTTCAATTCGAGATTTTTACGCATATGGTTTCCGAAAACAATCAATTCATCCAAATAGGTTAATCCCAACGTGTTCTCATCGTAATAAGCCGGGGTAGCTGGATATTGCATGGCGCCCATGACTCCTTCCACCGAAAAAATGGGAACATAGGCCACTGCGCGATCCAACAAATTGAAAGACTGACCAAGAGTGTCTACGTAAAACCCACTTCCATCGCTGTTCATGACTCTGAACATGGGGGCGCGTTGCTGAATATCGATGTTCAACACACCGTCCACTCCAAGATAAACATTGCACGACTGAATGGCTGGATGTCTATTTACAGCAACTTGAACGGCGCTCACATCAATTTGATTCATGGGAGTTCCCTGAAGTAAGCCGAAGTGACTGTGCACAATAGAATCCACTTCCTGCTTCGTAATAAGCTCATCAATGTTTTGTCCGCGCTGGATATTTACACGCACTTCTGGAACAGGTTGCGCATTGTGTTTCGAAATGGAAAAAGCCCACAGCACAAGTGTTCCAGCGCCTATTAGCACAAAGAACACCAACACCAAAACCCTCATGAACCATGAAGATTTCTTAGCTGTATTTGCTTTTTCGTTTTTCATTACACACGTCCTTTCATGTACACTTCTAACGGAGAAACAAGCGTATCAATGTCGCCTGCTCCCAAGGTCAAAAGCACATCAAACTGCAGTTTATTTAGCAAAGTGAAGATGGCATCTTTCTCCACTAAGTATTTCTCGTCCTTTTGAATTTTATCAAATAGCCATTGTGAATCAATTCCCTCAATGGGTAATTCTCGAGCTGGATAAATGGGTAGCAAAATTGGAACATCTAAAAGCGCCAGGCTTTCCGCGAATCCATCTGCAAAATCTCTTGTCCGAGTGAATAAATGGGGTTGAAACACACCCACTATTTTTTTATTGGGAAACAATTCCTTCACCGAACGAATGCAAGCCGAAAGTTCTGTCGGATGGTGCGCGTAATCATCGATATAGACACCCGACTCCCCTTTAAAACGGACATCGAATCTTCGAGCCACACCTTTGAAACTCTCAAGCACATTGGGCAAATCGTTAATCGACACCCCTGCAAGCAACGAACACGCCATAGCCACCACAGCGTTCTCAACATTGTGTCTTCCGGGTAAGCCCAAACGCACGTGACTCAATTGTCCAAACGGAGAATTGAAATCAAACACATAAGCCCCTTCTTCAATGCGAATATTCGTAGCCACATAATCAGCTTCCGACAAAATACTATACGTGAACACCCCGCTGCGTGCGGATTTCAAATCTTCATGAATATTCAGTTCTTTCTTCACCACCACACTTCCATCTTCACGTGTTTGCTTTAAGAAAAGCAAAAAACCTTCGCGAATACTCGCCTCATCGCCATAGATATCCAGATGATCGGCATCCATCGATGTCAACGCTGAAATCTTCGGAAACAAGGTCAAAAAGCTACGATCAAACTCATCTGCTTCCACTACCGTTCTTGACGTATCAGAAAGCAAAACATTGCTTTTAAAGTTCGAAGAAATCCCTCCTAAAAAAGCATTACATCCAATGGTGGAATGAAGGATATGCGCTACCAGTGTTGAAGTCGTTGTCTTTCCGTGTGTACCACCAATGGCAATGGTATCGTCTAATTGCGTAATGTATCCGAGCAACTCACTGCGTTTCCAAATTCTAAATTCATGTTGAAGGAAATACTGCAATTGAGCAGAATCTTTCGGCACAGCCGGTGTTCGAACAATAAGTATTTTTTCTTTCGGTGTTGAATGAAGCAACTGCGGCAACGACATTACGCTGTCTTCATACTGAACAGAAATACCTTCAATTTCTAACTCCGTCGTTAATGCTGTTGACGTTCGATCGTACCCCATAACATGCACTCCCTTGCGATGAAAATAGCGTGCTAGCGCCGACATACCTATACCTCCTATTCCTAAGAAATACATCACATCGCATGTCAACTCACGCTTTTCCATACACCACTTCAATTAAGGTATCTACAATTTCTTCGGTTGCATTCGGACGAGCGAATGCCACAATATTTTTTTTCAAGGTCGAAATCTCTTGCTCGTTGTGCAGCAATTCTGAAACCACTCCTGACAACTTCACTTCCGCTTCACTGTCACGAACCATAACAGCAGCGCCTTTGCTTACCAAAGCCATTGCATTCTTGGTCTGATGATCTTCCGCCACATTCGGAGAAGGCATAAAAACAACAGGTTTTCCCACAAGCGACAATTCGGAAACACTCATGGCACCTGCGCGCGAAACAATTACATCCGCAGCAGCATAAACCAACGCCATGTCCTGAATGAAGTCGAATAAAAGTAATCCGTTCGTTCCGTTGTACTTCGACTCTAAATTCGCTTTATAAATTTTCCCGCATTGCCAAATCACTTGAAATCCCTTTGAAAGCCACTCTTGCAATGAAACTTCAACAGCAGCATTTACGGCGCGTGCGCCCAAACTTCCACCTATAATTAAAATCGTCTTTTTTGTTGAATCGAAATTCAATTTAGAAAGTGCTTCTACCTGTGAATAAGGGAGCTTCACAAAATCCTTTCGAACCGGATTTCCTGTTAGTTGAATTTTCTCTTTTTGAAAGAACACTTCCATTCCTTCATACGCGACGCAAATGGCTTGAGCTCTTTTCGCCAATAATTTATTGGTCACACCCGCGAATGAATTCTGTTCTTGCAAAACGGTTGGAACACCTGCTGTTCCTGCCGCACGAAGCGTAGGTCCACTCGCATATCCACCAAATCCAACGGCAACTTCTGGACTAAATTCCTTCACCACAGACTTTGCCTTCAACATACTTTTCAAAATTTTAATTGGAAGTAAAAAATTCGAAAGTGTTAATTTTCGTTGAAGCCCTGCAATGGGTAATCCAACAATTTTATATCCAGCCTGCGGAACTTTTTCCATCTCCATTTTTCCTTCAGCACCCACAAACAAAATTTCGCATTCAGGGAAGCGTGCTTTAATTTCATTCGCCACTGCTATAGCAGGAAAAATATGTCCGCCCGTTCCTCCGGCAGACAACAACACTCTATTTAAATTTCTCTTTTCCATTTGAAATTAAAACGGGGCTTCTTCTAGTTCATCGGTCTGATCAACATCGTCATTCTCTTCGCTCATCTTCGAAATACTAAGTATCACTCCGAACATAATCGCTACGAATACAATTGATGTTCCTCCCATACTTACAAGTGGCAATGGTTGTCCCGTAGTTGGAAATAAATCCACTGCAACGCCCATATTTATGAAGGCTTGAATAGAGATCACCAAACCCAGACCCAAGGCGGTTAGTCCGCCGAAATACTTCGGACTTCGAATGGAAATTCGAATCACCCGAAACAAGAAAATCACATACATCAGCATCACTAAGGCTCCTCCCAAAATAGATCCATACTCTTCAATAATGAACGCGTAAATCATATCTGAATACGGGTGAGGCAAGAAGTTTCTCGAAGTTCCAGAACCGGGACCCTTCGGAATAATCCCTCCCTCATAAATCGCGTATTGCGCCAATTCAATCTGATACTTTGAATCGTCCATTGCACCCGCCTGCACTTCTTTACCCACCAAACGATTTTTCCAAGTGCTGTAACGAGGCAACAATTTTTCCGGACCGAATTCACCAATAACAATAATTAACATTAAGATTCCCAACACCGCTCCTATCAATTTGAACAAATGCTTCCAAGGAACTCCGCCAAACACCAACATTAAAAAACACACAAACCCAATCAATGCTGCTGTAGAGAAGTTAGCCGGAAGAACAAGTCCGCATACCATGGCAATCGGTATTACAATCGGAAGAACGCCTTTCTTGAAATCGTGAAGCATCTGACGTTTCACCGTCAATTGTCTCGCCACATAAATAATCAAGACAAGCTTCGCCAAGTCACTCGTTTGGAAGGTTACTCCAATACCTGGAATTCGAATCCAACGATCAGCGTTGTTAATGTTCGAACCAAAAAACATGGTAAACACCAACAGCGGAATAACTACCCAAATCATGAGCTGTCCAATCCGCGAGAAGACCGTCAAAGGCAGTAAATGCGTGACGTACATAAACGCCATACCCAGTCCAAGCATAAAGATGTGTTTTATCAAAACGCCTGCACTGCTTCCACCCTCTGCTTTCCACACCAAAGAAGAAACGGCACTGTATACCGCTAACACCGAAAGGGTGCACAAAAAAAGTGCAACCATCCAGATCACGCGATCTCCTTTAAGGTGTGAAAGAAACTTCTGCATGAATTACAATCCTTTTACAGCCACTTTAAATTGACGACCTCTGTCTTCGTAGTTCTCGAACAAATCGAAAGATGCACAAGCTGGTGACAACAATACTGTATCTCCGTCTTTTCCTAAGTCGTAAGAAACGCGAACGGCTTGTTCTGCGCTGTCTGTATCAATAATGGTATCTACAATAGATCCAAATGCCTTTCTAATTTTAGAACTGTCTTTCGTCAAGCAAACGATAGCTTTCACTTTAGACTTCACCAATTCAGACAATTCTGAATAATCGTTTCCTTTGTCTGTTCCACCAGCAATCCAAATGATTGGTTTGTCTACCGACTCCAAAGCGTACCATGTTGAATTTACGTTAGTCGCTTTGCTATCGTTGATGAAACGAATGCCATGAATACTAGCAACAAATTCCAAGCGGTGTTCAATGTTTTCGAAGTTCATTAAACTGTCACGAACAGCCTCTTTTCTTAATTCTAAAAAGCGAGCTGCTGCTCCTGCTGCCATGCTGTTTTGCAAATTGTGTTTGCCTTGCAATGCTAGTTCTGTGATTTTCATAGTAAATAAATTATGGTTTGTGTTTAGGTTAAAATTTGTTTCGTCGCAATAGCCACCTTGCTCGTACGTCATTCCCGGTTGAATGGAAATTGGAAAGAGGGTAGCGTTCAATACATGTCTCGCCATAGTCTCAGCGGTGATGGCGTCATCGGCATTGAAAATGAAAACATCGTTCGATGTTTGATTCTGCGCAATGCGAAGCTTCGCATCGGCGTACTTACTTAAATCGTAATCGTAACGATCTAAATGATCCGGAGTAATGTTCGTTAGAATAGCAATGTCTGCTTTGAACGAATACATGTTGTCCAATTGAAAACTACTTACTTCAAGCACGTAGTAATCGAAATTCTCTTCCGCAACTTGACGTGCGAAACTCTTTCCTACATTTCCACCTAGACCAACATTCAATCCTGCATTCTTCAGAATATGATAAGTCAATAAAGTAGTTGTTGTCTTACCATTACTTCCTGTAATCGCAATCATCTTCGCATTCGTGTAGCGATAGGCGAATTCCAATTCAGACAACACTGGAATATTCTTTTCTTGAAGCGCAACAATCAAACGCGCGTTGTTTGGAATACCTGGACTCTTTACAACTTCATCGGCATTCAGAATAAGTTCGTCGGTATGCATGCCTTCCTCGAATGCAACACCGTGTGCATTCAATTCTGATTTGTATTTGTCCTTCAACAAACCTTTATCAGATAAGAAAACATCGTATCCCATCTTCTTCGCCAACACTGCCGTGCCTGCTCCGCTTTCTCCACCGCCAAGTATGACCAATCGCTTATTCATTATCTTACTTTTAAAGTGATGATGGTTAATACAGCTAGCATGATTCCGATAATCCAGAAGCGCGATACGATCTTCGCTTCGTGCATGCCCTTACGTTGGTAGTGATGATGAAGAGGCGACATTAAGAAGATGCGACGTCCTTCTCCGTACTTCTTTTTAGTGTATTTGAAATACCCCACTTGAAGCATCACACTTAAATTTTCAACCAAGAAAATTCCACACAACACTGGAATCAACAACTCTTTGCGAACAGCGATTGAGAATGTTGCAATGATTCCTCCGAGAGCTAAACTTCCGGTATCGCCCATGAATACTTGTGCAGGGAAACTGTTGTACCAAAGGAATCCAACACATGCTCCAACGAATGCCGCAATGAATACGGTAAGCTCACCGCTGTGCGGGATGTACATGACATTGAGGTAATCTGCAAAAATGTAATTACCTGAAACGTATGCGAAGATGGCTAGCGTTATACCTATGATAGCACTTGTTCCAGTAGCCAGACCGTCGATTCCATCGGTAATGTTCGCACCATTTGAAACAGCAGTTACAATGAAAATGACAATCACTGCAAACACTCCCCACAACACCCATGGACTCTCCATGCTGTCTGGAACCAACCACGAATAATCAAATTCATTTCCCTTGATAAAAGGAATAGTCGTCTTCAAACTTTTCTCCTCTTCCCACTGCATGGCCTGCTGATCAGGTGTTGCATTTTGAATTTGAACATCAGAAACTTTTTCTTTAATCGTAACTGAAGGACTCCAATAAAGCATGCTTGCTACGATAAGACCAACACCTATCTGTCCTACGATTTTACTTTTCCCCGCTAATCCTTCTTTGTTCTTTTTGAAAACCTTGATGTAGTCATCTAAGAAACCAATGAGTCCCAACCAAATGGTTGCAATGATCATGGTTTGAATGTAGATGTTCGTCAAATCAGCCAACAACAATGTCGGAACCAGAATTGCAGCTAGAATAATGAGTCCGCCCATGGTTGGGGTTCCTGCCTTTTGCATTTGCCCTTCTAAACCCAAATCGCGAATAGTCTCTCCCACTTGCTTTTTGCGAAGCATGCGAATCAGAGTCTTTCCGAAAACCATCGAGATGGTTAAAGAAATAAGTATGCTCAACGCAGCGCGAAACGATAAGTAGTGGAACAACCCTGAACCAGGGAAGTGCATATGTTTATCGAGGTATTCAAATAGGTGGTACAACATACTTAGTTCGTTTGAAAGAGTTCTGTTATAATTTGTAAATCGTCAAAGGGATGTTTCACCCCACTGATCTCTTGATATTTCTCGTGACCTTTTCCCGCAATCAAAATGATATCACCTGGCTTCGCTAACGAACAAGCCACTTCTATCGCTTCACGACGATCGGTTACAGTCAGTACTTTTTTCTTTTGAATAGGATCTAATTCCGCAACCATTTCTTGAATGATGGCCTTTGGATCTTCACTTCGTGGATTATCGCTTGTTACAATAACGCGGTCACTTTTATTCGCTGCAATGGAAGCCATAACTGGACGCTTTGCACGATCACGATCGCCGCCACATCCTACAACAGAAATAATTTCTTCTTGTCCACGAACTGACTGAATGGTATTTAACACATTCTCTAAAGCATCGGGAGTGTGCGCATAATCAACGATTGCTGTAGTACCATCTTGCTTTCGGATGTATTGAAAACGTCCTTCAGGAGCGCCTAACGACGAAAGATGAACCAACACTGTAGTTGGATCTGTCCCCAATTCCACGGCTGCTGCGAAAACTGCCGTTAAATTGTATGCATTGAATTCACCAATCAACGGCGAATGCAATTCAAAACGATCAATGTTCACTTGAAGTCCTTCAAGCGTGTTCTCAATCAACTTCGCCTTGTAATCGGCCATCGTATGCAACGCATACGTGCGAATGCGTCCCTTGCAAGCAGAGACCAACGCATCATGATAACGATCGTCTGCATTAACAACAGCATAGGCGTTGGACCCCAATTGATCGAATAGAATTTTCTTCGCTTTAATGTATTCGTTCATTGAACCGTGATAGTCCAAGTGATCGTGAGACAAATTGGTGAAAATGGCACCATCCACTTGAACACCGGTCATTCTATTCTGATGAAGGGCATGTGATGAAGCCTCCATGAAAACATGGGTGCAGCCTTCCTTGTGCATACGCGACAACAAGTCGTTCAATGCAACAGCATCTGGTGTTGTGTGTGTGGAAGGAATTTCAACTTCATTAATTCGATTAACAACCGTTGAAAGCAATCCACATTTGAATCCCATCGAGCGATACAAGCGGAATAACAGTGTTGCCACAGTTGTCTTCCCATTGGTCCCCGTTACCGCCAAGACCTTCATTTTCTCTGAAGGATTTTCATAAAAATTCGAAGCCATTATTCCTAAAGCCTTCGAGGTATCCGCTACTTGAACATAAACGATATTTTCCTCAAGCTTTTCAGGAAGATCTTGACAAACAATTGCAGCAGCGCCTAATTCGATAGCCTTAGTTATGTATTTGTGACCATCTGATTGCAAACCCTTCACAGCAACAAAAAGTGCCATTGGACGAACTGCCCTTGAATCCGATGTAATGCTTTCAACAGCTACATTGGTTTTTCCAACTACACCTTCTAAACGCACTTTGTACAATATGTCTTGTAACAGCTTCATCGTAATGTAATTTGAATGAATTGATG
>JACCDH011608314.1_pt1 | contig 11404 bp, 9 predicted proteins | sample 7442481 | NCBI WGS metagenome assembly JACCDH01 (sample SAMN15323433, study PRJNA562643) | freshwater metagenome | isolation source: river surface water | place: USA:Blue River Watershed | collected 2017-08-15 | reverse complement strand
TGCAAGAGCGGTACGAGAACCAACACCACTAATTTTGATGAGTTGTCTAAATGCTTCACGCTCAGTTTCGGTGGCAAAGCCAAACAGCTGCCGAGCATCTTCGCGAACCTGAAAATGGGTAAGTAGGGTAACTTTTTGGCCAGCTTGTGGCAATTGATACAGAGTGCTCATCGGCACATCGACCTCGTAGCCAATACCTTGGCAATCCACCAAAAGTCGAGGAGGGTGAACGGAAATGAGAGTACCTTGAATACGACCTATCATGTAGTGATCTTAACCTGTGATGGGTATTTTTACTTACTGCGTTTACTTACTGCGTTTTTTGGTAATAAGGCAGTTCTGATTGCTTTTGGAATTTGGGCGTGGTGGGCCGCGCAAATGGCAACGCCTAATGCGTCTGCTGCATCTGTTCCTGGAGCGCGATTTAGGCGCAGCAATCGTTTTACCATCTCCTGAACCTGTGGCTTAGCAGCTCGTCCTGTGCCAACAATGGCTTGCTTGATGCGGAGTGCACTGTATTCCGCCACAGGTAGTTTTTCAGAAACAAGAGCAGCAATGACTGCACCTCTAGCTTGACCCAGCATCAGTGTAGAGCGTGGATTGACGTTTAAGAAAACCTCTTCAATGGCAGCAGACTCTGGACGATAGGTTTCTAGCACTTCTTTAACACCAGCATAGAGTGCGCCTAAGCGCTCGGGAAGGCCCTTTGCTGGATCGCCACTTTCAATCGTGCCTGAGGCTACATAGCTGAGCTTTTGGCCATCAACATCAATGATGCCAAAGCCGGTTGTCCGTAAACCTGGGTCAATTCCTATCCAGCGCATGGGAGATTAGTGCTCTCTGTTTTGATATAGCTTAGTGACGGAAGTGACGCGTGCCAGTAAAGATCATGGCGATTCCATGTTCATTTGCTGCAGCAATGATTTCATCATCACGCATGCTGCCACCAGGTTGAATGGCGCAGCTTGCACCACCGTTCACCACCACATCTAAGCCATCACGGAATGGAAAGAACGCATCGCTCGCTACTGCTGAGCCCTTTAGGCTTAAACCAGCATTTTCAGCCTTGATACTAGCCATACGGGCAGAGTCTACACGGCTCATTTGACCAGCACCAATACCAAGGGTCATGCCGTTAGCGCAATACACAATCGCATTTGATTTAACAAACTTAGCAACGCGCCATGCAAACATCATGTCATGCATCTCGCTTGGAGTAGGTAGCCGTTTGCTCACCACACGCATCTCATTTTCGAGAACATTTTTTGCGTCCGGGGATTGTACTAGTAAGCCACCACCAACGCGCTTGAAATCAAAGTAATTAAATGCCGTGCCCAATGGAATTTCTAAGAGACGTACATTTTGCTTACTTGCAAAAATTGCTTTTGCTTCCTCGCTAAAGCTGGGTGCAATCAAAACCTCTACAAATTGTTTGGAAATAGCCTCTGCAGCAGCGCCATCGCAAGTGACATTCAGAGCAATGATGCCGCCAAAGGCGGAGCTAGGATCGGTTTTGAAGGCTTTTTGGTAAGCCTCAAGCGCAGTGGCACCCACAGCGACACCACAAGGATTGGCATGCTTGATGATGACGCAGGCTGCTGCACCGTCAGCATGACCAGAAAAGCTCTTGACACACTCCCAGGCGGAGTCTGCATCAGCAATATTGTTGTAAGAAAGTTCTTTGCCTTGAAGCTGCTTGTAATTGGCCAGCGCGCCATCTACGGGGTAGATATCTTTATAGAATGCTGCGGATTGATGCGGGTTCGCTCCGTAACGCATTTCTTGTACTTTTTCAAAAGCGAGATGCAAAGTTTCTGGATAAGCAGAGCGACCCTGGTGGTTTAGATCATCCCCTAAAGCAGACAAGTAATTGGCAATCGCACCATCATATTGGGCAGTATGCGCAAATACTTTTTTAGCGAGAGCTAAATTAGTCTTATAGGAAATGACATTTTTATTAGCTTTCATTTCAGCTAAAACGGGTGCGTAATCATCTGGTGAAATTAATACCGTCACGTCTTGGTGATTCTTCGCTGCTGCGCGTAGCATTGCAGGGCCACCAATATCAATATTCTCTACTGCATCTTCGAAAGAGCACTGCTCTTTAGCCACTGTCTCATTAAAAGGGTAAAGATTAATCACGAGCATATCAATCGTGTCGATGCCATGCTCCTTTAACGCAGCCACGTGTTCCGGAAAATCTCTACGAGCTAGCAAACCACCATGGACCATTGGGTGGAGCGTTTTTACACGACCATCTAGCATCTCGGGAAATTTCGTTAAGGATGACACCTCTACAACAGGAAGATGATTTTCAGCCAACAGTTTGGCGGTACCCCCAGTGGAAATGAGTTTAATGCCTTGTTCATGGAGGGCTTTTGCAAAAGGCACAATGCCATTTTTATCGGATACTGAGAGTAAGGCTGTGCGGATCATATTTTTCGAAGAATTAAATTAAAGGAATAATTTTTTAAGGTCAGTTATGACTCTCTATTTCAACAATTGATGCTCAACTAACTTCTTGTGAAGGGTATTGCGATTAATGCCCAGATATTGAGCAGCCAAAGATTGATTTTGCTTAGCATGCTGCATGACTAATTCCAGCATCGGTTTTTCCACTACTGCCAAAACCATCTTATAAATATCGGTAGGGGCAGTCCCCTTGAGATCTTGTAAGTAGCCCTGGAGCTGGGTTTCAATACATTCGGTAATGGGGTGCTTATTTGTCATAACAGTCGATCGATACAAAAAAATAAAAAAGAGAAACTCAAAATGGTGAGAACTATGCAGCCTCTAAAAATAACAAGCGGTCAGAATGAGATTTCATCTCATCAAAATAATCATTGACCATTTGTAGTTGGGTTTTGCAGTCATCGGCAGTATTCATCCGTTGACGGAAAGCATGTGAGTCACGCAATCCCTTGCAGTACCAACCAATATGTTTGCGTGCGGTTCTTAGACCAATATACTCCCCATAGAACTCATAATGATCTAATAAGTGAGTATTTAAAATAGCTTGGATTTCATTGATCTCTGGGGTTGGCAACTTACTACCAGTTTCTAAGTAATGATTGATTTCTCTGAAGATCCAAGGGCGACCTTGAGCAGCACGACCAATCATGATGGCATCGGCTCCAGTCAATTTTAGAACTTGCTCGGCTTTTTCAGGACTATGGATGTCGCCATTAGCCACCACGGGAATCCTGACGCTATTCTTTACTGCAGTAATCGTTTCGTATTCTGCCTCGCCGTGATAGAGATCTGCTCTTGTACGGCCATGAACCGTCAACATAGAGATGCCGGAATTTTCTGCAAGACGAGCAATCTCAATAGCATTCTTATTTTGCCGATCCCAGCCAGTACGAATTTTCAGTGTTACGGGAACTGCAGCCGGTCCTACGCCAACAGCATTCACTACAGATTCTAAAATCTGTTGCACTAAAGGTTCGTCACGCAGGAGCGCAGATCCGGCGGCAACATTACAAACTTTTTTTGCAGGACAGCCCATATTGATGTCAATAATTTGAGCGCCGTGATCTACATTAATTTTGGCTGCGGCAGCCATCATGGCTGGATCAGCCCCTGCAATCTGAACTGCGATGGGTTTGAATTCCCCAATATGATTTGCGCGACGCTGTGTCTTCTCGCTTTTCCACAGTAGTGCGTTTGAGGCAACCATCTCAGAGACGGCATAACCAGCGCCCAATGTTTTGCATAGTTGGCGAAAGGGACGGTCTGTTACTCCTGCCATAGGGGCTACAAATAGTCTATTTGCAAGTTGGTGGGGGCCAATCTTCATCTAAAAGGATCTGAAATCAATGAGTGCGATATTGGTGGGGGTGTGAGGCGTAAAACATGACACTTTAGCACAAACGGGCCTAAATATGCCTATTTTTTAGGCAGGTAGCATCTGCTGGCAGGAATGAAACGGGTTGATGTACTAAGGGTAATTTTGGCCTGCTAGCGCCTGCCAAACATCATTTGGCGAGCTAAGGCTGTCTTTGCGGGCGGAAGCCACTGGAGGGCCGATAAGGCCAACCCTCGAGCAGCCACAATGGGGAGTAGATTGGAGGTAAATATTCGAGCCATAAAGTCAGTTAGGCCAATAGTTGTGGTTCGGTCTACTTTGCGACTTTGGGCATAGCTCTGCAAAGCATTTTCTATGACTACTGGTGATTGGTCTTCTGTAGATCCCGAAAACACCTCAACCAATCTCTCTGCCAGTAAGAAGGCATCCCTCAGCCCTAAATTAAGACCTTGGCCAGCAACAGGATGTAAGGTTTGTGCCGCATTACCAATCCACACTTCGTGATCTTTGGTAATTTCTTTGCGGTAGTTCAGGCCGAGTTCGTATAAACGTCGATCTTGAATTTTTAGAAAGCGTCCTATTCGAGAACCAAATGCAATTTGTAATTCAGATAAAAAATCTCCATCGCTCAGTTGTAAGCGTCGTTGTGAAGACTCAGGAGACCCACACCAAACGAGATTCAAAATATGGTGACCGTAGTGACTTGGTAAAACTGCCAATGGACCTTCGGAAGTGAAGCGTTCCCAAGCTTGGTGGGGAACGGCATTTTCTACCTCTACTAAACCAACCAAAGCAGATTGATCATAGTCCCGACCAGACTCCACCCAATCTTGATTCTTAAATAAGCCACCCTCTGCATGCACAATACATTTGGCATGAATACTTTGATTTTCATACTCTTTGCTGATGTGTTGCCAGATAAAGTGAGTGCTCTTGGCTTGAATCGTTCTTAAGGCTCGTCGAAGTGCGATATGAATATCACGATAACGAACAATGTGCCCCAATGCATCTTGATTTAACTCTTCTCGCGTCATGAGTGCGCGTCCAAAACGCCCAGCTTGCGACACGTGCACCCGATGAATTGCTGCAGACTCATGGGGCCAGGCATCAATCGTATCAAGCAGAATTTTGCTTCCATGCGACAGAGCAATACCTCGACTATCGGCATTGATCAATTCATCATCATTGCAGGGGTTGCGATCAAGCAAGGTGATTTTTGCATCCGGAAATTTTTGCAAAATCCAGGCAGCACATGCTAGCCCTACTGGGCCTCCACCTTGAATCAAAACATCGCAACTCGAAGAACTCATGTTTTATCTATCTTTAGGTATTTCTCATGAGTGCTTCAATCTCATCAGCTTTGACGGGTACACCACGAGAAATTAATTCACATCCAGCATCATTCACAACAGCGTCATCTTCGATACGAATGCCAATGTTCCAAAATTGCTCATCTATATCATCTGCCGGGCGAATGTAGAGGCCAGGCTCAATCGTGAGTACCATACCGCTCTTCAGAATACGCCAAGGTTTTTCAGTGCTGGATGGGTCTTCGGTAGTCTCACGATAAGAACCGACATCATGTACGTCCATGCCTAACCAGTGAGAGGTGCGATGCATATAGAAACGGCGATAAGCGCCCGTTTCAATTGCATTATCAAGCGAACCTAATGCTGATAAGTTCAGTAGCTTTTCATCAAGCAGGCCTTGAGTAAGCACCCTCAATGCTGCTTCATGCGGTTGCATAAAGGTATTGCCCGGTTTGGTCATCGCTATGGCAGCTTCTTGTGCGGCTAAGGTGATGTCATAGAGCGCGCGTTGTGGACCAGTAAATTTACCTTTTACTGGGAAGGTGCGAGTGATGTCAGATGCATAACCATCTAATTCGCAACCAGCATCAATTAAACATAGGTCGCCACTTTTTAATTCGGTAGAACCTGCGCGATAGTGCAGAATGCATGAATTAGCGCCGCTGGCAACAATGCTGTTGTAAGCAACACTCTGGGCGCCACTATTGCGAAACTCGTGAAGTAGCTCAGCTTCTAGTTGATACTCGCGCAGTCCTGGCTTGCAAACTTGCATAGCCCGAATATGTGCTCGTGCAGAAATACTGGCTGCGCGTCGCATGATATCGATCTCTTGAGTATCTTTTAATAAACGCATTTCATGAATGAAAGCTTCGACATCATGAAACTCGGATGGAGGATTAATTCCAGAGCGAGCTTGTCCACGCACTTGTTTCATCCAATGACGTAAGCGTCTATCCGCCTCTGCACTTTCAGCCAGGCGAATGTATATGGCGTCTTGATCGGCTAATAATTCACTAAGTAGTTGATCTAGTACCTGATTGCTATGAGCAAACTCAACACCCAGCGTTTCTGATGCTGCTTCAGGCCCAAGGCGAATACCATCCCAAATTTCTCGTTCAGGATCTTTGGGTCTGCAAAACAAATGAGATTGCAATTGATAGTTTTTTCCATTACCAGTGACCTTCAATACGAGAGTTGCTCCAGGCTCTTCAAAGCCGGTCAAATAGTAAAAGTCACTATCGTGTCGGTAAGGAAATTCGCTATCGCGGTTACGAGATACTTCCGGCGCAGTCGAAACAACAGCAATACCTCCACCAGTCTTGGCAAATATTTGCTTTGCTAGTGCATTCCTGCGCTGTAGATAGATATTTGTTTTATTCATATGCTGCATTGAGCTCTTGTAGTCGTTGTGGCGTGCCTACATCGTGCCACGGACCGAGATATTTTTCACCAGACACTTTATTTTGCTCCATCGCCATCCTGAGTAAAGGTGCAAGCTTGGCAGGGGCTCCAAATTCCAGGTTTTTAAAGAGGTCTTTGTGATAAATCCCAATTCCGGAAAAAGTGAGTTTTTCGGCTCCAGTAGATTGAGCGCTCTTGACGGTTGAGTTTTGAAGATAAAAATCACCCTCTGGGTGTTGCACTGGGTTTGGAACCATCAATAAATGGGCTAATGGTCTAAGGGGGTCTTGCCGCATTTTGGAGGCTGTCTCCAAAAGCTTAACAACAGATAAATTTGGGCTAAATACATCGCCATTGATCACGAGAAAATAGTCATTTGGCGCAATCATGGGAAGGGCCTGACAAATTCCACCAGCCGTTTCAAGAGCGGTTTCTTCCGGTGAGTATTGAATATGGATACCAAATTGCTCTCCATTGCCAAGAGCGGCTTCAATTTTCTTGCCTAGCCAAGCATGATTAATGACGACGTTCTTCACTTTTGCTTTGGCTAGCGCCTCCAAATGCCATGCCAGCAAAGATTTACTCTGAATAGTCAGCAATGGCTTTGGTAAATCATCGGTTAGTGGGCGCATACGCTCACCTCGGCCAGCCGCCAGTAAAAAAGCGGGGATGGGATTGATTTGATTCATGGGCAATGAATTACGCTTGATTAACGCGGGTAGATTCCAGAATGCGGGCTAAAGGTTTTAATTCAATATATCGATTCGCAGTTGCGATTGCATACTCAAGAACCAGGAGAATATCATTGAGATATCGATATTTACCATCACGATGAAAGAGCCTTGCAAAAATCCCCAAGACCTTGAGGTGACGTTGTACACCCATCCACTCAAAATCGCTATCGTACTGACCAAAATCATCTGGCATTGGAAGGCCTGCTTTACGACCTTTTTCCCAAAATTTAACGACCCAATCAATCACACGTTCTTCTGGCCAGGCAATGTAGGCATCGCGCCAAAGCGAGGAAGCATCGTAAGTAATGGGCCCATATACAGCATCTTGGAAGTCAATCACACCAGGATTATTTTGTTGAGTCATCATTAAATTACGTGAATGATAATCGCGGTGCACATAGACCTTTGCTTGCGATAAATTATTTTCAATAATGAGTGCAAAAGACTTTTCTAGCTGTTCTGTTTGTTGTTGATTCAGTTCAACTTTGAGATGCTGTTTTAAATACCATTCTGGAAATAAATCTAATTCGCGTTGTAATAATGCCTGATCATAATTAGGTAAAACATGGAGCTTACTTGCTGACTGCATTAAGACTAATGCGTGAGTTGCGTCTTGATAGAGTGCATCAGCTGTCTCATTATTGAGCTCGGCTAGGAATGTTTGCGTTCCTAAATCATTCAATAACAAAAAGCCTTCCTCTAGATTTTGCTCAAGAATTTTGGGTACATTCAAACCAGCCTCTGAGAACAATAAATCGACCTTGATAAAGCTGTCCAATGGCTCATGCTGGGGTGGAGCATCCATCACGATCAATGTCCTAAAATTCGGGTTTTTTGACGTAATTCGAAAATAGCGCCGAAAGCTAGCATCGGCCGAGGCTGGCACTAATGAGTCAAGATCTAATTGCCAGCTAGCTTCTAGGGCTTTTAGCCAGTTGTGAAGGGTGTTTAAGCGTAAGTCAGTCATGGTCGATTCGTATAATAAGGCGGGTCTGGAACTATGAGTCATTATCGCCGTCGCGCCGGCATTTGCGCCCCTCTTTTTTTGCATGTAACCCTGCGCGTAACGATGGGGGTGGCATTGCTTCAATTTGCCTTGTTTGGGCATGCTCAAGCACCTGCCCCATTACCCCCTAATGCACAGGCAAATGCCAATACTGTTTTATTGCCAGATCGTGGCAACGTGACTGTCTTGAAGCTGGATGATCAGTTGCGAGTTGGTATCCCCATAGATGACAGCAAGGCACTCACCTTTACATCAAGTGATTCCATTGAGGGCGTCGTTGATCGCAAGATGAAGCTAAAGGGTCGTGCACAAATGCGTCGTAATGGTGGTGTGATAAAAGCAGATGAAATTATTTACGACCCCGATACTGATATCGCTGATTTAATTGGTAACGCAGAGCTTACAAAAGGCAATACAACTTTCAAAGGACCTACCGCTCAATTTAAGGTGGATGCCCGCGAGGGTGAAATGGAGAGTCCTACATATGAGCTACGTGATACCAGGGGAAGTGGTAGCGCAAAAAAATTAACAATTGAAAATACCGATATTTTTGTTTTTGATAAAGCTACCTACACAACTTGTACACCACAGAATATGGATTGGTATTTTTCTGTTAGTACGTTAGAAATTGATAATGAGCAAAAGGAAATGGTTGGTACGCATGGTGTAATGCGCTTCTTTGATGTGCCGATCGCATATGTTCCTTATTTCAGCGCGCCTACTTCTAATCAGCGTCGCTCAGGCATCTTGGCCCCTGTTGTTGGATATAACTCTAATAACGGTTTTGATATGACTCAACCCTATTACGTTAATGTCGCGCCGAATAGAGACCTCTTGATTCTTCCGCGTTTCATGAGTGAGCGTGGTTTGCAGGTAGGTGCAAATTATCGCTATTTGGATAGAAAATACACGGGAAGTTTAGGCGGTGATTATTTGGCCCATGACAATAAGACGGGTACTGATCGCTGGCGTTATGACTGGCAACAGCGTCAAGTATTTGCTGGTGGCCTTGCGCCAGGTGGGGTTCCATTGCCTGGCTCTTGGACTGGTTATGCCAATATGTCGCGAGTATCAGACAATTTCTATCCCACTGACTTTGCTCAAAGTATCGCTGGAGGGGTGACAAGCCAGTTCCGTCAGGAGGTGGGTACGGTTAAAGGATTAACGGGAAGCTTAAGTAATTGGAATGTTTCAGCTAGAGCACTCACTTTCCAAACTCTACAACCTAATCCGGTTCCCATTCAAGCGCCCTACAACATCATGCCCAACATCACGGCTTCTTATAACAATCGCTTGACACCGGTAGTAGCTGATACTAGTGGTAAATATGTTTCATTACCTTCTGGTCCCGCAACTACTTTTTCAACTGATTACACTAGATTTGCTTACAACATTGCCGGAAATTTAGCAGCCACTGCACCAGGTGTCTACAGTCAAGCGGATAGAACGGTTATCAAAGGGGCAATGGCTTTACCGCAAGTGACTCCAGGGTATTACATAACACCCAAAGTAAGTTTTCAGTCAAATACCTATAACGCTACGCCATTTGTTGCGAGTGGGGCGCCTCTAGCCCAGGGCTTTACCATCCCAACCTTTAGTTTGGATTCTGGATTGGCGTTTGAAAGAGATGCTACTGAGCTAAAAGGTTTCTTTGGTCGTGATATGTTGTTAACGATGGAGCCGCGTGCTCTATATGTTTACACACCCTTTCAGAGTCAAGCGCAGACTCCGTTGTTTGATACTGCCGATGCGGGCTTTGGTGTTTCTCAAATCTTTAGTGAGAACAACTTTATCGGAAATGACCGTATTGCAGACAATAATGCCACCACACTAGGTTTGACTAGTCGCATGATTGAGGCAAACACTGGCGCTGAGCGTGCCAATGTCACGCTAGCTCAAAAACAACAGTTCACTGGACAGCGCGTTGGTTTAAACGGAACGATCGCCAATCCAACAACCTATTCAGATACATTGGGTTCGGGTTCAGTACGCTTGCTTGGCAATTTCAGTGCGGATGTATTTGGTCAATACAATACCCAACTCAATCGATTTGTACAAACTACAGTCGGTGGTAGTTGGCGCCCTACTCAGGGTAGAAGTTTAAATTTTGGCTACCGAAACGTTTGGTCGCCACCGGTGCAGGCATCGATTCAGAATAATCAGGCATTTGTTCCTTCATCTACGACTACTGATCAATACAATATCTCCGGCCAATGGCCTTTTACTAAAGAAGTTTCTGTTTTGGGTCGATGGGGATATGACGCCTTGAGTACGAAGACTTTAAATAGTTTGCTGGCTTTGGAGTGGACTAGGGACTGTTGGACGTTTCGAGGTGCATACTCCCAGGTCTTGAATACCTCTCAAATTACTACCACCCAGGTACTCTTCCAGATTGAATTTAGGGGTTTTGGTAGCGCAGGAAGCAATCCAGTTGATATCATGAGGCTTAATGTTCCCGGATATATGCCTACCTCCAAGCCAATACCACCTTCAACATACGAGAACTATCAATAATGCTTTGTAAGAATCGTTTTAAACAAGTTTGCGCCCACACCATTTTTCTGAGCATTGGCTTGTTTTTGAATATTGCATTTGCTCAAGATGCAGCAAAGACCAGTGCTATTACAGAAAGTAAGATTCGAAATATTGATGGGGTTGCTGCGGTAGTCAATACAGGTTATGTGACACGTAAAGAAATTGATGACCGAATTGCAGCACTAAAAAAGCAAGGCGTCAAATTACCGGATGATTCATCTCTTCGTAAGACGATTCTGGATCGTCTAATCCTAGAAAAAATTCAACTTCAAAATGCTGAGCAGGAAAGGCTCTCACTCAGCAATAAAGAGCTAGATAAAATCGTAGGGGACATAGCTGCTAAGAATAAGTTAACAATCGCTGAATTCCAGGCAAAAGTGATTGCCTCAGGTACTACTTTTGAGCGTTATAAGCAGTTATTGCGCGATGATATTGTGATGACTCGCTATCGTGAAAGAGAAGTTGAATCTAAAATAAAAATTTCAGATGCTGAGATTGATAACTTCATTGCTGAACGTGCACGGGCAATATCATCAGGAGCGACTCCCCGCTCAGCCCCAGCAGCTAAAGGGGAGTTAGAGGAAATTGATGTTGCTCAAATCTTTATTCC
>JACCDH010968889.1_pt1 | contig 11406 bp, 10 predicted proteins | sample 7442481 | NCBI WGS metagenome assembly JACCDH01 (sample SAMN15323433, study PRJNA562643) | freshwater metagenome | isolation source: river surface water | place: USA:Blue River Watershed | collected 2017-08-15 | reverse complement strand
GTGATAGCAGTATTGCAACAGGTCCTCGCGCGTTTGCGGTCGCCAGCCTGCCGCATCAAGCGCGAACCCGGCAAGATGATCGGCAATGAAGCTCCGCGGCATCGCTGTTTCGTGCGCGACAAGGCGCAAGGCTGCAAACGCGGGGGGGACGTCCTGGCTGCTGTCGAGGGCCAGCCTGGTTAGAACCTCCAGTTCGGCCTGGGCCGCTTCCGGACGCGCTTGCAGTGCCGCGTTGTGACCCAGTTCCTGCCCATCGGTCAGGTCATCGGCGGCACGGCACCAGGCATAAAGCAGCCAGGCCCGTTCCCGCGTCACCGGCGCGAACAGCTTGCTGGCAGCGGCAAAGCTTTGCGAACCCTGCGCAATGGTGTCACGCGCTGCGGTGACAATTCGGCTACGTTCGGTCATGGCTGCACCAGCGCTTTGATCGCGGCCAGAACCGGCACCGGCGGTTTGCCGGAGAGGATCCGCGCCTGGTCACTCCAGGTCAGTTTCCCGGCATAGAACCGCGTGATCCGTTCCGGCGCGAGACGATAGAAGTGTGCGAAGATGCGGTGTCGCTCTTCCGGTTGCGCTGCTCGGAACAGCATTCGGTTGAGCAGGCGGAAAAACCGCATGTCGCGCCAGTGCTGCATGAACCGCGCGCGGCTCCACCGGGCCAAGCGCGCCGCGTCGAACGAACCGGACAGCGCAGACAACTCTTCGGCCAGCTGCAGCGCCAGACCAAAGGAATAGCCAGTCGTGGCGTGGAAAAATCCGCCGGCAAGACCAAGCCGCGCAACCGGATCCGCGCGCGGCCAGAACTGTTCCGGATCCCCGCCGATCAGGATTGGCAAAATGCCGGTTTCCCGCCTTAGTTCCGGTCCATCCAAGCCGCGCTCCGCAGCCAGGTGACGGACCCGGTTGTCGACATCATCGGCGGCCAGTTCCGTACCGTTGCTGTAATAGGTGTCTTCGACCAGCACCCGCGTGGCGCTGAGCGGCAGGATATAGACGAACCGATAGCCATCGAGCTGCGGCACGGTCGCATCCATGATCATGGCGCAGTCAGGGTCGGGCGCACGTGCTTCGAATTCAATTCCGACGAACTTCTGCCACCCCAGCTCAAGACCGGGCATCGGTCCTTGGGGGCCGCGCGCATCGATCACCGCCCGTGCGGAGATGACTTCCCCGTCATCCAGAGTAACGCTGTCAGCGGTCAGGCGCATTGCTCGCGCCCCGAGCCGATAGGCGCGCTGCGGCAAGCGCGACCTGACCAATTGGTCGAGTGCGCCGGACTGAACCGAATTGTACGCGACCGGAAGTTCGCGATCGCGGGTGGTGAAGCGCACGCGCTGCTTCGCCCAGCGTATGGGTTGGAGATCCGCAACCAGATCCTGCGACGAGCCGGGCAGATCGCTGTCGAAGAACGACCAGGTGTGGTCCCCGCCAAAGCAGTCGCCGCTTTCCAGCAGCAGGAGTGGCAAATCGGGGTGCTGCTTGGCCAGGCGCAGTGCGGCCAGCGCACCTGCCAGCCCGCCACCGACGATCACCACGGGCAAGTTCTGCACCATTGATACCGTTTAGACGAAATGGATCGGCTGGCCTAGCATCCCCAAAGTGAATTGATGGAGGGGTTTCCATGTGGGTGCGCCGCGCCTATTCGGTAAGGGTGCAACGATACACGATCATGGCGTCTTTTGGGCCTGTCGCAGCAGCTCTTCCCGCGCTTGTTACGCAGGCTGCAGCCGACGCGGCACCCGCCTCGCTCGAGATAACTGTAACCGGGGCGCGGTCCGACAAGGGCGTCGTGCGGATTGCATTGTGCCCGCCGGCCGCAGGGTTTCCGGACTGCGGCGACAAGGCTGTGCGAACCGCGACGCTGCCGATTACCAAGGGCACAGCACGTGTGGTCTGGTCAGGTTTGCAGGGCGGCAATTACGCCGTCAGCGTCTTCCACGATGCGAACGGCAATGGCAAGTTGGACACCTTCGCCGGAATTCCGCGTGAGGGATACGGCTTTTCGCGCAATCCGCCGTTCCGACCGCGCGCACCGCGGTGGGAGGAGGCGGTGTTTTCGGTGTCTGACGACAGCCCCGCGGTTATCAAATTACGCTATCTGTTTTGAGCTAGCGAGCGCTCTTTGAAGTCAGCAGCTGAAATTGTTTGATCTGCTTATTCATCTTTAGGACGTTCGATCTAGCTGTGGTCGGTTCGCTATCCCTAGTGCCAAAGCTAATTGACAGAACACGAGCCTTTCGACTGCAAATGCACCTGGAAGGCCCGGCGAGTATACCGAAGTGCAACGGGCTCGGTCTGGAAGAAAACGAAGTTCAGCGGCATGGCAAAGGTCATCTCGATGTCCACATAGGGAGAGCCATGGCTGATCCCGCTCCTAACGGCCGGCCCGGTTACGTGTCCCGGGTTCATTCCGAAGCCTTTTGTCAATACCTTGTCCCGAATTTCAGTGCAGGTCGGCACCCTACTCTCCGTGTAAATGTAGGTCGTGGCATACCGAGCTCCAGCCTCGACTGCATGGCTCATTCCGGAGCGGGCGAGAAGCAAGATCCTGAATTGAAGAATGCCAAGCATCAAAAGCACGATCAGCGGTCCTGCAATCGCAAACTCGATCGCCGATGCGCCGTCGCAATCGCGGTGGAGAGAGGCAATCGTCTTTTTCACTGCAATCTCAGCGTCGCGTAACTCGCAAAGGGAATGCTGCCATTGGGTGCTAAGGTGACCGGCAGCAGTGCCGCAAACATTGGCCTGTACGCATTTTGGATGCGAACCGAGACATACCGCCCGATAATCTCACCGCCGTTACAGCCGACGTCGAAGTTCCTCACGACGCCATTGCACTCGAGCCACTTGCGGACTGTAACCTGTGCCGGCGGAACGTGGGCCGCGGTTGCGGCCTCCTCCTGCAAGGTCGTGACTGAAAGGGCCTCCAGGCCGCCCGCTGTGGCAAGTTCAATGGACCGGGCGGCCGCCTGCTGGGTCTGCATTTTGAGCCAGAAACCCATCGCAAAGTCGACTGCCCCGGCCATCAATGTCAGCAGCACCGGAAAGACGATGGCGGTCTCGATCACGCTTGCACCGCCAGTGTTGCGGGCTAGATGAGCCCCGCAGTATCGCGCCCGAAGAACTAGGGAGCCGCTACTCATAACACCAGGTAGACCCGCGTGCCAAGAAACCGGTCTTTGTTGTAAGAATCCGGGCATTCGTTGACGATATTGCTATTGCCGATGAACGTAACGCGTCGTGCGAGGATCTGTACGCAGTCGGTCATCATCCCGGAACCCCCCGAAAAGGAAACCACTTGGGAAGGGAAATAGATGGCGCCCTGGAGAGTTGAGTTGGCATTCCCGTTGATCGCGTTGGCACTATTGCCGCTGGGCAAAACCGCGCGCCGATCTTGGTAGAACAGAACGTCGGCATACGCGCAGGACGCGCCGCTGCATGTCTCCGGCGAAGGCGCAGTTAACTTGACCGTGGCGCCCCCGTTCATGTCTAGGGTAGCGATCGATGTGGGGTTAGTCGCTGCGGTCCTACTGGTCAGAATAAAGGTCACGCCGGTGCCAATTACCATTGCCCCCGCATTTACTTTCAACACTCCGCCGTCGATATAGTAAACACCGGGACTGAAGCTGGCACGGCCCTGGATCGTACCCCCTTGATAGCAGCCAGGAGAGAAGGCTTTTGAAGTGTTCGACGCCACGTCGAGTTTCGCCGTACAAGGGGTCGGAAGACTGCTCGGCGATGGCAAGGAACGCAGCGGATCTGGCTGGGGTACGGAATAGGGGATCAGGACTGTGTCTGGATCGATGTTTTTGCTACTGGCCTTAAGTCCGCCGACGGCAGCGACAAACGTCGCATCCAACCAGCCTGATCCAGTGGCTGTGAGCGCCGAAGAACCTTTTGCATTGGTTGCAAACCCGCAGCCCATAGTCACGCGGGAACTGCCCTGTACGGTGATGGCGCCGTTGTAGTTGTCACCTTCGAGTGAGATGACGCAGAATTGCCCATTGGTCAGTGCGGCCGCTGTGGCTTCGGCTTTGATCGTGGCTCCTTGCGGCCGGAACAGGCTCGAGAAAGGCAGAATGCTGTTGGTTGTGAGGGCCACCTTTACTGCACTGTTGCTGCCAGCATAAGCCGCGTATGGATTTATATCTGGGGTCTTGGTCAGTTTGAGCAATGCATCGCGGGCGAGGGAAGCTTTAGCTGCCACGACAGCATCGCTGCCTTGGGCTTTTGCGTAAGCGCCGGCCAGCGCAGCCGAATCTGCCTCGCGCTGTATCTGGCGCTGCATCAGCGTCCATTGGATAGTGTCCATGGCAAGGCCGCCTGCGCCGAGAAGTGCGGGCAGTGCCATGGCCGTTAGAACAAGTACGTTTCCGGACTGGTTGGATTTGAGCCGGCGAATGAGCTTCGGGCCTGAACTTCTCATTTTCTTCGACCTTCCAAATAAGCGATCAAGTCTTTGGTCTTACCCCGGCACGGTTAAAAGTTGGTGAAGTAGAGAGGCGATAAATGCAGATCCACCTGCTTCGCATGGGGCTCGGCACTGCTCGTTGCAGGAAAGGTCATTTGCAAGGGCGCCAATTGGCGTATCTGTATTTCGATTTGGCACAGAGCGTCCGGTAAATAGGCGGAAGCACCGCGTTTCGTGCTGCTGGTGAGCTGAGAAGGTACATCGCCTGCCAGCTACATCGCCATACCAAAGGGAGTTCCCGACGTCGGTCTTTATGCTCGAGGAGCGTGAACTTTGACCATGCGTTACCCGCCGTTTGATATTATTTCGCTCACCGCTTAGGGGCTTTCGCTATGCTTGGCTCGGTTGAAACAGTCGAAACCCCTTGCGGTATTCGGGCGATTGGTCGCCCTTGCCAATCGCTAAAGCAGCGCGGGCAACTGACTGGGCATCCCATGCATCCCATCTGTATTGCTCCTGGCGAGGTGGTGCATATTCTGGGTGAGGAGTGGGAGGCGGCGATTGAATTGGCGGAAATGGTCCGCCGCCACGGGTTTGATGTAAGGCGCCATGCCACTGCATCAGCAATGAAGGATGCAATCCTTGGTGAGAAGGCTGGCTGCATAGTCCTCGATGTTGGCCCATTACAAACGGAGGGCTTCCACCTTTTCAGGGACCTGCAGGAACTAGGTTGCACTCTTCCCGTAATTTTTCTCTCGGGGATCGAGAGCGTAAAGACTGCCGTAGAATGTATGCGGGCCGGCGCTGCAAACTACATTTGCAAGCCTGCTAACCAACTAGAGTTGCGAGATGCCCTGGTCGACGCCATGGCAAAGGCACGGATTTCCTATTGCAGGCTTCGCGCACGCGAAATCGCGATCAAGAAGCTAAAGAGGTTAACGCCAACCGAACTCGATGTCGCGAAACTGCTTGCTGCCGGGCACCTCACTAAAAAGATCGCGGCGATGACAAATCGTAGTGAGAGTACGGTAAAGATCCACCGTGCACGTATAATGCAGAAGCTGGAAGTGGCTTCTCCAGCGACGATAGTCCATCTATTCGATATGCTTTAGTTCCTCGCTGGGCATGTCTCCAGTTCGAATTCTAATACGCACTAACATGTAGACAAATAGGCTATCACCAGATGGCTTTTGGTCACGGTAAAGGCCCCTGACTTGGAGATCGCGCCCATTCGCGATCGCACTATTCAGGACAGGCGCATTTGTGGCCAAGATTGTCAGAACGCTGACTTGGATTGTTCCGGTTCTTATTGCATCCTCGAACCCCAGCTTGGCTGCGACGCAAGGCTCAGTGCAAGGGCCTGAGCTGCCCCCTAAAGAGGGACAGGGCATGGGTCCTGTTATCGAACAGAACGACACTGCTGAGCGCCCGCCGATTTGGTCGGATGCAGGAGAGCTGTCCGCGATGATGGAACTTGCTGCTCGGACCTATCCGACAGTACTCTCGGCTAGGGCTTCCGAGAGGGCCGCGAATGCCGGCTTGAAGGGCGCGCGCTGGCAGCGCTTCCCGAGTGTCAGTGTCGAAGCGCTTGGAGCGGCCACGGGTTCCTCCAAGACTGATTATTCATTGACGGTCGAGGGCCCGCTTTGGACCGGAGGCCGGATTAGCGGCACGATCAAGTTAAGCCGCGCCCAAGTCTCTGCCGCAAAGAGTGGGGTTGAGGAAGCGCAGCTGGATGTGTCACTTCGAGTGGTTGCTGCCTATTTCGACTTCCAGCGGTTATTGCAGCGCGAGACGATCCTGGAGGAAGGTCTGGCTGAGCATCAAAAGCTGGTCGGCTCCATGGAGCGGCGTGTAGCGGTCGAGCTCAGTCCACTGTCTGATCTTGAATTGGCTCGCTCCCGCGCGGCCCAAGTTGCTCAGGAGCTGGCAGTCACTGGCGGGCAGCGTCGTATAGCCCTTAATCGGCTGCGTGAGCTGACTGGCGATCCCGCGTTGCGGGTCTCCAGCGTCCTGCGATACGATCCGGTCAAGCATCACCCAGTTGCGGAATCAATGCTGGAAGACGTGCTTGCTTTTGATCCAAAGCGTCGGCGCCTCCAGGCTGAAATTCTGGTGGCTGATGCAGACGTCCAAATCAGAAAGTCTGCGATCCTGCCGCAACTCAATGCTCAATATCAAAAACCTATGTTCGGCTCAGACCGGCTTGGCATCGTCCTTCGAGCGCAGACCGATGGGGGGCTTTCTCGCTTCTCTGCTGTATCGGTGGCCCAAGAACGGCGCGCGGCGGCAGAGATTGCGATCCAGTCGAATGAGCGCGAGCTTCGCGAGACGGTGGACGCAGACTTGCTCGAAAATGCCGTGGCGCGCGAGCGAGCGTCGAGCAGCAGCCTGTCAGCAAAGTCGGCGCAGGCGGTCACGGATTCCTTCATGCGCCAGTTTGTTGCCGGCAGGCGCACCTGGTTCGATGTTATGAATGCCGTGCGTGAATCGATGACTGCTCGGCTGGGGGAAGTGGATGCCCGCGTAAGCGCAATGGCATCGGCAACCCGATTGATGCTGCGCAGTGGGCGGTGGACCGCCATCGCTGTTGAAAGGGAAGCTCAATGAGCCGCGCGATTTTGGAAACCGTCACTGAGCTCGCTCACCGGCGTAATATTGAACTCTCACCCGGCTGGGCTGATGCGTTTTCGGAGGCAACAGCTGAGGCATCACTTGATGAATTGAAACGGTTGACCCAGGCTGCTGGTTGGCCAAGTGCGCGCTACACTAAAGAAGCACCCGGCGCTGCTGAATTTCCACTTCTAGTGTATAATGCAGAAGTCGGTTGGGCGCTTGCTGAACAGTGGGAAGCTGCTGGTCTGGTGCGGGTGATCGTGCAAGGTCAACCAGCTGTTTGGTCGCTTGATGACTATGATTTGGTCTTCTGCGATGTTGAGTTCCCAGTCGCTGCGGTGGCCCAATCGCCAAAACGTGCCCTGGACGTGTTCACCGAAGCTTTGGGGCGACGTCGTAAGATGGTCGTCGATGCCGTCGTGGCGACAGTGGTTTTAAACATAATCACGCTCGCGACCTCACTCTACACGATGCAGATCTACGACCGGGTTGTCCCCCGGGCAGGCTACTCTACCCTTTGGGTTCTGACGCTTGGGGTGGTTATTGCCACCTTATTCGACTTCATTTTGAGGATAGTCCGGGCAACCATGCTTGAGCGGGAATCGGCGGCCATCGACGCTGAAGTCTCAGAGTTTTTCTTTTCACGGGCCCAAGCTGTACGTCTTGATGCGCGCCAAGGCGGTATCGGGACGATGGCCGGACAGCTACGCGGTTATGATCAAATCCGCTCATTGATCTCATCCGCATCGGTATTTGCGATTGCTGATCTTCCATTTGCGCTATTCTTTGTTTGGGTAATCTACTTGCTTTCGGGCCCAGTTGCCCTGGTGCCGCTGATTTCATTCTTCATTTCGATCGGCTTGGGTCTTGTCTTTGCGCGTATGATCCAGCAGCAGGCTGATGGGCTGCAGGTTGGGACTAACCGCAAAAACGGCCTGATGGTAGAGGCGCTCGATGCCGCCGAGACGATCAAGTCGAACCGTGGCGGCTGGCAAATGCTGGCGCGCTGGAACCGCCTGGTCGCAGACGTCGAGCGGGATGATTACGACATGAAGCGGCTGTCTGCAGTGGCGCAATCTGCCAGTGCCATGGTTCAGCAGATCGCTTACGTCGCGCTCATAGCTTGGGGGGCTATCGAGATCATCAATGGCCACATGACCTCGGGCGCGCTGATCGCCTGCTCGATCATCAGTGGCCGAGTTAATGGTCCACTTGTTATTCAGCTGCCCGGCATGATCGTCCAGGCAACTCATGCGAAAGCTGCGCTGAAAGGGCTCGATAGCTTCTTAAAACTGCCTGTCGATCGTGAACCCGAAGTTGATTACCTGCGCCCCGCAAATCTTCAGAACAATTTACGCTTGGATGACGTATCCTTTACTTATCCAGGCGCACGCAGTGGCATTATGGTTCAGAAGATGCAGATCAGCCCGGGTGAGCGCATTGCGGTTATCGGACCGGTTGGCTCAGGGAAGTCGACACTTCTTAAGATCCTTGCGGGCCTGTTTCCGCCGCAGAAGGGGGGGGTCGATTTATCCGGGTTGGATATGGGCCAAATTGCTGAAGACCGGTTGCGTCAGCATGTCGGGTATCTTGGTCAGGAGTTCCGTCTGGTGAATGGCACTCTCAAAGAGCAGCTAACGTTGGGTATTTCAGATCCAGGCGATGATGCGTTGATTGCAGCGGCTCAGGCGACTGGGTTGAACAAATTGATCGCATCTCATCCCATGGGTCTTGATCTTACGATAAGTGAGGGAGGCCGGGGTCTTTCGGGAGGACAGCGGGCTCTTGCAGGCCTAACCCGCTTGCTGCTGGCGCGTCCAAAGCTTTGGCTACTAGACGAGCCAACAGCTGCGCTTGATCAAGAGTCAGAGGAGCAGGCACTGCGTGCGGTTATTTCAAGCCTAAGCCAGGATGACACCTTGGTTCTGGTTACTCACAAGCTTCAGCTGCTTAGTTTGGTGCAGCGGGTGATTGTGGTGATTAACGGTCAAATTGTTATCGATGGTCCCACGGCTGAAGTACTTAAGAAGCTGCGTCCGGCAGCGGCTTCCCCCCAAAATGAAAAGGTAAAGGCATGAGCATGCGTGGATCCACTTCACGGTTGCGATTGATCCCGCCCATCGCCGCTGGGGTGCTTCTGACCAGCTTAATTTGGGCGGGATTTGCGGATATCGATCAGATTAGCCGAGCGTCGGGGCAGGTTATCCCTGCTGGACGCACGCAAATAATTCAAAGCGCCGATGGCGGCGTGATCGACAAGATTTTTGTGAAGGAAGGCGATCTAGTTAAGCGTGGGCAAATCCTCGTAACATTGGATTCGGTCAAACTTTTTGCTGCCGTTGCCGAAGGGGAGTCGAAAGTCGCTTCTCTTAAAGGCACGCTTGCTCGCCTAGAGGCCGAGCTTTTCGATCGGCCGCTCAAGTTCTCGCCGGACGTAGAAGCTTATCCTGAGGTGGTTGAGAACCAGCGCTTGTTATACACGAAGCGGCGCGAGGCACTTGCTGCCGAAATCCGTACGCTAAGTCAGGTTGAGCGGCTTACCCGGCAAGAACTGGATATGACACAGCCCCTGTTGGCCAGCGGCGACGTCAGTCGCACCGAAATCCTGCGCCTGCAGCGCACCCTGGCCGATGTTTCTGGCCAGATTGCTAATCGTAAGGCGCGGTATGTGCAGGACGTGCAGGCCGAATATGCTAAGGTGGCCGACGATCTCGTAACTGCTGAACAGTCACTTGCCCAGCGCAAGGATTCACTAGCCTACAGCAAGATAGTCGCCCCCACCGATGGTGTCGTTAAAAATGTTCGACTGACCACGGTCGGCGGTGTGCTTCGCCCGGGTGACGAAGTTATGCAAATTGTCCCGACCGGGGAGGAATTGATTGTCGAGGCCAGGGTTGCACCGTCTGATATTGCCTTTGTTCGTACTGGCCAGAGTGCCGGTATTAAGTTCGATGCTTATGACTCCGCAATTTATGGCTCGGCAAAGGGCAAGGTAACCTTCGTTAGCCCGGACACGCTGACCGAACAGCGACCAGATGGTCAAAGCATGAGCTATTATCGTGCACACATCACAGTCAACACCAGCTCAATGCACGCCAAACAAAATGGCGAGAAGATCGCAATCCAACCAGGCATGACTGCTGTCGTTGAGATCAAGACTGGCGATAACACGGTGCTTCGCTATCTCACGAAACCCATCACCAAGACGTTAAGCGAAAGCCTGTCGGAGCGATAGTTTGCCTAAGGCCATCAACCGTATCTTGCGCGCTGCTGGTGAAACGGGAGGGCCCGTTATTCACGCGGTAGTGTTGGGGCGACCAGGTTCAGATCTTGGTGCTATCGTTGCCAGGCTAGCAACCTTTGGTTGCCGAGCAGTCGCCGTGCAGGATGAAGCTTCAGCGGCTGCTATGCTTAGCAGTTCAGCAGATTTTAATACTTTGATAGTGGCGGGGCTGCGAAGCCAAAACGAACTAGAAGCTTTGCTGGCAAGGGTGAGTGCTGGAAGACAGGATCCATCTTTCCTCGCACTCATCAATTTAGACGATAACGCTGATCTCGCTGGCGATGCCGGAGCGAGAGCGCCTGATAATCGCCGTATTCATTATGCTAGCCCTGCGGATCTTCCAATTGCGCTCGAGGCGGTCAACCAATCCTTACTCCTAACCACGGGTGACTTGCAGCGGGAGGTGGAGATCATTGCCCGAGCGGTGCTAAAATTGGGGCAAAGATTGCGCAGTATCACCGCAAGCGGTGAACTGGCTGCCAAGCCTTCAGATCAAAGCATTGAGGTTTTCGACGAGGAGGCCGCGTCCATAAAGAATGAAGACGCCATTGCGGTTTTGCGCAGCCTAATTCAATCGCGCCGACTGCGTGACCGGTTTTTCCGAGAGGCCCGATTTGGCGAACCTGCGTGGGATATCCTCCTTGACCTTGCGCTAGCCTGGTTTGAGAAAAAATCCGTATCCGCGTCGAGTGTTTGCATCGCGTCGGGTGTGCCGATGTCTACGGCGATGCGTTGGATCAACGAGATGGTGGAGGTAAAGCTCATCGAACGTTGGATCGATCCTGGCGATGGCAGGCGCAATTTGGTTCAAATTGCGCCTGCTACTAGGACGGCGATGTTGCGGTATATCGCGGCACTGAAACAGGCTGAGGCAATCGCTATTGTCGAAAAGTAAGCTCTCGGCGTGGATCCAGAAAATAGAGGGCGCGGGATACGGACACAGCGGATGCATTATCGCCAATTAGCTAAATTACGTGAAACCATGTACGCATTACCTCAATTGTGGGCAATTCCCATAATGAAAGTTATAAAATATAGAAAATCCCATTTTGGGAATTATAGTGCATGGAAAGTTTGACGCCTGCTGCTACTAAGG
>JACCDH011759316.1_pt1 | contig 11407 bp, 9 predicted proteins | sample 7442481 | NCBI WGS metagenome assembly JACCDH01 (sample SAMN15323433, study PRJNA562643) | freshwater metagenome | isolation source: river surface water | place: USA:Blue River Watershed | collected 2017-08-15 | reverse complement strand
ACTGATACCGCTACTAACCCCCCCCCGACGCCAGCACTAACCGACGGCAAAACCCAGGTCGCAACCGACGGCAAAACCCAGGTCGCAACCGACTGCGAAACCCAGGTCGCAACCGACGGCAAAACCCAGGTCGCAACCGACGGCAAAACCCAGGTCGCAACCGACGGCAAACCCAAGGTTCAACCAGTCAAAATTGTAAAACAACCCAAAGTGTACGAAAAATTGGAAACTTTTATTAGTCCAAACACTAAAACAGAAGTACCAATAAATTACGGGAAGATGCCTGGAAGTCATTTGGCCCCTATGTTTCAAGAAATTCAGTTCACGAAGAACCCTACTTATCAGAAGTATTATGATATGAGGAAGAAAAAGCTAAAAGATGAGTACCCAAAATATGCAGCGGAACAAGAAGCAGCCCACAAAGCAGAATGGGACAAGCATAATCCTAAAGGACCTCCTCCAGCTCCTCCAGGACCTCCTGGAGGAGGTCCTCCAGCTCCTCCAGGACCTCCGAGTTAAACATCGTCTTCTTTTCTTTCTTGAAAGTACTTGACAACATCGTGTAAAAATTGAGGAGGACACGCTGCTAAAGGGCAAATGACTCCGTTGGCGTCCTTTGTAATGTGTTTTTGTGGTGAGAACTGGTGTTTCATAAGAATCAGCCAACGTTCCGTGTATCTACGATTTGCTTTTGATCCGTGAAAGTAATGTTTAATCACCCCTGGGACATAACCGAGGCGGAGAGTGCGTCCTTTTTTTTGGTAATCGAGCATGCTTTTGATGTAATCAGGGCTGTAGCGCTTGTCGCACATGTTCTGCACCTTGCCAACAAACGCCAGTGCCATGACGCTGTCTCCTGACCCGAGCATCCCTTGATCAAAGAGTCCACCGAGCCTTTTAAAGGCGGTTCTGGTCATTGCCCACGCAAAACCCGGATGCCAATAATCGAGACCTTGGGTCGTGTAGGCTTTACCCTGAACATAAGAGTACCCGAACCCGTGAAAGATGCGCATCGTCCGACCTTCCGCGTCCATGTCAACGCAGTTGCTAAAAAGTTGGACCACGTCTTTCGACCCCGCGAGCACTTTTAAAGTATCGAGCGCCCAGGAAGGGTTGTCAAACTCCACGTCTGCGTCGATCCATGCGAAAGCCTTAAAATCTCGAGGAAGCAGCGTGTTGACCGCGATGTTGATCATGTTTTCCTTGTGCCAAAGCGGATGCTCGACCCTGAGTTGAAGGTGATTGGGATTTGTAGAGTTGGTACACGCAAAGGTCTGATTGCCGTACGCGAGCTCGACTACGTACAAGACGACCTCTGGTTCTTGATACATTCGTTCGACGAATTCGTGGAGTAAATCGTATCTGCGTTTGTACAGACAAGGGTTGGAAACGACAATAATCACATGTAAATGGGATTCAATTGGATCATTGTTTCGAATCGCGCTTTTTGTTTCGTCTTTCATCGACGTGGGTGGAAACACAACAGACCCTTTTTTAATGACCGTCATGTCGTCCAATTTTTTTTTGTTAAACTTGGGAACACAGAAAAAAAATTTCAACAAAAAAAAAATCGGAAACGTGTGCCACGGTAAACAAAGTTTTTTTTACATTGATGTTTTTTTGTTTGGATTCTTGGGTTTTTGTTTGAATGGTTTTGTTTAGCGAGGGGGTAGAAGAATGCGTTGCCACGTAGTGTGAAAGCGGGTGACGAACCATACGACCGTCAAAACAATGGCCGACACCCACCAATGCTCGACTTTTACCTGCGTGGCAAGTAAAAGCCCGAATGTGATTCGTAAACTGTCGCTTTTGAAAAAATCTTGGTCGTTTATGCGAATGCCAACCCGAAAGTGACGACTGGCAAGCATCGCGCTGATGTTGTTTGCAAACATGAGCATGTGCACGACGACCCACACCAGTTTCCCGCGGTTGGAAGGAAGCAGTGTGTAAGAGTACAGTCCGACGACGACGTGGGTTGCGAACATGCTCAACCACGGAAGAGCCAGGTGGCTCGTAAACAGACCCGTCAATCTTTTCATGTTGCCCAAAATATTCCACGAGTAGAGGAGTAAAAGCGCCGTTCGAGGGTAAGGGACCGTGAACCCAAAGGTCGCGGCGGCAAGGAAGCCGACCGCGGCCAGAAGCCCTTCCTGAGCGTCGACGAAACCGTACGTCTGATCTCCCCTGACTAGCAGACACAGGTTGTTGCTCAGAAACGCGCCTTGGATGAGAAACAAATCAACCGCTCCAAACACCGCTCCGGCGGAGGCGGCCACGGCAAACGGGATGACGGACACGGCCAATGAGTCCACTGTGTGGTCCAAGAGTTCACCTTGCGCGGAAGATTGCAGCAGACGCCTGGCTTGCATTCCATCTGTTCCGTCGAGAGTCTGATACGCAAATATTAAAAAGGCAAGAAGACCACAACGCGTTGAAGCCAAAGGACCGTCGTCCTCGGCGGCGAGCTGACCCTGAAGTAAAACGACCAACATCAAAAAGACACACGCCCCACCGGCCAGCGTGATGGCGTTTGGGGTCAACCATGTCGGGTACAGTTTCGTCACGATCAAATTCCAAAAACGGTGTAAGCATATTTTTTCGCACAGGGATTGGTTTGGTGGACGAAACACGTACCCCGGCATCTAAGAAACTCCTTTTTTTTTAAAACTCTCGTCCAAATATGTAAATCAAAAAAAAAATATAAAACACCACGTGCTTTTCAAACTCAGGGGATAAAATGTTTGGAGTGTCAAAATCTTTTTTTTTTAATTGTCGACATTTGCCGATTTGCAGAAGCGGCGTTTGGGTTTTTCCTCGCAACCAAAAAAAGACTAGCGTCGGACAAAAAAAATAAAGTATATCATAAACATCTGAATCAGTCAAGCAACAAAAATGTCCCTAATCGTCAGGGATGTGGTAAGCATGATCATTCAAGCCCACCGCGAGACCATGTTAAACACCAAGACCAATCTCGACTTTTACGACGCCAACGAACGTATACCATCCGAGTGCTTGCTTTCGGACCCGTTTGCAGACGTGGTCAGCGAAGCCGAGGACTTTGAGGTGACCAGATCAGACGACGAAAACGAACGTGTGGCTAGCATCGAAGTAGAGATTTTTCGCTTCGTTCACGCGTACACAGTCGTGCGTCGGTTGCTCGACAATGGTGATCGCATGGTTTATGCCGCTGTGCGCAAGCGAGACGAACTGCCCGTGGTTATCGTTATCGCCAAGGACCTGAGACAGCGCGCCCAAGGTGCACTTCCTCGCGAACTGATCATGCTTCTTCGCGTTCGCGGTCACCCGAACGTGACCAACATTCTTGGTTGGCGTGTGTTGACGGACACGAGCTACGCCTTTTTGCTACCGTACTACGCAGAATGCGACCCTTGTCTAATCATGAAGGGTAATTTTTGCATGATCGCGCGCTACATTTCCGACATTCTCCGAGGTTTGGACCACATTCATTCCAAGCATGTGGCGCACCGCGATATCTGCATCAACAATGTGCTGTGGGACGCCGTCGGCGAACGTGCGATTGTCAATGATTTTGACCTGGCCTGCGGGTTTCGCGAGTACGGGTTTTTTGTAAACGTCGGGCGTGACGGTTATTACCCGCCCGAGAAACACGACACGATTAATCGGCGTCACGAGATCAAGTCTCGTCTCAGACAAGAACTCGTGCGTCGAAAGGCGAACGTTCTCGCGTCTCGATCGACCGATAGAACCAAAGGCTACGACCACCGGGCCGATATCTACAGTGTCGGGGTCATTATGTTTATCCTGATCCACGAGCAGCGGGAACCACCGGGTCCATCCAAGATTAGCCGCTGGATCAAGAAAGTGAGGGAGCGCAGGTTGCACAAGACCCACCCCGAGGTTGATCTCATGGTCGGCATGTTAAATCAGGACCCAAGACATCGGTGGAAAATATCGGACCTTTTAAACCACGAGTTTTTCAAGGTTTGGGGGACACCGGAAAGGGTGCACCGAACCGGGCTGTCGCGAGGTGGGGACAATCTGGTGACGTACAATGCGATCCGAGAGATTCTCTCGGAAACGTTGCAGAAAGATCCAGTCATGCATCATATCAACCTGTCAGAACGGTTCGAAGATCACAAGGGACCCGTGCAAGCCTTTGGTCTAAATCGCACAACACAGTCGAGTCAAAACGGCGCTGTTGGCACGCGTCGGCGCCTATCTGGAGCCGATGCCGAACAAGACCAGTATGAATACATAAAAACCACGAAGCGATATTTACCCAGAAAGGGTGCAGACACCGCCGAACAAACTTCCGAAGATGACTATTTTCAGAAAAAAGTCCACAATAAACATAATCACGAAGCGCAACGCAGGTTTAGAGCCGTACACCGACGCGGGTCCAAGTATAATAATACCAAACTAGATCGACGAGTGAGCGAAAGCAAATCGGCTTCCGACCATGAGTCGGACCATGAGGCCCGGCTGGATTCCGACTATGAGTTGGACCATACACTGGGTCACGAGTCTGCGGAACAAGACAACAAGCATGTCAAAAACCGTAATAAACAGTATACAACAAAGCCTGGTAAAAGGATGTTTAACACAAAATCGAAAGCACCCGAAAAAGAGTCTAGTCAAGAGTTAGACCAAACGTCCGAAAAAGAATATAGCAAAAAAGCTGCAAAAGGGCACGACAAAAAGGATAAACAAAAGTCTAACATGTGCTTGACTTTTAAAGCATCGAATAAAGAATCCAAGAAGGAACCCGAAAAGGAATCCGAAAAGGAATCCGAAAAGAAATCCGAAAAGGAATCCAAGAAGGAATCCGAAAAGGAATCCAAGAAGGAATCCAAGAAGGAATCCAAGAAGGAATCCAAGAAGGAATCCAAGAAGGAATCCAAGAAGGAATCCAAGAAGGAATCCAAGAAGGAATCAAATAACAAACCAAAGAAAAAGCCGGACAAAGAAGGTTCAGCAAAGTCAATATCAAATAATGGATTACACCACGAGTCATCGTTACAGTGGAAACACAAAAAAATAAAAAGAAAAAAGATACCTTGCAAGTTGAAAGTCGGCGAACGTTCGGCAACACCGAGTTTTAAACAAATTATAAAAACAACCGACGAAACCCGACCAAAACAGCTCGGACTGGGAACAATGGACATTGTAGACGATAATGTTACCATTGAGGACGTAAGTGATCATAGCGACCACGACTCAAATAACATCTATGAATCTACGATGTATCTCCCCCGTGGCTTAAACCCCGCCGAAGAACTGCCAATGATGCATACATCTCCTCAAACGGAAACCAAACCCCCTATTTTTGTAAGACGTAGTAAACCAAAAGCAAGGCGGGTGCGGTCTTCGGTCATGAAGGAATTCAAAAAAATGTAGACTTTTTTTATTTCTTTATTGTGGATTGGTTTCGTTGTTCTCGCGACGGTGCTTCGCTTGTCTTATCCGCTATTGGGGCGGTTTTTCGGTAACAGAGTTTGACTTCCCCGAAAAAGTTGCAGATAAAATTGGGCCCATGCTTGCGTTGAATTTTGTATTTACTATTCCTCACAGCAATTTCCGGTTCTGCATTTACCACATCGGCGTGCAGGTCAGCGTTGATAGCCTCTTTCCGTGACAGAACCGGGCCTTGGACCATGGTGCTGCAGAACAACCCGCATAGATGCGAAAGTGAGTTATGTAAGACACCTGTGAAAAAGGTGTGAGCACTCAAAAGGGGTTTTATAAGTTCGGGCCAACAAGGGATCCCAAAAGCAAACGAGGTGTCGGAATACAGGCGAGACATGTCTTGACCCCGCCGTCGACTGGGTTTCCCTACCTCAAACGGCTTACTCGGCTGCCAATGTGTGCTCACCATATTCTTGGGTGTTCGAACAAAGTTCAACGCATTAAGCGGACGTTGACACCCGATAAAAACACACTCGAACTCTTTGGTGAAACGATGCTTCCACTCCGGGAACCAGGATGAGAGGAGATCGCAAAGTTCCACCAATGTCCCATCGGGTCTGATGAATTGTGACTTGATCACGTCGAACCAGTGCGCGGGATAAAGACCGAACCCTCGGAGCATCTTTTGTTTGATCTTCGTGAACGGTTTGATACCTGTAACGGCGCAGATTTTGTGATCCTCCTCGACATTGTAGCGACACTGGGCAGAAGCCAAGCAGGTGTTGACGGTGTTTATGTCCACGACGGACGTGGAGGCCGAAATTAGGGTCGCCACAGCGCTGACTATCTGGGCGTGATGGATGGCTATCACGGGGTACCCACCTCGATTCCTTTGCAGAGAGGTCTCATTCGCGAAAATGGTAAAAGGGAACGTGAGGACTTTGCCGTGGTTCGTTTGACACATGTGCGGTGTAAACACCGTGTGTAGCAAATACGCGGTGACCATATTCTTTTGTATCTTGTACTCAAGGTTCTGCGGCTGGACAAAGGAATTCAAAATGATTGGGACACCAAAGTTAATGCGACCGCTTTGCACGCCCTGCAATTTTTGCTCGGCCGAAAGAGAATGTGGACATACGATCCAATCGTCCGTGCGTTTTAGGCACGCGGGGATCTTTAACACCCGGCGGTGAACACCGGTGTCGACGACCCCCTTGTCTTCCTTGGCTTCACTGGCTTCATTGGCTTCATTGGCTTCCTTGGCGTCCTTGGCTTCCTTGGCGTCCTTGGCTTCCTTGACTTTCTTGACTTCTGACTTTAGACGCTTATCGCGCGCTACCTTGGCGCGTTTGGGTTTTCGAGCAAAGGTGACCAGGTCAACCAGTGGCATGGCTCCGTCGTACGGCTCCCAGATTCGCACGATCGACGGACTCCGCTCCGACGGGAGCTTGTCTGCTGTTGATTCTGGGGTGTTGCACACAGGGACACAGCCAACACGCGCAGTGTCAGTAACCGCTGGTGGTGTGTGATCATCGGCTGGTCCGACTTCAAGGTGTTTACCGTTTGTACTCTTGTGTCGATCGGTGCAAGACTTATATTCGTCTTCTGTAAACGCAATGTACGTGTAGTCCATATTGCAGATTTCATCCCACACCGTATTGGATTCGTCGAATATAAGGTCGTCCCCCCAGTGAGCGAACGGGTCCTCGTCGATCGGATTCAGAAAATCGGACATTCTTGAAAGGTAATTTTTGGCGTTTGAGAAAAAAAAAATAGAAAGGGTTTTTGAAAAACGTTTTATCCACGGACCGACATGTGTCGAAAATAATTTCACTCTTTTTTCCAAACCGACAATCTTCTTTATTTTAAAAGGTCCAATTTAATGTTTTCGAGCTTCGTTAATTGTCCGTTGGCCAATGTATACGAACCTAGTAACGCCGATGCCCGACTAATCATCAGTTTGGCGATCACACCGTTTAAGTTTTTCTCTTCGACAAGACTCGGAGGCTGCGACACACCCGCTCCGACGCGACAGACGTCAGCGAGGGTAACGGAGCAATTGTAGGAACACGGTTTACCAGTCGAAGCCATTTTCGTCGGACCTTTCGGCGAAACTTTTGTTATTTCGTATCGCAGTTTGATGTTCACGTCCCCGTAGCTTACGTTTTCGTAATAAACACCCTTTTCAATAAAGCGAACAGAGATCGGCTCCTTTCGCTGGATGATCTTGTAAACTTCGCTCCCGACTTCTGGGTTAATCGGCACTTCTTTGGTGATGGATGCGAGTAAGTCGTAAATGCGGTTTGACGTGAGCCCCAAACGTTGGATTCTGGTTTTAGAAGTTACTAGTGGGTCCTTTACATTTTTAAGAACCATGGTGGTTGATCGCACCTTGTCCGTGTAATCCGCTCGCATCAGAAGAACGTCAGGTTCGAGGGTCCAGTTTGATTTTTCCTGGCAGGTTTTTTGCATGCACTTGCGAAGCTTGGAAATCAAACTCATATGTTCGATTTGATACCCATTGATAAAGTCGCCTTGTGGTGTAAAACACCCGACGCGTATGGCGAATTCAGAGCCGATGTGGCTTCGACTATACGAAATCATGTCGGTTATGGCTCCAAGAACTCCATTGTCCATATCGTCGAACAAGGGTCTGTATAAATCCAATCGGAGAAAAGCGTGTGTCAAATACAAAGTGTTTGGTTAATGAAACAATAGTAAATTAAGTTAACAAGTCCGGTCATTTTATAAATAAAAACGATTATATATTTCTAAAGGCTTGTTTTTTATCAAAAATAAATTGTGCAAAACGTTTTAAAAAAAACAAAAAAAGAATGAATGATATTGTTGTTACCACGCTTCCAATTCTAGCGCTTTTCGTGATTGTTATCTTGGCGATTATCATTTATTTTTTTTGTTTTTAAGAAAAATGCTCCACCTTCAAAAAGTACAAGACCAGCGCATACATCAAGTATTTGTATTAAGCAAGATGTATTACCAGTGCAAAAGCCAAAGGCTTGTCTCTACAACAATTTAACACAGAGACAAAAAAACTATATTGATGCATATAAGCGTCTTACTGAAACCTTTAAGATTGAAAATTTTAAAGGTCTTGAGCACGCTTGCGATGGTAACCATAATGTTGATTTACTAACTGACCAGTTAACTGCAGATATTAAGATTTTTGAACAAGAATACGAAAAAGCAAAAAATGCCAAAATGGAAGATATTGATCTCTGTTTATCTCTGATTGATATATACAAAGGATATGTAAGCAAGATTATTGGTGTAGATACTTCAGAAGATTCAAAAGAAGAACGAATCCACTTTTTAAGCGATATAGCGTCCGAAAAAGTAAAGGAGACTCCAGACATTTTTGGTTTTGCTGATAAACTTAAAACTGAGATAGATATATTGATAAAATCTCTATTCGGAGAGATCATGTGTTAACTGTATATACAAACCAACCAATGAAATAGAATTTTACATATAGGATGGGATATACTCGAAAATCAAAAAATATAATAGTTAATCAACATTGAAAAGTGTAGAGAATAAAAAGCGAACGTACAAATAATACTCGGATATTATTGGGACTCGAGATTATAAGCGACTTTTGATTACCAAAGATGGTTTCAAAGTGGTTCAAAAAAGCAAACTAATTTTATAGAAGAATGGTTTTTTTCCAAGGTAATTAGGGTTAGACGGACGGCCATAATTCTTTTGTCGAAACAGTAACGTTTAGAATACAATGGCAATTGAGAACATATTTATCGGAATATTTGTTTTCTGGTGAGACAAATGCTTTGATACAAGGTTCGTAATTCTTGAACCATAGTTTGCATAGCTTTGTAATCTTTTTCCAAAACATTGACCCTATTTTCAAAATCTTCTTGGTTCGTATTTTGTAACATCGTGTGTTGAAGTTGTCGTCTCAAAAGCTGATTTTCTTGACGTAAAATCGTGTTTAAAGTGTACAGTCTATGCACGTCTTCCTTACCAATGGTGTTGCCACTATGTTGGTTATCAAGATCTTCGCCCATGGTTTGGCTAAAATTAAAACGGACACAATCATCCGTCATGTTTGGGTTGTAGTATTTCGTATTTTGAAATTTTTTTTTTTTTTGGGGGGGGGGAATAACTGAAACATGAACAAAAACGTAAAACAATGTATACGTAAAACAATGTATAAAAAAATGTTTTTAATCACACGAGCAATGTCGACTTTTTTTCCAAATATCTATCGAAGACGTTGATGGGTTAGCCCAAATTTTTGTTGCAATTTCAGTTTAGGTTGGACACATCTTTTGATGTTAAAACACATCATCGATATTTCAAGATAAAAGTAGTTCGGAGTCATGCGTCATATTTCAAAGTTGATTTCCGAAACGGTCCAAGGAAAATGTCAACCACCGGGCTCGCCGCGCACTTCAGTAAACTCGACAACGTGGACCTCACGGACCAAAGCAGAAACTATTGCCTGAGGTTCATCAGGGAAAACCATTACTTTTATCGGGCGTGCGAAAACCCGCCTCAGGCGGTGCTAGACATGCGCCAGGCGAACAAATGCCGACTGACTTCGATGTACAGCGGATCCGTCCATTTTCCTTACGAGGCTAGGCACGAAGTCTTGAAACACATCGCGTACGACGTTCAAACCAAAAACACGACCAAGAGTTTCTGGAACCAGATGGCCTACGAGGACGAGGGGGTCCGATTGGTCGTTGACATTGACACATCCCGTGTTCTTTCACCGGCGGAGTTGGATCTATTCGGAACTACGCTTGCTGACACGTTAACCGCCTACTATCCTAGATCCACGGCGGAAAGACCCATTGACGTGGTTTGCAGCGTTTGTGGCCCTCGACCCAAAAAAGGGGTCCAATCCAGCGGTGTCCACATGGTGTGTCACGTGCAGACGACGTTTGAGCAGGCCCGCCAGATCATCTTTGGGTTCAAATTGCGGTTGCATATGCACCGCACACTCGATCTCCAGTCCGTGGTGGTGGATGCCGGGATATACAAGACCAACGTGGTCAACCTTCGCATGATTTACAATCACAAAATCGAAACGTGTCCGCTCTGCGAAGACGATCGTTTGCGGCGCATAACGTGCAGTTTCTGCGATCGGAGTGGGTTGGCGACTTCGAACCACGTCTACACGCCTTTCAAGTGCTTCCAGGCCACAAAAACAGGAGGCGTGATTTCAGACGATCGGTTTCGGGAGCTCCACGCCAACGCTCTGAAAGTTGTGACTTCAAACTCGATCTGGGCGGAGGACGATGATAAGCGAGACGATTACACGAAACCGAATTTGGACCCACACCACGCGTGCGACGAACAGCCTTCGGGCCAAAAAGATGCAGGTGGCGCTAGAAAAAGGCCTCCGACCGCCGAAACAACTTCGCTCCCTCAATCCAACAAGGCGTATGAGCTGCTGAGGAATTTTCTGTGGGACGTGGTGTTTGACGGGATCAAGCCGTGGGATGGGATCTTGATCACGGACATCAAACTCAACGCCAAGGGAAATTCGGCGACGGTCGTCGTCGACGGTATGGGATCACGATGGTGTATTTACGCCAAGAAGGTGCACAACAACCGCATCTATTTCACCATCAACAAAAAGTCGATGCTCACGGTTCACTGCCACTCCGACAAGTACAATTGCAAGCAAAAGTCTAAACACGTGTTCGACATCAACCAGGTCATTGCCAATTACATATTTACCGGCCAATCTGGGGTTGGTCTGAGCCTCAAAAGGGTGTGTCTCTTACCTTCGGCTGTTACTGATTTACTTCAAGTCGGCGAAACGAACAACGACAACGACGTTCATCGACGTCAAAGACTCCAAAAAGCCAAGGAAAACAACTTTAAGGCTGAGATTGCTCGACTTTCGGCGTTTTACAAGCAATTATCGCAAAAGTAAACATATTTAAAAAAAAAAAAAAAAAAAAACCCCTGTGTCGTTTTTTTTTAATTTTTTTTTGTTTTTACTAAGCCCAAAAACTCCACGCGTTTT
>JACCDH011172779.1_pt1 | contig 11407 bp, 10 predicted proteins | sample 7442481 | NCBI WGS metagenome assembly JACCDH01 (sample SAMN15323433, study PRJNA562643) | freshwater metagenome | isolation source: river surface water | place: USA:Blue River Watershed | collected 2017-08-15 | reverse complement strand
TCAGACCATACGTTGGACAACACCACCGCCATAACCAGCGTTGCGCTGGGTGCCTGCATCATCGAAAAACACTTTACGCTTGACAGAAATGGCGGCGGACCGGACGACAGCTTCAGCCTAGAACCTGCTGAGATGTCTGCACTGTGCAAAGGCGCAAAAACTGCATGGCAAGCCTTGGGACAAGTGGACTACGGTCGCAAGTCTAGTGAGCAGGGAAATGTGAAGTTCCGTCGGTCGCTTTACTTTGTGAAAGATATGAAGGCGGGGGATGTGATCACTGAAGACTGTGTTCGAAGCGTTAGGCCAGGCTTTGGGTTAGCACCGAAATTTCTTAAAGAAATAATTGGCAAAATCATAGAAAAAGACCAGAAAAAATACACCCCCGTTGCGCGAATATAATGAATATTACGAATAAATTCGGTTAAAAAAATGCATAAAACTAAAAGATGCTAAAGGAGCAGTCTCTTTTCACTGCGGTAGCGATGAACAAAGATTGTGAGGCGTTGTCTTAAAGCTCTGAAGCTATTTAAAAAATGTCCGACTTAGAGCGTTATTTGATTACTACTGCTGATGAGCGCACATGGAAATTTGATCGTCCAGTTGTTTTCTTGGGTGAGTGGTGCAGGCTTTACAGCCGAAAACACATTTGGCAGGATATGGATGCCGTTGTAGCCGAGCCTTATGGTTTAGGCCTTGAGAAAAAAGACATTGATTATGCAGAAGCATGTGATCTTGAGGAAAAAATTTTCCCGAAACTATGCGAAATATTAAACCAGCATCATGGAACACAGCATAGCCTCAGGTTTTGGCGCATTGTCCTCGGTCACTGGTTTCGGCGTATTATAAATGTTTTGGTAAACCGGATTAGAACTCTTGAGCAGTGTCTGCATTCCTATAGAATTTCCGGATTTTCTACTTATGCTGATGGGTTATATTCACTAGCACCCAGTGATTCTTCTTCAGCTATTCAGGCATTTAATGATGATCGTTGGAATAATGCATTGGATGCATTGATAATCAACTCGCTAGGGTTTGCGACTTCTCATGTAGAAATGCTTGATACGCAAAAAAATGGTGATTTTTCTTCGATTTTTCGCGGTAATATAAACCATATTAAAAACAATGCAAGGAAGGCTTTACTTGAGTTGAGTTATGCAATAATAACTGAGCCTTTGAGATTTATGATAAAAAATACAGATGCATTTATTATGCATAGTTACCTGCCAAAAATAGAGGCAATTAAGCTGGAGATCGCATTAAAGCAATGGCCTCAAATGTGGAGATCTCCTATTGTGAAATTTAAAAATCCTTCCGATAACTTGCTTCGCAAAAAATTAGCTGAAAAACTAAAAAGCAAAGAAAAAAAAGATCTTGAAGGTATTGTTGAAGAAATATTAATTGATTTGATGCCGATTTGCTGGTTGGAGGGGTTCAACGAATTAAATAAATCAGTGGGACAGCAGCGATGGCCTAAGGAGCCGAAATTTATTTGGACTTCTAATTCGTTTGACACGGATGAAGTATTTAAGTTGTGGGCGGCATATAAAACAGAGCAGGGAGTAAAATATTACGTAGGGCAACATGGTAACAATTACGGTACTTATCGTTACATGAATCCAGCTATAGAAGAAATTACTGCTGACAAATTTTTAACTTGGGGTTGGGTGGATGGCTTGAAACAACATATGCCTACTTTTATTTTTAAAACTGCGGGTAAAAAAAATCAAAAATACAATCCACAAGGTGGTTTGCTGCTTATTGAGGTATGTTTAAATCATCGAATTACCACTTGGGATGGGAGTAGTGAATTTGATGAATATTTTGAAGATCAAAAGAAATTTATAAAGCATCTCGGAATCGCTCAAAAGAAAGACTTGACTATCAGACTTCATTCCGGATATAGATATATGAGATGGGATGAAGAAACTAAATGGGATGAATTTGATGCTAATCTAAAAATTGATACTGGGACTAAAAAAATTCAAAAACTAATATCAAATAGTAAACTAGTAGTGCATAGTTATGATTCAACAGGAATTTTGGAACTGCTATCGCAAAATGTCCCTACCTTGGCGTTCTGGCAAAATGGCCTCGATCATTTAAGGGATAATACAAAGCCTTATTATCAGTTGCTTGTGGATGTCGGTGTTTTACATTTGACTCCAGAATCGGCTGCAGATAAGGTCAATGAAGTTTGGAATGATGTTGATAAGTGGTGGTTCGAGAGTAAATTACAAAATGCGCGGCGCGAATTCTGTGACAAATATGCTAGAAGAAGTGAAAATCCGATCGAGGAGCTCAAGTCTATTTTTGAATTTCAATAAATTAGAATAATCCAATACGAGTCAAAGAAAAAATAAATAATTTAAATAATAATTTTCAAATTTAAGTTATGCAAAATAGCTATTATAAGAAATCAATATTGCTAACGGGCGCCAATGGATTTGTTGGGAAAAATTTATTGATATTTTTATTGGCTGCAGGGAGTGAAGTATCTACCATAGTACGCTCGAAGACTTCAAACTCTGCTGTAAAAAAGGAATACATTGGGGATATTTCTGATAAAAAATTCGTCGATAGTGTAATTCAAGATTGCGCGCCTGAAATCATATTTCATTTAGCCGGTGTACGAAATCGAGGGCTGGATAGATCTGCATTCGATAATGCAATAGAAGTTAACTTGGTTGGTACACTAAATGTACTTTTCGCTTCGATTGGTTCGCCAAAGTTAGAGCGAGTGGTTGTGCTTGGTTCTGGTGAAGAATATGGAAGAAATTCATCACCATTTTTAGAGACTATGCGTGAGATGCCAATTAGCGCATATTCATTTAGTAAGCAATGTTCCACTCATTTGGCACAGCTAATGTACGCTGGATTTGATGTGCCTGTAGTTATTCTTCGTCCGTCGATAGTGTATGGTCCATTTCAGAAAAATGATATGTTTTTGCCTGCGCTAATTCAATGCTTGCTTCGAGGTGAAACATTTCGAATGACATCTGGGGAGCAAACTAGAGACTATATTTATGTGATGGATTTGGTGAATGCATTGCTTTCTGCAGGAATGCGTTCAGCTGTGGATGGTGAAATCATTAATGTCGGAAGCGGAGATGCTGTAAAAATCATTCACCTTGCAGAGCGAATTGAATCTATGTTGGGTGTGACTCAACTAGTACAGCGTGGCGCCTTAGATTATAGAGTTTCTGAACCTATAGATTATTCGTTCGATATTAAGAAGGCGCAGTTATTACTTGACTGGATGCCGCGAACTTCATTGGAAAATGGTTTGCGGAAAACAGTTGAATATTTTAAATCGCTAGTTGTGAATATGTAATTTCATTTAAATTTATGCATAAAATTCATTATCACACGGATTGTCCGTTTTTTGCGGGCTGTGAAAATATGCTTGTTAATTTCTTTAACTCTGAAGAGTTAAAGGGGTGTTATGAAATCAGTTTCAGTTATCGATATTCGGAGCGATATGTAAATGGTTTGAGCCAGCGGGTAACTAGAGATTTGCCGGTTTATCCAATTTATTTTCCGGAATTGAGTGACTACGCTAAAATGCCAATGCCACTCCCTTTGATAATCAAACGCATAATTGCTGCATTTTTTAGGATTATTCTCGTTTATCCATTATTCGCATATGAAACATATATTTTGTATAAGTTGTTTAAAAAATTAAACCCTGAAATAGTTCACATCAATAATGGGGGGTATCCGGCCGCACTCTCAGCACGTGCTGCAGCTGTCGCTGGTCTGATAGCAAAGGTCCCAAAAATGATTATGGTTGTTAATAATATGGCTGTTGAATATAGGGGCAATATATTTAGATGGATGGATTATCCAATAGATTGCATTGTAGGCAGGGCGGTTGATTGTTTTGTCACAGGTTCCATTTCGGCATCCAATAGACTGCAGAAAGTTTTGCGTTTGCCCAATTCAAAATTTGTAACGATTCATAATGGGATTGCCTTAAGGCCCGCAAAGGAAGAAAGAAGCAAAATTATTGAGCGATTAGGGTTGAAAAATTTTGATGGGGTGGTCTTTGGTGTTGTTGCCTTGTTAATCCCGAGAAAAGGTCACCAGATCTTGTTGAACGCCATCTTAAAGATTAAATCTGAAATTGGTGCTGAAAATCAAGAATTCAAAGTTTTAATTGAGGGTGATGGACCACTGAGGGCCCAACTTGAAAAATTTGTCATTCAAAATGGTTTGTCTCAATGGGTTGCATTCGTGGGTAACGAAGACAACATTGTTGACTTTATGATGATACTAGATGTTCTTATATTGCCCTCAGTTCAGGATGAAGATTTTCCTAATGTTGTGTTGGAAGCTATGGCATTGGGTAAGCCTGTTATAGCAAGTCGACTAGCTGGAACTCCTGAGCAAATTACTGATGGGCTGACCGGCATATTGGTAGAGCCTAGAAATGTTGATGATTTGGCTAAATCAATGTCATTTATTGTTAGAAATTCAGATGCGAGGATTAATATGGGATTTGCTGCCTTATCTTGTTTTAATGATCGATTTACTAACAATAGGTCGGTAAATCAATATGTGAATCTTTATCAAAAATTAACTAAGGAACTTCAATGACTCAAGAAAAAAATTTCTTAAACAGTTTTCGTGGCCGACGCGTTTTTATTACTGGCCACACAGGATTTAAAGGCTCTTGGCTTGCACTATTATTGCATGAGGCTGGCGCTGAAGTTATGGGATTTTCTTTACCTCCTGTAGGAAAAATAAATCATTTTAACTTACTCGGTCTAAATGAAAAGATCCGACATGTTGAGGGAGATATTCGTGATTCTGCGCATATTACAGAGTCGATTTTGAATTTCCAACCTGAATTTGTCTTTCATCTTGCTGCTCAAGCTTTGGTTCGTCCATCATACGATGACCCAACTGCAACGTTTTCTACAAATGTAATTGGCTCGGTTAACCTGTTGGATGCGGTTCGTCAGTGCGATTCAATTCGCTCTATGGTTTACATCACCTCAGATAAATGCTACGAAAATGTTGAGTGGATTTGGGGTTACCGAGAGAACGATCAACTGGGTGGGCGAGATCCTTACAGCGCATCAAAGGCTGCAGCAGAAATTGTTTTTTCTTCTTACGAAAGATCTTTCTTCGAGCATCGCTCACTTTTGGGTGCAGCTAGTGCAAGGGCTGGTAATGTGATCGGAGGCGGCGATTGGGCAGTCGATCGAATTATTCCGGACTGCATTCGAGCAATTGAAGCTGGTGAGCCAGTTCTGCTCCGCAACCCGAATGCAACTCGTCCTTGGCAGCATGTTTTGGAGCCGCTTGCAGGCTATTTGTTGCTAGCAAGTCGTTTGTATGAAGAGCCCAAACGTTTTGGTGGTTCTTGGAACTTTGGTCCATCCACTCAAGAAGTCCGTACCGTAAAAAGTGTGGCGGACGTGATCGTGGCCCATATCGGCAAAGGCAGTGTCGAAGTTGTTGAATCCCCGGCGCAGGTTCATGAGGCGAGGTTGCTACAACTGAATTGCGATAAGGCGCAGCAGTTGCTAGGATGGCACCCACGTTGGAGTGTAGATAAAACGCTGGAGGCCACCGCCATTTGGTATAAGACTGTTCTGAATGGTGGTGATGCAGAGAATATTACTAGATCACAAATTCATGAATTTTTTGCGGATTTATTATGATTGATGGTGTAATTTTAACTCCTTTGAAGCAGGTCTTTGATGAACGGGGTAAAGTAATGCATATGTTGCGTGAAGATTCACCTGTTTTTTCTAGATTTGGTGAAATTTATTTTTCATGCACGCATCCTGGTGTAGTTAAGGCGTGGCATTTGCATAAAGAAATGACTTTAAACTATGCAGTTATTTTTGGGGAAATCAAATTCGTATTATTCGATGATCGCGCAGAAAGCCCAACACGTGGAGAGGTTCAAGAAATTTTTATTTCTCCAGAAAACTATATGTTGGTAACAGTTCCTCCGCTAATTTGGAATGGCTTTAAAAGTGTTGGCACGCAAACTGCCATTGTCGCCAATTGCGCAACTTTGCCACACAGTCAAGACGAAATTGAAAGGCTTCCAGCTGTTGACTCCAGCATTCCGTATGACTGGAACTTGAAGCATCGTTAATTTTTTCATTGGTGATTTTTAAAATTCTAAACATGAAAGGTTAATTTATGAAAGTTATTCTGTTGGCAGGTGGTTTTGGCACGCGCCTTTCCGAGTTCACAGATTTGATCCCAAAGCCGATGGTTCCTGTAGGTGGTAAGCCGATCCTCTGGCATATCATGCAAACCTATGCATTTTTTGGTCACAAAGATTTTTATGTGGCATTAGGATACAAAGCTGAAATAATTAAAGATTATTTTTTAAATTATCGCTCTCTCAACGCAGACTTTACAGTGGATCTTGCCTCGGGCGATGTGCAGTCGCACCAAATGAGTTCAGTGGACTGGCGCGTGACGTTGGTAAATACCGGGAATGCATCCATGACTGGTGGCCGTGTGAAACGGATGCAGTCGTTCGTTGGAAATGAAACCTGTATGCTTACCTATGGAGATGGCGTTGCTGATATTGACCTGGATGCTTTACTGGCTTTTCACCGTAGTCATGGCAAGATGGTCACAGTGTCTGCAGTTCGTCCAGCAGCACGTTTTGGGGAATTGGAATTGGATGGTGCGCGCGTGGCCAGTTTTCAAGAAAAGCCGCAACTGCACGACGGCTGGATAAATGGTGGATATTTTGTAATTGAGCCGGAATTCTTCGATCTAATTGATGGCGATGAAACGTTGTTGGAGCGCGAACCCTTGGAGCGGGCAAGCCAAGCAGGTGAGCTTATGGCGTATTGCCATGATGGTTTTTGGCAATGTATGGATACTAAGCGTGATCACGAGTTGCTTGAGTCATTGTGGAGCAAAGGCGCGCCTTGGGCCAGGCAGGTTGATTGATGCGCATTCTTATAACGGGTGGCTTCGGTCTTATCGGCGGACGATTGGCCCTGCATTTGCAACAGGCTGGATTGCAGATCGTGTTGGGTACACGCCAGGCACATCCATCGCCTGCTTGGCTGCCTGAAGCCGAAGTTGTGACAACTAATTGGTGTGACACGGATGCGCTAGCAACAATTTGCCGCCAGGTTGATGTAGTGATACACACTGCCGGGATGAACGCTCAAGATTGTTCCGTCGATCCCGCTACAGCATTGGAATTTAATGGATTAGCGACTGCGCGACTGGTTGAAGCGGCAACTCGAGCTGCGGTAAAGAGATTTATATACCTGTCTACCGCGCACACGTATGCGAGCCCACTTAGTGGGATCACTACTGAGGATACCTGTCCGCGCAATCTGCATCCATATGCAACCTCTCATCTTGCGGGAGAGAATGTGTTACTTCATGCAAGCAAACACCAGAAAAAATTGGAAGGTATAGTCTTGCGCCTGTCAAATGCCTTTGGTGCACCAGTGCACAAAGATGTTAATTGCTGGATGTTGTTGGTAAATGACTTGTGCAAGCAGGCAGTTACAACAGGAAAACTTGTATTGCGCTCAGATGGATCACAGCAACGTGATTTCATTACATTAAAGGACACGGTGCGCTGTATCGAGCATTTTGTTTCATTACCTTTTCTACAGTGTAGCGATGGTCTATTTAATCTGGGTGGTGATAGGACGCAAAGTGTTCTCGAAATGACGCAATTGGTTGCAGCTCGGTGTCGTGTTGTCTTGGGTTTCACTCCTCACATTGAGCGACTTAAGACGTCATCAGAAGATCCTGCAATGCCGCTTAGTTATCGAATAGACAAGCTAAAATCTACAGGATTTTCTTTGCAAGGACACTATCAGGATGAAATCGATGAAACTCTTTCGCTCTGCCAAATGGTGTTTTAAAAATGCTGAGGTATGATTTTTCTATTATAGAGAGCGGTGCGCCTTGTGTATCTATCATTGTAACAACATTCAATAGGCAAAAGCTATTGAGAGAGACGATTAATTCTATTCTTTCACAGACTTTTGCGGATTTTGAATTGATTGTTGTCGATAATATGTCTGAAGATGGCACTAAAGAGTATGTCGGTGGCATATCGGATAATCGTGTTAAATATTTCAGAAATCCTAATGGTGGGGTCATTGCAGTAAATAGAAATTTTGGAATACAAAATTCGAGAGGAGTTTACATTGCATTCTGTGATGACGATGATCTATGGTACCCGACTAAATTAGATCAACAAGTGATTTTATTAAATGAAAACGCTGATGTTGCTCTATGTTATACACAGGCTGAATCATTCTTGGATGAAAAAATAGTTGCTCTGAGAATGAATCGTCGGTATGTATATAGAAATCACTTCTCTGCACTCCTTCGTGGAAATTATTTTCCAAATTCAAGTGTTATTGTTCGAAGTTTTGTTTTCAAAGAATTAGGATTGCTTACTGAAAATCCATCCCTGCGCGAGGACTATGAAATGTGGCTGAGAATCGCAAAGCATTATAAGCTTAAAGGAATTGAAGCCTCTCTTATCCGATATCGTATGCATTCAAGTAATGTTGCTGGTAATCGTGCGCTAGAGACGTTAAGGGCGATCCGTACCGTCAGAAGTGTATGTAATCTTCTTGATGTACCTTTTTATTTGGTTTGGCCAAATGTTGTATTTCAATATTTAAAATACATTTTTTATAGACTTGTAATATTTAAATGATATTTTAATGTAAATGAAATATCAAAAAGCGCCAATTTTAGCATTTTTCGTATGTCTGTACGCGACGTTGTCGCCTCCATTCGTATTCTCAGCGTTCACTCCTAATTATATTAGAGCTTTACTGGAGATTACTCTTTTTTATGTGCTTTCATTATATTTAATGAGTGTAAAAAAATCTTCATTACCATACAATGCTATTGGTATTTGGCTAATGTTGTTTGTAATGAGCTTTGTAGTCTCGTCTGGAGAAATAGCCGCTCATATCGCTTCAGCAGTTAATATTGTTATTTTCTTGCTGCTTATTAAGTTGGGTGATATGTCTGTTTCGTTTGTTTATTGGATTAGATGGTATTGGGTTCGAATTTGGTCACTTGCTTCAGTGAGCATAATTGTTGCTTTTGTGTTTTATCAAATGAACATCATGGTTTTTACACCATTTGATTTAAGTGAGGTTGTTGGATCTGCATCATATACCTATTATAATAATATAATCTTGGGAAATTTTTTAAATTATAGATTTTTTGATTTCTCAGTACCTAAATTAACGTGGTATATATATGAGCCAGGAATGCTTTCTTTTATTTTGGGGGTGAACTTATTGATATCTGATAGACTTTTTATAGATCCAAAAAAAAATAAAATTTTTAAATTTTTAAATCTCATAGCGGGTGTATTTACATTTTCAACAACTTTCTATTTGTTTTTTATTTCATATGCATTTATTAAAATGAGCATCTCTCGATCATTGAGAATGTCGAGAATATTAATCATTCCGATGTTTGTTGTTTTGATTTTATGGTTTTTGATCTATTTTTTCATGGAAACTGATTTGGCTAAATTTACATCGCTTGATGATCGTTTTATGCGTTTGGAAATTGCTGAATCATTTTTGCGGAATAATTCATTAATTTCGTTTCTATTTGGCAATGGAATAGGGGCAAGTGTTCGAGCAAGTGATAATGGTATTTCGTCTGGATTTTTGTCTGTATTGGTTGAGCGTGGTGTATTGGTTCTGATTTATTTGTCTTATTACATTTATAAATACGCGAAAAGAAATACACCGTTGATTGCGTTCATAATTGTTTACCATATCACTTTTGAAATGGTTTGGTATCCAATATTTTATATTGCTATAATGCTTAATTATGTTGCAAGAAGTACTGAAAATATGTCAAATAAATCAAATTTTGTGCTATAAAAGCTATGAAGATTGCTATTACCGGTGGTTCAGGTTTCATTGGCCGAAAGCTTGTTGCTCGACATTTAATGCAGGGCCATGAAGTTCGTATCTTATCTCGTCGTGTAACTAGTATTGAAGCTGATCATCAGGAATTAGTAAAGTGGTACCAAGGTGATTTGTTGACGTTTGAAACGCTAGCGTCATTCGTAGATGGTGTCGATGTCGTTTACCACTGCGCTGGTGAAATTCGTAACGAAAGTCGCATGAAACTACTTCACGTAGATGGTACTCAACGTTTGATTCAGGCCGCTACGGGCAGGATCGGTAGATGGGTCCAATTAAGTAGCGTTGGAGCATATGGAAAAGTAAAAGAAGGCACTATTACCGAGAAAAATGAACTGAAGCCCGCTGGTGAGTATGAAATTACTAAAGTTGTTTCTGATGGTTTGGTATCAGCCGCCTCCCAAGACGGTGCATTTGAGTGCGTTGTATTGCGACCTTCTAATGTTTATGGTACTGCTATGAGTAATCAGTCACTCTATGGGCTGATTAATATGATTCGACATGGATTGTTCTTTTTTATAGGTGAACCAGGCGCCGCTGCAAATTACATTCATGTGGATAATGTTGTTGAAGCGCTGGTGTGTTGTTCAACGCATGCTAAAGCCAGTGGGCAAGTGTATAATGTTTCAGATCATCGAACTATCGAAGAGTTCGTTGCGACAATCTCAACTACCTTGGGAAAGTCTAAGCCACGACTAAGACTGCCTGAATGGCCCATACGGCAGTCTGCAAAGTTGCTGGGTAACATCGAGGCATTTCCATTGACTTTGGCTCGGATAGATGCGTTGACTGGGCGCGCAATCTATTCAACCAATAAGATTGAACAAGAGCTGAGTTATCGGCCTATTGTTACCATGGAAGCGGGACTAGTTGAGCTGACAGAGTTTTGGCAGCACTGCTTCAGGGAATGAAAAGTAGCATGCCAATGCAATCAGGTTTTAATAAGTCGTCTCATCCAATTAATGCCGTGAAATCACTTGATGGTATAAGAATTGCACGTGTTTCGACAGTTCCATTTTTTGTTCTAACTCAACTTAAAAAGCAAATTGCTGTTATCGGTGAACAAGGGGCAGCGGTGACCGTCATTACAAGCGCTGGTCCAGAACAGGCCTTGTTGGATGAATTGGACGGTGTTAAATGTGTATCTATTAATATTCCACGAGCCATTTCACCGTGGAGGGATTTACTGGCGCTCTATCGGCTCTTTATTTTTTTCAAATTCCAGAATACTCAAATAGCCCATTCAACTACACCGAAGGCAGGCTTGTTAACTGCATTAGCAGCATTTTTTGCAGGGGTACCATTGAGACTGCACACCTTTACGGGGCAACCATGGGTAGATATGAAAGGGACTAAGCGATGGTTGACTCGTGCCAGTGACAGTTTAATTGGACTATTGAACACTCGCTGCTATACAGACAGTGCGAGTCAAAAGCAATTTTTGATCGATCAAGGAATCGTAAATCCTAGTCGATTGTACT
>JACCDH010327937.1_pt1 | contig 11410 bp, 9 predicted proteins | sample 7442481 | NCBI WGS metagenome assembly JACCDH01 (sample SAMN15323433, study PRJNA562643) | freshwater metagenome | isolation source: river surface water | place: USA:Blue River Watershed | collected 2017-08-15 | reverse complement strand
TTTCCACATCTTTTTTACTTCATGAGCGTTTGTTAGCTAATTAAAGCTAAGTTCCGAAGAACTTGGCAATCACCATCAAACGCCCACGCTTATCGGCTGTATATTTTTAAAGAACCCAGGCAACTTCTCGCCACCTGCTCTTGCCTCGCTGCGATCAGCGAAGCCTTGAATTATGACACAGTTTTCATCACTGCGTCAAGTTTTTGAAAAATTTTTCGATCCAATCGAACACTTCAAAAACCCCTTCGAAACCTTGATTCAGACCCCGTTGCAGGGAATGCGTCGTGAGCAGCGAAGCCCTCGATTATGGCACAGTTTTTTCATCACGAACAGGGTTTTTTGAAATTTCACGCAAAGTTGCGAGTGGACACCCGGATAATGGGCCGATGGCTTTACTCACACTCTTGAACGCATCACTGGCTTTTGGCCACGTTGCACTCCTGGATCACGCAGACTTTTCTCTGGAAACATCCGAACGCATTGGCTTGATTGGCCGCAATGGCACAGGCAAGTCCTCTTTATTGAAGATCCTTGGTGGCATGGAGAAACCCGACGACGGCTCGTTGCACGTTCAACAAGGCATTCGCATCGCATTTGTCGCTCAAGAGCCCATCCTGAAGCCCGAACACACCATTTTTGAGTCCGTTCGAGAGGGTTTGGCCGATGTGGTTCAGTGGATTGACGATTACACCCACAGCCGCGGGGACCTTGACACCCTGCAAGGTCAAATCGAATCCATGGACGGGTGGGGCTGGGAGCAGCGCGTGGACGAGACACTCCAGCGCCTGCAACTCGACCCCAAAGCGATTGTCCAATCTCTGTCTGGCGGCATGCGCAAGCGTGTCGCCCTGGCCCAAGCGCTGGTCACGCGCCCAGATGTTCTCTTGTTAGACGAGCCCACCAACCACTTGGACCTGAACGCCATCACTTGGCTGGAGGATCTGTTGATAGACTTCAAGGGCAGTGTGATTGCCATCACGCACGACCGCGCCTTTCTGGACCGGATTGCCACACGCATTGTGGAACTGGACCGTGGCAAATTGCGGCCCTATCCAGGCAACTATGCCCAGTACCAGCTTCAAAAAGAAGAGCAGCTCGCCCAAGAAGCCGTGATCCAGGCCAAGGCTGACAAGCTGCTGGCCCAAGAAGAAGTGTGGATCCGCAAAGGCGTGGAAGCGCGTCGCCCCCGCAGCCAAAGCCGCATCAGCCGGCTGCAGAACCTGCGCAGTGAACGCGCCGCACGCCGAGAGAAGGTAGGCAACGTGAAGATGGAGGTGGCCTCCGGCGTGCCCAGCGGCAAGCTGGTGGCTGAACTGACCGAGGTCAGCAAAAGCTTCACCCAGCCCGACGGCTCCGCGCGCACCATCATTCAAAACTTCACCGGGACCTTGCTGCGCGGCGACAAGATCGGTCTGCTGGGTCCCAACGGCGCTGGGAAAACCACCTTACTCAAACTCATCTTGGGCGAACTCGAAGCCGACAGCGGCGAGGTGCGACGCGGCACCAAGCTCGAAGTCGCCTACTTTGACCAGATGCGCGACGCGCTGGACCTGGACGCCACGCTGGAAGACTTCATCAGCCCCGGCAGCGAATGGATCGAGATCGGCAACAAGCGCCAGCACGTCAAGAGCTATCTGGGCGACTTCCTGTTCTCGCCTGCGCGGGCCACATCGCCCGTGCGGTCCTTGTCGGGTGGCGAGCGCAACCGGCTGCTGCTGGCCCGCTTGTTTGCGCGTCCAGCCAATGTCTTGGTGCTGGACGAACCGACCAACGACCTGGACATCGAAACCTTGGAGCTGCTTGAAGAGCTGCTGCAAACCTATGAAGGCACCGTGTTCTTGGTCAGCCACGACCGCGCCTTCATGGACAACGTGGTCACCGGCATCATCGCCTGCGAAAGCGCACCCAACCAACCGGGCTTTTGGCGTGAATATGAAGGCTCGGTGCAAGACTGGCTGACCCAATCACAGCGCGCACAAGCCATCGCTGCGCAGGCCGCGCAAAAGCAAGCGGCGGCCACGCCGGCGCCAGCCGTGGCTGCTGCTGTTGCCGCACCTGCGCCAGCTGCGGCAGTGCGCAAGCTCAGCTACAAAGAGCAGCGCGAACTGGACAGCCTGCCTGCACTGATTGAATCGCTGGAAAAAGAACAGGCCGATGCCCGCGCCCAATTGGCCGACGGCAGCATCTACCAACGGGACGCGGGATTGGCCCAGCAATTGTTCAAGCGCGATGCCGACATCGACGACTTGCTGATGAACGCACTGGAGCGCTGGGAAATCCTGAGCGCACGATGAACCGGAACCCCTCCAACACATGACTTCTGCCGAACTCAGTGCGCTGCTGGTGCTGGCCACCGTGAGCAGCTTCACGCCTGGACCCAACACGGCCTTGTCGACTGCCATGGCCGCGAACCACGGCTTGCGCGGGGCCATGCGTTTTGTCTGTGCGGTGCCCGTGGGTTGGGGCCTATTGTTCAGCTTGTGCGCCACGGGCTTGGGCGGTTTGGTCGTCGCCTTCCCGCCCATGCGCTGGGCCATCGTGTTGCTGGGCACCAGCTATTTGCTGTGGTTGGCCACCCGCCTTTGGCAAACCGGCAGCTTGACGGCTGCAGACCATGCCAAATTGAACGTGGGCTTCATCCAAGGCGTGGGCCTGCAGTTTGTCAACATCAAGGCCTGGATGCTGGCCTTGGCCATGGTCGGCGGCTGGGTCGCTGGGCGAGACGATGCCACGGACCGTGCGCTCACTTTGTTGCCCATCATGGTGGCCTATGGCTTTTTCAGCAACCTCAGCTACGCCCTGGCAGGCGCTTTGCTGCGGCACTGGCTGGCGCAAGGTCGCCGTTTGCTGATGTTCAACCGCTGCATGGCCACGGCCTTGGTGGGCACAGCCCTGTGGATTTTGCAAGGCATATGGAAGGCTGGCGCATGACAGCCGAAAACAAAGGCTTGTGGCTGGGCTTGCTGGGTGTCTTCATCTTTGCCCTGACACTGCCCATGACCCGCTTGGCCACGGGCACCAGCGATGCACCCCAGTTGTCGCCTTGGTTTGTCACTTGGGGGCGGGCAGCGCTGGCCGGTGTCTTGTCAGCTGCGTATTTGTATTTCTCTCGGGCACGTTTGCCCCAAGCGCAAGAGCGAGGCCCCTTGGTCTTGTCACTGATCGGCAACGTGGTGGGCTACCCGCTGCTGCTGGGCTGGGCGCTGCGCCACGTGAGCGCCAGCCATGCGGCGGTCATCACCGCCTTGCTGCCCTTGGCCACTGCCGCCGCAGCCGCATGGCTCATGCACCAGCGCGCTCGCTTGGGGTTTTGGGTTTTTGCAGGCTTGGGCAGTGCCCTGGTGGCGGTGTACAGCCTGCTGCGTGCGCACCAAGCGGGGCACGGTTTTGGGCTCAGCTGGGCCGACGGCTTGCTGATCGGCGCGGTGGTCGCCGCTTCGCTGGGCTATGTGGCCGGTGCCAAAATCACACCCAGCCTGGGCTCCGAAAAAGTCATCAGCTGGGTGTGTGTGATGGCTTTGCCCATCACCTTGCCTGGCACTTGGTTGACATGGCCTTCCCAAGCAATTGCGGCATCATCGTGGCTGGCCCTGCTGTATGTGGGGGTGTTTTCCATGTGGGCAGGCTTTTTCGCCTGGTTTCGCGGTCTGTCATTGGGCGGACCCTTGCGGGTCAGCCAAACCCAATTGCTGCAACCTTTCATCAGCATCTTGGCCGCTGTGCCATTGCTGGGAGAATCGCTGGATGCCATGACCTTGGGCTTTGCCGCGCTGGTCGTGATGACGGTTTTCATGGGACGCCGCATGGCCACCCCCACAAGCAAGTAAAAAATTCGATTTCAAGGACCTCTGACATGAACTGGACCCTGGCCCAACGCGCCCAAAAAATGAACCCTTCGGTGATCCGCGAGATCCTCAAAGTCACTGAACAGCCAGGCATCATCAGTTTTGCCGGTGGTCTGCCCTCCCCGCTGACCTTCCCGATCGAGGCCATGCGCGAAGCCAGCGAACGCGTGCTCAAAGACGATGGCAAAGCCGCCTTGCAATACGCGGCCAGCGAAGGCTATGCACCTTTGCGCGAATGGGTGGCGCAAGACCTGCTCAAGCAAGGCATGAACGTGAGCCCCGACCAGGTGCTGATCACCACGGGCAGCCAACAAGGCCTGGACTTGGTGGCCAAGATCCTGATCGACGCGGGCAGCCGCATCTTGGTCGAGACCCCCACGTACTTGGGCGCCTTGCAAGCGTTCACGCCCATGGAGCCTGTGGCCGTGAGCGTGGGCAGCGACGAACACGGCGTGAACGCCGAAGACCTGCGCGCCAAAGTCGGCAGCGGTGCCGACAAAGCCCGCTTTGTGTACCTCTTGCCCAACTTCCAAAACCCCACCGGCCGTACCATGCCTGAAGAACGACGCGCCGCCGTGGCCCAGGTCGCGATCGACACCGGCTTGCCGATCATCGAAGACAACCCCTACGGCGATCTGTGGTTTGACCAAGCCCCAGCACCCTCGCTGAGTTCGCGCCACCCCGAAGGCAGCGTGTACCTGGGCTCGTTTTCCAAAATCCTGGCCCCCGGCTTGCGCTTGGGTTACCTGGTCGCGCCCAAGGCGCTGTACCCCAAACTGCTGCAGGCCAAGCAAGCGGCTGACCTGCACACCCCCAGCTTCAACCAGCGCGTGGTCGCCGAAGTGCTCAAAGACGGTTTCATCGATCGCCATGTGCCCACCATCCGCGCCTTGTACAAGCAGCAATGCGAAGCCATGCTGGCCGCGCTCGACCGCGAAATGGCTGGCCTGGGCCTGAGCTGGAACCGCCCCGTGGGCGGAATGTTCCTGTGGGTGCAGCTGCCCAAAGGCATGAACGCCGTGGCTTTGCTCGACAAAGCGGTCAAAAAAGGCGTGGCCTTCGTGCCCGGCTTGGCGTTCTACGCCCAAGACCCGAGCGAAAGCACCCTGCGCCTGTCCTTTGTGACGGCCACCGTGGACCAGATCAACACCGGCATGGCCGCACTGGCCCAAGCCATCCGCGAATCGCTCTGAGCCACGGCGCTCGGGAGTTACCGATGAAAGTCCGCGCCTTCCAACAGGTCGACGTCTTCACCGACACCGCCTTCAGGGGCAACCCCTTGGCCGTGGTGCTGGACGGCTCGGGGCTGAGCGACACCCAGATGCAAGCCTTTGCGGGCTGGACACAACTGAGCGAAACCACTTTTGTGCTGCCGCCCACGCCTGAGGGTGCCGCTGACGGGGCCGACTACCGCGTGCGCATCTTCACGCCTGGCATGGAGCTGCCCTTTGCGGGCCACCCCACGCTGGGCACCGCCCATGCTTGGCTGAATGCCGGTGGGCAGCCTCGGCAAAACGGCCAGCTGGTGCAAGAATGCGGCGTGGGCCTGGTGACGCTGAAATCGCTCGAAGGCCGTTGGGCTTTTGCCGCCCCCCCTTTGCAGCGTGAGACGCCCGATGCGGACCTGCTGGCCGACGTCTTGGCGGCGCTGGGCCTGCAGGCCGACGAAGTGTTGGCCGCACAGAACCTGAACAATGGGCCGCATTGGCTGGGCTTATGCCTGGCCGATGTCGAGACCGTCTTGGCCTTGCAGCCCGACCATGCCGCACTCAAACGCCTGAACACCAAAGTCGGGGTGGCCGCACGCAGGGCTGCGCCTGCAACGGGCCTGATCCGCCGCGCCAACCGCGAGGCCCGCGCCTTTGCACAAGAGCGCTCCAGTTTGGCTCAAGACCCGACCGATTTGGAAGTGCGCGCTTTTGCGGCGCCTGTCGGCATCGCCGAAGACCCCGTCACCGGCAGCCTCAATGCCTCGCTGGCGCAATGGTTGATGGCCGAAGGCCACATGCCCAACGCCTACAGCGCACGGCAAGGCACAGCGCTGGGCCGCGCCGGACAAGTCTTTTTGTCGCGTGATGCGCAAGGTCAAGTTTGGGTCGGCGGCGATGTGATCGGCTGCATCAGCGGCCAGGTCATGCTGTAGGCCCAATCACCCCAGCGACAGGGCCGCACCCAGCGACTGCGCACAATCGCAGCGCATGGGAACACTCTATTTGGTCCGCCACGGACAAGCCTCGTTCGGGGCCGATGATTACGATCAACTCAGCCCGCTGGGACACCAACAAGCCCTGCGCTTGGGCCAATACCTGCAAGCCAAACTGCAGGTCCAGCCGGTGGAGGCGGTGCTGATGGGCAGCCTCAAACGCCACCGCCAAACCTGGGAAGGCATTGCCCAAGGGGCAGGCCTGACGCACACCCCCGAGGTCTGGCCTGGCCTGAACGAATACGACAGCCACGCGTTGATCGAAGCCATCCATCCCGAGCCCCTGGCCAAACCCGACACCCCGGAGCTGTACCGCCACCACTTTCGGCTGCTGCGCGACGCCCTGCAAGCTTGGATGGCCGGACGCACACAACCGCGCGGCATGCCCAGCTACAAAGACTTTGTTGGCGGCATCGAAGCGGCACTGGACCATGTGCGGCAAAACCATTCGGGGGATGTGATGATCGTCTCCAGCGGCGGCCCCATTTCAACCGCTGTCGGTCAGGTCCTGGGCGCACCCGCTGAAACCACGATCGAGCTGAACCTGCGCATCCGGAACACGGCGCTGACCGAGTTTGTCTTCAACCCCAAGCGCCACATGCTGCTGACCTACAACACCTTGCCCCATCTGGACTCGGACGCGCACCGCGATTGGGTCACTTACGCCTGAAACATCTCGTAATTCCCTAGAAAAACCCCCACACTTTGTAGGCAAAATGCCTGCATGAATGCGTATGCCGCACATGCGGCACTTGAGTTGCGAGAGGGTGGCATCCAACTGCCCTGCGAGCCCGGAACCGATGCCCCGACACAGCGGCAATTGGCTCAGTGGCTTGCGAGCTACCAACTCGAAAACATCGCGCAAACCTTCATCGTTCCCACCGCTCAGGGCCTGCAATGCGCATTGAGCCTGCGCCAAGAACAGCAAGCGGCCTGGATGCCCCAGCACAACACCTTGTCGCTGCACCAACACCTCGCGCACGAAGCCCTGTCCAGCGATGTGATGGCCCTGGAGCGCGAAATCGTGGTGGCCTTGCTGGGTTCGCCGCTGCGTTTCAGTTTTGCCAGTTTGGAGGCTTTGCGCTCGCATGTCCGTGTGCGCCGCCACATGACGCTGGCCGCACGCAAGACAGCGCTGGCCTTCAAAACCGAAGCGGCCGAGCGCCCCGAAGACCTCTGGCAATACGACGAAGAAAGCGGCTTCACCCTCAAGCCTGGGTGCTGCCTGATCGATGCCTTGATCGCCGCCACGCAGCCCGAAGCCACCGGCAAGCTTTACGACTTTTCTTGTTACCGTGCGACCGAATATGTGATCTTGCTGGGCATTGCTCAAGAGCTGAGAGCGCACCACCCTGACATGCTGGCCCAATTGCAGGCCATCAACGAGGTCCACGCCATCCGCTCGGGGCAGTTCCACGACGTGTACCTGGTCGAATACGGCAGCATGGCCCAGCCCCTGCCCGCGCGCTACTACGTGCCGGGTGACCGCCTGTGGTTTCGCAACCCCGATGAGCGCTCATCGGATGTGATGGGCTACGAAGGCTCCTGGGTGATTTATCTGGGCGGCGGCTTCTTCAGCAACTTCTGGAAACGCGACCAGCCCTTCACCCTCGAGTCCAAAGCCATCGAGATTTACCATTGGCGCGATGGCGTCCACACCGACGCACAAGGCCAATTGCAAATGGATGAAAGCGTGGTCGAGCAACGCGTGGCGCAGACCCTGGCCGACCCGCAAGCGTTGCAACAGGTGCTCAGCCGCATGCTGCGCATGCGAGATGCCAAAGGCGTGTATGCCGAAGGCGGCTGCCTGGACACCACGCGCGAATGTCCACGCAGCGTCAGCCGCGACCACTGCGAACTGGTCTTGCCCAGCTTCTGAAGCTTCAGGCCGTGTGCGAGCGCAAGGTGTCGGCCGGCAAGCGATCGATTTCGACCAGCAACTGGGCCAAAGCGCGACCAGAGGCGTCCAGCAAGGCTTGGCCTTTTTCGGCTGTGGCCGCGGCCGCATTGCCTGCAGCCCCGTGCGCGTTGTAGTCCTGCATTTGCCAGCCCAGCTTGGCACTGCGGCCATTGCCCAAGATCTCAAAACGCTCGGCGCGGTCTTGTGAGGTGGACCGAAAATCTTGCGCTGCCACCATGCGCACCAAGCCGGGTTTCAAGGCCCGCATCATGGACGTTTCCACATCGCCGGCATGCACGCCAAAGCGGTGTTCTTGGGGGGTGAACAGGGCGTTCACGTCTTGGCCTTGGGCATCGCGCAAGGGCAGGTTGAACCAGCTCACGCTGTACACCAGCATGTCCAGGCGGGCGCGTAAATCACGCGCAACCAGATCCATCACGCTGACCTGCCCGCCGTGGGCGTTGAACAGCACCAGCTTGCGCACACCGCTGGCAGCCACCGATTCGCCAATGTCGGTCCACAAACGGACGATGGTTTCGGACTTGAGCGTCAAGGTGCCAGCAAAGCGGGCGTGTTCGGGACTAAAGCCCACCGTTTGCGTGGGCAAAAACAAGACCGGCAAATCGGCTGGCAAATGCGGCAAGCTGGCCGACACCACCCCATGGACCAAATCGGTGTCAACCGACAACGGCAGATGCGGACCGTGTTGCTCGGTCGCGGCCACGGGCAAGACGGCGATGGTGCGGTCCAGCGCCAACTCGGCAAAGTCGGTGGTCGTCAGGTCGGCCCAAAAACGGTGAGGGGTATGCATGCCCGCATCTTAATGGAGCGGGGCACCTCGGTGTACAGTGCCACTTTCCAAGCAAGGCCCTCGCCCAGAGGGCGCCAGACCGCCTGATGTTGAACCCGATGCTTTTCTTGACTGCTCTGCGCCACGCCTGCACGCGCACAAGTGCCACCTGTGCCATGGCACTTTTGTGCCTTCTGCCACTGAACAGCCAAGCCCAGGTGCTGAGCGCCACCGTCAAAACCGACCAAGTCCGTGCCGATTTACTGGCCCATGCGCCGCAAGGCATTCAAGCCGGGCAAAGCTTCTGGCTGGGCCTGCAAATCCAGCACCAGCCGCATTGGCACACTTACTGGCAAAACCCCGGCGACTCGGGCCTGCCCACACGCTTGCAGTGGAAATTGCCGGCGGGCTTGCAAGTGGGCGAGATCGCCTGGCCTCTGCCCAAGAAAATCCCCATCGGAACCCTGGCCAACTACGGCTACGAAGGCACGGTGCTGCTGCCAGTGGCCGTCACAGTAGGCCCCGATTTCAAAGTGCCCGTGGTGGGCCCGGTGAAAATCCAGCTGCAGGCCGAATGGCTGGTCTGCCGTCAAGAGTGCATCCCGCAAGAAGGCCAGTTTGAGCTGAGCCTGCCGGTGCAAAGCGCCACGGCCCTGCACAGCGGCCTGTTTGACGCCGCCCATAAGCAAACCCCCCAAGCCCTTCCAGGCGCACACCCGGTCAGCCTCTCGGCCGATGGCCGCAGCCTGTCGCTCCAAATTGACCAGCTGCCCCCCGCTTGGCGTGGCCAAACCTTGAGCCTGTTCCCCGTCACACCCCATGTGGTGAACAACGCGGCCGTGCAGGGCAAAACCTGGACGCAAAACTGGCAGGGCGATCGGTGGACAGCGCAAGTGCCCGTCTCGGACGAACGCAGCGAAAGTCCCAGCGCTTTGTCGTGGGTCATCGCCCAAGGCCCGGAGACCTCGCCCCAAGCACCTGCTTTGGAAGTGACCAGCCCCGTCCAAGGCACATGGCCCGCTTTGGCGCCTGCGGCGGCCGTGTCGCCAGCGCTGGCCAAAGCGCTGCAAGACAACGCCCAAACCACGGCGCCCAGCGGCACAGGCAGTCTGGCTCTGGCTTTGTTGGGCGCCTTCATCGGTGGTTTGCTGCTCAACCTCATGCCTTGTGTATTCCCGGTGCTGGCCATCAAGGTGCTGGGCTTTGCCCAGCCAGGCCAGAGCCGCTCCGAGCACCGCGCTGCGGGCTTGGCCTACACCGCCGGTGTGGTGTTGTCGCTGGTCTTGCTGGGGGCGGCCTTGTTGACGCTGCGCAGTGCCGGCGAGCAATTGGGCTGGGGCTTTCAATTGCAGACCCCGGCCGTGGTCGCGGCACTGGCGGTGCTCTTCACCTTGCTGGGTCTGAACCTGGCCGGTTTGTTTGAGTTCGGCCAGATGGTGCCCAGCCGCTTGGCGGGTTGGCAAAGCCGTCACCACACGGTCAACGCAGCGCTGTCCGGCGTCTTGGCGGTGGCGATCGCTTCACCTTGCACCGCGCCATTCATGGGGGCATCACTGGGCTTGGCCATTGCCTTGCCGGCGTGGCAAGCCCTGAGCGTCTTTGCGACCATGGGCGTGGGCATGGCATTGCCGTATCTGGCAGCCAGCCTTTGGCCAGCGGTGGCCCGCGCCTTGCCCAGGCCCGGGGCTTGGATGGTGGTTTTCCGTCAGGCCATGGCTTTTCCAATGTTCGCCACCGTGATTTGGCTGCTGTGGGTGCTGGGCCAGCAAGCCGGCATCGACGGGGCCAGCAGCCTGCTGGCGGTGCTGCTGTGCGTGGCCTTTACTGCTTGGGCTTGGGGCCTGCAAGGCCGCGCCCGAGGAGTGCTGAGCGCACTGGCCCTGGCCACCTTGGCCTGGCTTTGTGCGGGTGTGCTGCCCGCCGCGCTGCGCGAAGCGCCGGCCTCACAAGCGGTCAGCAGCGAGGCCCAGCCCCGCTGGCCAGCCTGGTCCGAAGCCCGTGTGCAGTCCGAACTGGCCGCTGGTCGCCCCGTGTTTGTGGACTTCACCGCCGCGTGGTGCGTGACCTGCCAGTACAACAAGAAAACCACCTTGTCCGATGCGGCCTTGCTGGCCGACTTTGACGCCCGCAAAGTCACGCTTTTGCGGGCCGATTGGACGCGGCGCGACGCGGCCATCACCCAAACCTTGGCCGCTTTGGGCCGCAACGGCGTGCCGGTCTACGCCCTGTATGCGCCGGGCAAAGCACCGGTCATCTTGTCGGAATTGCCCTCGGTGGCCGAAGTTCAAACGGCACTGCGGGGGCTCTGAGCTCAACCCCAAGCACCTGCGACAATCGGGGGATGAGCACAAGTTCCGCATCCCCCTCGAATTCTTCGTTTGCGCCCCTGGCCAACGACACCTTTTTGCGCGCCTGCCTGCGCCAAGCCACCGACCACACGCCCATCTGGCTGATGCGCCAAGCCGGTCGCTACTTGCCCGAGTACTGCGCCACCCGCGCCAAGGCCGGCAGCTTCATGGGCCTGGCCACCAATGTGGACTACGCCACCGAAGTGACCTTGCAGCCTTTGGAGCGCTACGCTTTTGACGCGGCGATTTTGTTCAGCGACATCCTCACCGTGCCCGACGCCATGGGCCTGGGTCTGTCGTTTGCACAAGGTGAAGGCCCGCGCT
>JACCDH010609672.1_pt1 | contig 11412 bp, 11 predicted proteins | sample 7442481 | NCBI WGS metagenome assembly JACCDH01 (sample SAMN15323433, study PRJNA562643) | freshwater metagenome | isolation source: river surface water | place: USA:Blue River Watershed | collected 2017-08-15 | reverse complement strand
GTTGCACCGGTGGCGCCTGCAGGCCCCGTTGCGCCGGTAGCACCATTTGCTCCTGCCGCTCCCGTTGCACCAGTTGCTCCAGTGGGACCCGTTGGACCTGCAGGTCCAGTAGCACCTGTAGCTCCTTGTGGTCCTGGCGTTCCAGTCCCAGATCCTGATGCACCGGCTGGACCTGTTGCTCCAGTTGCACCTTGTGGCCCTGCGGGACCTGCAGGACCTATTGGCCCCCGCTCGCCTTGTGGTCCAGCTGGACCAACTGCACCACTTGTAGTTGATGCATTTGTAATTGTCTTTCCATCACTTCCGTTTTTTCCGTCACTGCCATTTTTTCCATCAGCACCGTTAGCTCCTGATGCACCAGTTGGACCTTGTAAATTTTGAGGCGCTGGCCACTTTCCATTTTTCTTTGGGCCATAAATCAAGAGTGATCGGGTATCGATATAGAAGTCACCGTTGATGCCAGTGGAAAGAGTGGGCGCACCTTTTCCATTCAGAATTGTGTTGGGAATAGATGTTGCAGTTCTTCCAGCTGCGCTCGCAGATGTCGGCGCTAGAGCCGAGACCGAAATTGCAATAGCGCACAGGATGGATAGCAGGCGAAACTTCATGGGTGACCTCCAAGGTTGGCTGATATTCCCAGTGTGAAGTTCGCCTTGGACTAGTGAAATCGGGCAACCCCAGACTTTTCTGCGGGTTTGCGAGGGGTTTAGGCTTATCCCATTGCTCATTGGATGCCGATTCTCAAGAACGTCACAGGGAATCCATACCCATTTGTGAGACAGACGAGATTGAGTACGGTCTAGTTGAAAACGAGGGTTTCAACACAAAGCAAGGGACAGGAGACATTTGATGTCAACAAAGAAAAAGGTAGCGGCAGTGCTCATTACGACTGTGGCTCTATCAGCCGGAACCGTCGGAGTCGCATCCGCCGATTCAAAGTCAAAGAGCAATCGAGCCGCAGTGCAGGGTGTTAAGGGAGTTCGTGGTGACATGACTACTTTCCTTGCCGAGCTAGTAAAGAAGGGCACAATTACTCAGGCACAGGCAGATGCGATTCTTGCAGCAGCCAAGGCAGCCAAGACTGCAGCAGAAGCGATGCGTCCTACAAAACCTGATCATGCTGCGCAACTTGCGTTGATTGCATCAACAATTGGGATTGATTCCGCAACAATTCAGAGCCGCCTCAAGGCTGGTGAATCGCTAGCAACAATCGCAGGTGCGAAGAAAGATGCACTGATTGCAGCTCTCGTTGCAGATCACACAAAGCGTATTGATGCAGATGTTGCGGCAGGAAAACTGACTGCAGATCAAGCAACAAAGATGAAGGCCAAATTGACCGAACACGTAACTGAACACGTTAACTCAACTAAAGGTAAGGGTGGAAAGTTCGGGTTTAAGGGCGGCCACCGTGGTGGAGAAAAGGGCTCAACAACTACGACCACTGCTGCAGCCGCGTAACCGTTTAACTATGTAGTTCCTCCTTGGGTAGAAAAACCCGCTGCGCTTATCGCGTGGCGGGTTTTTCATTGCCCTATTGATTAGTGCTTAAATTGCGCATGCGCATTCATATTGGCAGCGATCATGCAGGGTTGGATTTTAAGAACGAACTCATCACCCATTTAGTGATGAATGGGCATGATGTGACTGATCACGGACCGTATGAATATGACGCCTTGGATGACTACCCAGATTTTTGTATCCCCTGTGCTGAAGCAGTTGCCAAAAATCCCGACTCCTTGGGAATCGTCTTAGGCGGTTCTGGAAATGGCGAGCAAATTGCGGCCAATAAAGTTAAGGGCATCCGTGCTGCGCTGGTGTGGAGTATTGAAACTGCAAGATTGGCTCGCGAACATAACAATGCAAATGTGATAGCCGTCGGAGGTCGTATGCATGAGGCTGATTTTGTAAAGCAACTCATTGATACTTTTATCGCGACGCCATTTCCTGGAGATGAGCGACATCAGCGCCGAATTACCAAAGTTGGAAATTACGAAATTACTGGCGATCTCTAGCAAATTTAAATCTTTACGTACCGCAAATCTGTGACTTGATGGTCTTTTGTTAGTCCTTGACCTTCAAAGCGCGTCACCGGGCGCCAATCAGGACGCTCGACGGCTCCCCCCGTAAATAGCGGACTCGACGCAAACACTTCTGCAATGTGCTCAGCATATGGCACCCAATCGGTAGCGATATGAAAGTAACCGCCGTCTTTGAGTTTCGAATGAATTAGCGAGAGAAATTCAGAGTTAACTATGCGACGTTTGTGATGTCGCTTCTTGGGCCAGGGATCTGGAAAGAATAAATGAACTCCATCAAGTGATTTTTCGGAAATCATCGTTTTCAAAATTGGGTGGGCATCTCCTTCAATAATCCGAATATTAGAAAGTGATAACTCTTCGATGCGGGCCATCAATTTTCCGATTCCGGGTTTATGAACCTCGATAGCCAGATATCCAGTGTTGGGGTTGCTCTGACCAATCAGTGCAGTTGCCTCACCCATGCCAAAACCGATCTCCAAAATGACCTGGTTTGCGGAGGGAAAAATCGAGGGAATATTCAAAGGCTCGGTCGAATACTCAATTCCATAGATGCCCCAATATTTGTCGAGGGCGCTTTGCTGTGGGCCAGTTATGCGAGATCCGCGTAGACGGTAGGTGCGAATCGTGTCCTGTTCCATCCGTCAATCTTAACGTGTGACGAATAGATGACTTAATGGTTGGATAAGGCAGGCAACAAAGCTATTGATTCGAAGGAGTAACCGTGCCAGGTACAAATATTAAGCAAGTCGAGGCAGCAGAGCGTTCCACAATTGTGAAAGCTGAGAGTTATCGAATTGACTTAGATCTCACGACTGGCGCCGAAAATTTTCGAGTAAAAACTACAATCAAATTTGCTGGACTGAAACCCGGAGCTACTACGTACATCGACTGTGTAGGTAGCAAGGTGCACAGCGCAAAACTCAATGGTGTTGATTTTGATCCAAAGTTTGATGGAGAGACTATTTATCTCCCTCCTCTGGCAGCAGAAAATGTGCTGGAAATTGAGCACGATGGGATCTATTCAAACTCGGGTGAAGGTCTCCACCGCTTCGTGGATCCTGCCGATAATGAGGTCTACCTCTACACCCAATTCGAAACCGGCGATGCGCGACGCATGTATGCCTGCTTTGACCAACCCGACCAGAAGGCAACTTTCACAATCAGCACCATCACACCTAAGCACTGGGAAGTTATTTCCAACTACGGAATTGAATCCACTAAAGAGCTCGATGGTGATCGAAAGTTCATTCAATTCGCACAATCTCAGGTGATTTCAACCTACGTCACCGCAATTGTTGCAGGCGCCTATATGTCGGTTCACGACGAGTACAAGGGTGAAAAGACAATTCCACTTGGAATCTATGCTCGTAAATCTTTCTTCAAGTACGTTGATGCTGAGAATATATTTGAAGTCACCAAGCAGGGCTTTGCCTACTTTGAAAAGACCTTCGGTTTAGCCTATCCATTTGGAAAGTATGACCAGATTGCAGTTGCCGAATACAACTGGGGCGCCATGGAGAATGTGGGTTGTGTAACCTTCCATGAGGATGTATTGATCTTCCGCTCCAAGGTGACCGAGCGCAATTACGTAAGCCGTGCAACAACTATTCACCACGAGATGGCGCATATGTGGTTCGGTGATTTAGTCACAATGAAATGGTGGGAAGATCTCTGGCTCAATGAATCATTCGCTGAATGGGCTTCCTATCAATCAGTTTCAGAATCAACAAAGTACAAAGAGGCTTGGACTGAGTTCAATTCACTCCGCAAAAACTGGGCCTACCGCGTAGATCAATTAACGACTACTCACCCAATCGCCACCGAAATGGAAGACCTTGATGCGGTACGCACCAACTTTGACGGAATTTCGTATGCAAAGGGAGCATCAGTTCTTCAGCAGTTAGTTGCGCACGTTGGGCGCGATAACTTCATTAAGGGACTACGTCTCTACTTCTCAAAGCACGCGTACGGCAACACAACGCTAAAGGATCTCATCGTTGAACTAGAGGCTGCCTCTGGTCGTGACCTCACTCCATGGGTCTCAACCTGGCTGCGCACAGCGGGCGTAAATACCTTGCGCCCAGTCATAGCAATTGAGGGCGACACATATAAGTCAATTGCCATAAAGCAAGAAGTTCCAACGATGCCCTTAGGCTCTAAGGAGCTACGTCCCCATCGTTTGCATGTTGGACTCTTCGACATTCAAGGCAACAAACTCACACGTCGCACCAGTGTCGAACTCGATGTTGCTGGCGAACTTACAGAAGTTTCTGCACTTGCAGGTCAAAAAGTTGCAGACCTAGTCCTTATCAACGACAAGGATCAGACCTACGCGAAGCTGCGCTTTGACGAGAGATCTATTGCAACTATGAAGAGTCATCTTGGAAACCTTGATGATTCATTGGCACGCGGACTCATCTGGGCATCGCTCTGGGATTCCTGCCGAGATGGCGAACTTTCTACGACTGACTACATCACTATTGCTCTCAACGCTCTGAAGACTGAGTCTGATATCTCAATTGTCTCAGCGACGTTGATGCAGATTGATACCGCGCTCTGGTCATACGCAAACCCAGCAAATCGCGAGGCCCTTCGCTTGCAAGTTGCTAACGCAGTTGAAGCCATGCTTGATGCTTCGCAGAGTGGAAGCGATCACCAATTGGCTTTTGCCCGTGGCTTTGCAAACTTTGCAGTAACGCCCGCCCAGTTGGAACGAATTAAGTCAATTCTTGGTGGTTCAGTAAACGGTCTAGTTATTGATGCCGATATTCGTTGGTACCTATTCATCTCTGGTGTGAAGCGAGGAGTATTTGGCCCAGCAGAAATTGAAGCTGAATCTGCAAAGGACAACACAGCTCACGGCAAGCAGTACACCGCCCAGGCATACGCTGCAATTCCAACCAAAGAGGCAAAAGCGAAAGCCTTCAAATCGGTTACCACTGATAACTTATCGAACACGATTCACGCATATACCTGCCAAGGATTCAATCAGAGTATCCATCATGAAATTCTTGCGGATTTTGTTGATGACTACTTCGACGCGATTCTTAAAGTGTGGGAGACCAAGGGATTTGAGATCGCTGAAACCACTGCAACTCTGATGTTCCCATCGTGGGTAATTAGTGAAGAGACTTTGGCCAAGGCTCAGAATTGGTTAGATGTAACAGGCAAAGATGCATCCAACGCTCTTCGTAGATCTGTTACTGAAGGTCGAGATGCAATGTCACGGGCTCTGAAGGCTAGATTGGCTGATAAGTAATTACTCGATGTGAGTAATTACTGAAGATGAGCTGTGGCTCTTCTTCTTTTCGCCAGTAGTTGCCCAGACAAGCAGTGAAATCACAACAAAAAGCCCGATGGGTGCTGCGACAAAATATGAGAAAGTTTCAACTGCTGTAAGTCCTTCGCCCGGCATTGCACCTGGTTCCTGATTGATTCGTGGCGCAGCGATAGCGATATCTGAAAGCAGTTTGATCATGTGCGCAGTCTATGCAGTGGCTGCGGTGACGCCAAATGGTTCTAGGTAAGGCAACCATCGCGACTCGGTACGTCCTGTGCCAAGAATTCTCCAAGCAGCTCCTACAGGTTCGCGAGGTAATGAACGCAATCTCCAGCCGAGTTCCTTTAATGGTTTGTCAGCTTTGAGGTGGTTGCACTTGTGGCATGCGCTCACCACATTCTCCCAATTGTGACCACCGCCACGAGAGCGAGGAATTACGTGGTCAATCGAAGTTGCAGGAGCATGGCAGTAAACGCAGCGTCCACCATCTCGCGCAAAGATTGCTCGTCGCGAAAGTGGAACAGCATGGCGATATGGAATCTTTACAAACTTATTAAGACGTATTACCGAAGGAAGATCCAATTCACCAGATGAAAAATGAAGAACTGTTCCTGAGGACTCAACCATCGTCGCACGATTATTAAGTACGAGAATGAGCGCACGTCTATCAGTGACAACACCTAACGGTTCGTAGGTGGCGTTGAGCACCAGTGTGCGGTTCATATTGACCCCAATTTCCAACGCGTGGCTCGCGTTGATTGGGTTATATTGCCTCAAAAGGTCGCCGCAGCGAGGTATTTAATGGTGAAATTTTGATAAAGATTTCACTACCCTTATCGTCATGAACGAGCGCACACAGGCAATTTGGGATTGGTTCAATGGCGCCCCACTACGGGTACTGGTCATCCTCCTAGTGGCGCTCATCAGCCACACAGCCGGCCATCGTGCAATCAACCGCGCTATCTCTCGCTTAGCCGCAGCGGATCTCAAACCTGGTCCCGGAACAGCCAAGCGCCAGGCAGAGCGTGCTCGCACCATTGGAACAGTATTTAGCTCAACATTTAATGCCGCAGTCTGGATCATTGCAGCAGGAATGGTGCTCGGAGAATTTGGATTTAATCTCGGCCCAGTTATCGCCTCCGCAGGTGTCATTGGTGTGGCGCTCGGTCTTGGCGCGCAGACACTTGTCCGCGATGTTTTATCAGGAATCTTTATGTTGATTGAAGATCAGTACGGTGTCGGTGATGAAGTCCACGTACAAGATGTTGAAGGCAAGGTCGAACGAGTGGGGTTACGAATTACTCAAGTAAGAGATAAAAAAGGCGTCCTCTGGTACATCCGTAATGGTGAGATTCTTACTATCGGCAATAAATCTAAGAAGTAATCTTCTTCTTAATCTAAAACGTTAACCATATGAAGGGCTGCGCCTTCAAAATAGCGCCATAACTTCTCTCGGTGTTCAGGTTTCAAATCAACGCCATCCATTGCTTTTCTCATGCAATCTAGCCATGCTTCTTTTGCAGCAGGGTTAATATGAAAACCTGCATGGCGCATACGTAGCCGAGGATGGCCACGTTCTTCCTGATAGGTGGTCGGACCACCCCAGTATTGTTCAAGGAAGATTTGCAATCTGCGAGCAGCGCCTTTCATATCCGATTCTGGATACATGGGCCTAAGGATTTCATTGGTAGAAACTTGTGCGTAGAACTGTGACACTAAATCGGCGAAGAACGGCTCTCCCCCAAACTCCTCGTAATAGTTAGTAGTGTCTGGCTCCACCTTAACCTCGTAACTCCGCTGCGCTCTTAGTCTTTGCTATTTGCAATACTGCAAGAGCTGCGACAAGACACATGGTGGCAGATATATAGAACGAGAGCGCGTAATCTCCGAGTTTTACTCGAAGTAGTGCGGCGCCAATAGCGGCTACGGAGGCTCCAATTTGATGTCCGACAAATACCCAACCGTATACAACGGTGGCACGTTGTGGTCCTAGAACATGGCGGCAGAGAACAATAGTTGGAGGCACCGTTGCTACCCAGTCAAGGCCATAGAAAATAATGAACACCAACGTTGACGGATGGAGCGTGCTAAAGAGAATCGAAGGCAAGAGAAATAGCGATAAACCTCTGAGGCCATAATAGAAAAAGAGCAACTTGCGAGGATCAATTCTGTCAGTGAGATAACCAGAAAATATTGTTCCGACGACATCAAAGACACCAATAAGTGCAAGTAAGCCTGCGGCAACTGTGGTGGGCATTCCGTGATCATGAGCTGCTGGAATGAAGTGGGTGCCAATTAATCCATTTGTTGAAAGTCCGCAGACAAAGAAAGTTCCAAAGAGAATCCAGAAATCTTTAGATTTGGCTGACTGCACTGCAGTGTCGATAGCCAGTTTGCCGGCGCTTAATTCATGAGGGGCATCTGGTTGCCAATCTTCAGGAGCTCCGTACGGAGTAATTCCGAGCGATTCGGGCCGTTCTCTTAAGAAGAAGTAGATAAAAGGAACAACTGCAGCCGAGGCGCCACCTACAGTGATTGAAACGCTCTTCCATCCGTAGGTGACAGCAAAATGAGAAAGTAGCGGCAAGAACACCAGTTGTCCCGTGGCAGTTGCTGCTGTGAGCGCACCGACAACAATTCCTTTTCTAGCTACAAACCAGCGATTTGCGATGGTCGCAGCAAAGACCAACGCCATCGAACCTGCGCCAGTGCCAACGCCAATCCCCCACAACGCCCACAAATGCCAAGGTTGAGTCATAAATATTGTCGAACTGGAACTAATAGCAACAACCATCAAAGCAGTCATTACAACTTTACGGACTGTAAAGCGTTCCATCAGGGCTGCTGCAAATGGCGCAACGAGTCCAAAAAGCAGAACATTTATTGAGACTGCCATTGCAATTTGTGAACGTGACCAACCGAACGCGTCTTCAAGAGGAACAATCAGAACCGAGGGCGCTGACCTAAAGCCCGCTGTTGCCATCAAGGTAAAGAAGGTAACTATCGCTGCAATCCAGCCAGGGTGGACTTTTCTCTTCATTTAAGCCTTGAGGTACTGTTTTAAGAAATCTCGTTCTGGCTCTGTGAGCGGACGAGACTTTTTAGTCTCCATTGATACCGCCACTTGCACCGTTTTAACTTTAGCGTGAACTACTCCGTTGTCGCCAAGCACTTCATAACCCAAGGTAAATGATGAGTTCCCGATCTGTTCGACCCACAAGGTGACATCGTAGAAACGTCCACCTTCATAAATAGGAACTAGATAATCAACTTCCGCCTTTGCTACAACCATTTCGACCAGAGTGGGTTTTTCATTCTTGGATGCATACTGATACCAAGACCACTGAAAACGCGCCTCTTGAATATAGGTCAAATACTTTGCATTATTGACATGGCCAAAGGCATCAATGTCATCCCATCGGACAAATTGTTGATTGGTGTAAATCATTAGCGCGTCAACTTTCTGTAGGTGACACGATGCGGACGAGCTGCTTCTGCACCCAAACGAGCAATCTTGTTCTCTTCGTATGACTCAAAGTTTCCTTCAAACCAGAACCACTTTGATTCACCTTCATAAGCAAGTATGTGTGTGGCGACGCGGTCCAGGAACCAGCGATCGTGAGAAATAACTACAGCGCAACCAGGAAATTCAAGGAGAGCATTTTCTAACGAGCCAAGTGTTTCTACATCAAGATCATTTGTTGGTTCATCGAGAAGCAACAAGTTTCCACCTTGTTTGAGAGTGAGCGCTAAGTTGAGACGGTTGCGTTCTCCACCTGAAAGTACACCGGCTGGCTTCTGTTGATCTGGACCCTTAAATCCGAATGCTGCAACATATGCGCGAGAAGGCATTTCAACCTGTCCCACCTTCATGAAATCCAGGCCATCTGAAACAACTTCAAAGAGAGTTTTCTTTGGATCGATTCCACCACGAGACTGATCAACGTAAGAAATCTTTACCGTTTCACCAATCTTGACTTCACCTGAATCAGGTTTCTCCATACCTAGAATCGTTTTAAAGAGCGTTGTCTTACCGGCACCATTAGGTCCAATAACTCCGACGATCCCATTTCGTGGAAGCGAGAACGAGAGATCATCGATTAGTACGCGATCTCCAAAGCCCTTTGTCAGATGGGAAACTTCAACGACTACATTTCCAAGGCGCGGTCCTGGTGGAATCTGAATTTCTTCAAAGTCCAATTTACGCATCTTGTCGGCTTCTGCGGCCATTTCCTCGTAGCGGGCAAGACGAGCCTTTGATTTTGCTTGTCGTCCCTTTGCATTTTGGCGGACCCACTCGAGCTCTTCAGAAAGTCGCTTGGCGCGCTTGGCATCCTTCTGACCTTCTACCTTGAGACGGGTTGCTTTGGTTTCTAGGTAAGTTGAGTAATTGCCTTCGTATGGATATGCGCGGCCGCGATCAAGTTCGAGAATCCATTGTGCAACGTTGTCCAAGAAGTATCTATCGTGAGTAATCGCAACTACAGTGCCGGGATACTTACTCAAGTGCTGCTCGAGCCATAACACTGATTCAGCATCAAGGTGGTTTGTGGGCTCATCAAGAAGTAATAGATCCGGAGCTTCGAGAAGCAATTTACAGAGTGCAACGCGTCGCTTTTCTCCACCGGAAAGAACTTTTACATCTGCATCTGGTGGCGGGCAACGGAGTGCATCCATTGCCTGTTCGAGCTGAGAATCAAGTTCCCAGGCATTTCGGTGATCGAGCTGTTCTTGTAGCTCACCCATTTCAGCTAAAAGTTTGTCGTAATCTGCATCTGGATTTGCCATCTCTTCGGAAATTTCATTGAAGCGACGGACCATCTCCATGGTTTCAGCAACGCCTTCTTGCACGTTTTCTAGAACGGTTTTCTCTTCATTCAGATGCGGCTCTTGGAGAAGAATTCCAACTGTGTAACCAGGTGTTAGATAAGCCTCGCCATTGGATGGTTGCTGTAATCCGGCCATGATCTGTAGAACTGTGGATTTACCGGCTCCATTTGGTCCAACAACGCCAATCTTTGCGCCCGGCAAAAACATCAAAGTTACGTCATCGAGAATTACCTTCTCGCCATGCGCTTTGCGCGCCTTCTTCATCGTGTAAATGAACTCAGCCATAGTGCGCAACCTTACTCGCTACAATTGCGCCATACGACCCTGCAGGCGCCTGTAGCTCAGTCGGATAGAGCAACCGCCTTCTAAGCGGTAGGTCGCAGGTTCGATTCCTGCCAGGCGCGCAGAATTCCAATCTTTACGGAAAAACAAAACTGGGTAGCCCACCAAAGTGGACTACCCAGCTCTATATGTCAGTTCTTACTTATTCATCTTCGCAATCTGTGCCTTTGCCTTATCAAGGAATGTGCCTGAAACAACCACATATCCAAGTTTCGGATCAACTGCAGAGCATGCTGGAGACAAGATGTACTCAGCGAGTTGCTTTACAGCTGCCCCGCGAGCCTTATCTGCATATGAAGTTTCTACGAGCATGTAGGAGATGATGCCGAGTGTGTAGGCGCCAGCAACCTTTGTGCCATAGTCGTAGGTAACGATCCCGTTAGCATCTTGGCTTGCTTCACCAAGGAATGCTGAAACTGCACCTGAGTCTGGATATGTAAAGTTTCCAGCTGCGTTACCGATGTATGCAGCACGGAGACCGTATGCATCTCCCCAGTTCTTTTCAGCATATGTAATTGAGTACTTGGTCTTTGCAGCAAGTGTTGCAATACCTTGTGACTGGTTAGCGCCAACGATGCGACCGATGTTGCCAGATGCGTTGATGTTGCCTGGGAACGCTGTTGTAAAGGCATCGTTAGCTGGCTTTGTCCATACTGAAGGAGCAACTCCATTAAGCCACTTGGTGAAGTTATTTGTGGTTCCTGATCCGTCTGCACGGAAGATCACCTTGATTGGCTGGTTTGGAAGTGTGTAGATAATTGACTTTGTGCCTGAACGAAGAACAACCGGATTTCCACTCTTATCCTTAACAGCGTTTCCTTGTGCATCCTTCTTATAGACAGTTGTTGTCACTGAACGATTGTTATCTGCAGCGATTGCTGGATCATTCCATTTTGTGATTTCGCCAGCAAAGATTTTCGC
>JACCDH011119176.1_pt1 | contig 11413 bp, 10 predicted proteins | sample 7442481 | NCBI WGS metagenome assembly JACCDH01 (sample SAMN15323433, study PRJNA562643) | freshwater metagenome | isolation source: river surface water | place: USA:Blue River Watershed | collected 2017-08-15 | reverse complement strand
GCTAAGTGTTCCCACGTTGATCACTCCTGCACACCCTGCCTAAAAAATTAGCAGGATATGTTGAACGTGGCTCAAACTCTGTCGTGAAAGATGGGGGAAATGGCTCAGTTTTGAAAATAAACCAACAACCTTGATGCTGTCACCGGGCTCAGCGGTGCCGCTGATGGTGTCTGTGGTGCCCGCTTTTCCTGCATTGGCAATATCGACCTGCGTGACTGTGTCAATGACAAAGGGCTCGCCCGGCAAACCGTTGGTGTAAGGGGTGTACTTGCCGTCAGGCAAGGTGCCCGGGACGGTGTATGTGTAGTTGCCATTGGCATCTGTGGTCGCTTTGCCTTGGTAAACAATTTGACCACTCTCGTTTTTGACCAAGACATCCACCGTACTGTTGGGGGCGCCTTTTCCGTTGATCACCAGGTTTTTGTTTTCTTTGGTGAGGTTGTCGGTGTTGGTGCTGCCGCTGTCACTGGCACTGGCCAGGTCGCCACCGGTGGGGTTCGTGGCCGCGGTGCCTTTGTCTGCGGCATACAGCGCTGCAGCCCCCACGCCCAAGAGCCCCAAAGCCCCCAACCAGGGCATCCCCACCACACCAATGGCCGCGCCGTAGGCCGACACCTCGAGCCCACCCAGCGCTTGCGTCACCGCGCGGGTGTTGTCCGACAGCAAGGCAATGAGTCCAGGATCGGTGGGGTCTTCCGTGATGTACTCGTAGAAACGACCGTTTTCTGCAAGACCCACAACAGCGTTGTATTTGTCTGCGGCGACGGCGTAATAGTCCTCAATGACCACATCCGCTTGCTCATCGGCCTCAAACATCAAATGCAGGTTTTTGCCCACACGCTTGGCCTTGATGTTGTCAGGCGCCAAGTTTTTGCCCTTGCCCACTTCGACCAACTGGTACTTCGCTCCGGCCTGCGCCTTGATCTCAAGGGCTCGGCCGCGTTGACCCGCGCCCTGCTCTGCGTTGAACGTTTGAACTTCCTGGTCTTTGCCTGAGTTGACGAGGACTTTGAATTGCTTGGCCATGATGACTGGTCCCTAATGAGATTTGACGCTGCCCTTGACAACCGGGCTATGGGTTCGCGGATGTGAGAGGCTCAGCGGCGTGCGCCGACGATCTCGATGGCGACGCGGCGATTGGGCGCGTGGCACGCGATGGCTTGTGGACTGAGCGATACGCCGCAATGCGTGGCCACGGGCTCTCGGGAGCCGCGCCCTTCGCTGCTCATCTGCACGGTGTTCAAGCCCGATTGGTAAAGGTAGTCACGAACCGTTTGAGCCCGGTCCACAGACAAACGGTCGTTGGACAGCGCCTGGCCCAATGGGTCGGCATGCCCGACGATGTGCAGCCGATCAATCTGGATGTACTCGCCGCGCAGGCGCTGGATCAAGGCATCCAAGGAGGCTTGCCCCATGGGCGATATGGCGTAAAGATCAGAGCGCGCAAATGCAAACAGCGCATCCGCAGCCAAGGTGACCGTCTGAGGTGCGCCAGCCCCAGCAGCTGGCGCCATCGCGTTGATCGTGCAGTTGCCCGCTCCAGGCACCCGTGAGATGGTGTGAATTTGCTCGCGCGTGCCTGACAATTCTGTCAATGCTTCCTTCATCGCCACAGGCTGCAACATCTGACGGCCACGACCGACTTCCTTGACACGGAAGTACTGGTCTTGACCACCGGCGGCGCGTATCACTGTGATGGTGTCCAGGTCTTCTTTGACCGTGCGACCGACTTCCACCGATTTGAGCCCCAACTCCACAGCGCCTGCAGGCATGCACAGCGTGCTGTAACCACCAGGGATCAACGAGGCGTGGTATGCACCATTGACGTAAATGCTGGCAGCACCTTCCACCGCGTTGGTCTGCCGTGCACGGTAAAAAATCATGCGCGTTTGCTGATCGACAACCCGCGAAGCTTGCGCAAAAACTTGGCCAAAGGGCTCAATTTGGCTGTACTGCACGTTGGGCGCCTGCGCCCATGCCCCCACACCGAGCACCAGCCCCAAAAAGGCCGTGCAAATTGAACCCACAACGCCAAAGTTTTGACGTTTTTGGACAGACTGATTGGCTTTGTGTGTCATTTTTTTCCTCAGAACGTGCGCACCCGACGGTCGCGTCACTTTTGTCATGTCAATCGTTTTTTTGACGATTTTGTGATTAATGACGAAAGTGTCTGAGAAAAAAAATGGATTCATATACGCCAAATGGCGTACTTGGATGGTCAGCCAAATGAGCACCAAAGAACCCATTTGAAAAATATAAACGTCTTAAAAAAACCCCATTTCAGTGGAAATGATCTGCCATCAGGGCATTGACAGGACATGCGGCCTGTTTGACAGACGTGTCAGAGAGACTTTTCGGTCAAATGTCCGGGGCGGTTGGAGAACTGGACAAGGCTGTCCATGGCTTCGAGGTGCAGATGGGCACCGCGCTGGCCATAAACCTCTGCCCGAAGCCATAGGCATTCCGCTTGGAGCAGCTCATCGGACGACAAGCTGCACCACCAGACACGGCCTTCGCCATCCCAACGGTAGCCGCGAGATTTCAGTTTGTCTTTGGCATCAAAGGGGGCACCTGTGGCGCGCAACTTGAAGCGGGTCTTCCCAGCGCCATCCAAGAGGCGTGTCAACCCTGTCTTGCCATCCGCCAAGGGTGATGACAACACTTGCAACAGCGCGTGGCAATCCACTTGGGCTCGGTGGGCGTCATAGAACCACCCTCGCTCGGAAGCAAGAAACTCCAGCTTGGCCGAGCCACTGCCCTCTTTTTTCCAGTCAATCCCCGCAAAAGAGCAGTTCCAGGCTTTGCGGGCAAAAACGGGCAGACGCGCTTCGACGAATGGGCGGTCAAAGCCCGCGTTGTGCGCGACGATCAAGTCGGCTTGCTCGACCAGCGCGGTCACGGCCGCGTCATCGATGCGCAGGCCCTGGACCATGCTGTCGTCGATGCCGGTGATCTCGGTGATCTGAGGTGGGATGGGGCGGCCGGGGTCTTCAAAAGACTCGTACACGGTGACCGGCCCCACTGGCAAGCCGGTAGCGGTGTCCACCAAGACACTGAGCATGGCCAGTTCAATGATTTTTTCGCTGCGCGGATCGAGGCCCGTGGTTTCGGTGTCCAACACGATGATGCGGCGGGTGCTTTGGCCATTGACCGGACCGTAGTCTGTGCGCGGCACCAAGCGGCGCAACACGCGAAAGTCCGGGTGATCTGACAAGGCCTGTGCCATGACTTCATGCTCATCGGCAAACGCAGTGCGGGCATCTTGGCGCTCGGCCAAGGCGGGCGCTTGTGCCTTGGGCAATGACAGGTCAGGTTCTGCAGACAGGTCGGACGGTGCGGACTGGACCAAGATCACATCAGCCTGTTTGACCGCCGGTGCCGCGGGCTTGGCAACTTTGGGTTTGACAGGCTTGGCCTTCGCGGCGGCAGGCACTGCTGCGGGCTCGGCTTCAAAGCCGAAAAAACTCATCTGGTCTGTTTTGCTCATAAGCCGAGATTAAACCGCAACGCCCAAGACAAGTCGGGGCCAAAGCCACCGACCTTCTGAAACCACAGGCGTGGCTTGCAGGTCGGTGGCTTCGGCCCCGACATGGCAAGGCGCCGCTCAGTCGAGCTTGATGCCCAGGTCCACCGCCAGCTTGATCCAAACAGGCACTTCGGCTTCCCAATCTTTGCGCGTCTCGGCCAAGTTTTTGGGCTTGTTGGGGATGGCGAAGGTCTCCCGCAATTTGGCGGCTTTGTCGGTATTGGACCAGGCCACGGCTTCGTCGGCCAGACGTTTGAGGATCGGCTCGGGCGTACCCGCTGGCGCCACCAAGGGCAGGCCGCCTTCGAGGGTGACGAGCTTGGCGGTATCGCCCTGCTCCATCAAGGTGGGCACATTGGGCAATTTGGGGGACCGGTAGCTGCCTGTCACGCCAATGGGGCGTACACCCCGACTGGCCACAGCGTTGAACGCCAGGTAACTGCCCACCGCAATTTGCGATTGCCCCGACGCCACATCGAGCCACATGGGCGCTTCACCACGGTAATGCACCGATTGGATTTTGCTGCCGTGGATGCGGTTGGTTTGGTCGGCCACCATGTGGGGGTAAGAACCCGGCGCGTAGGTCCCCATGGAGGTGGGGTTCTTTTTGGCCCACTCGACGAACTCGGCCATGTTTTTGGCGGGGATCTTGTCGTTGATGCCGACCACCAGCGGCCCCGAAGGGAAGACGGTCACGGGCGTCAGGTCTTTGTCGAGGTTGTAGGGCAACTTGCTGTAGAGGATGCGGTTTTGCCAGAAGGTGCCTGACGTGCTCATGACCAAGGTGTAGCCGTCGGCCGGCGATTTGGCTGCAGCGTCGATACCGATGATGGCTCCGGCTCCGGGTTTGTTGTCGATCACCACGGGCACACCCAGACTCGCGGACAGGTGTTCGCCATAGCTGCGCGCCAGCGCATCGGTCAGGCCGCCAGGCGGAAACGCCACGATGATCTTGATGGGCTTGGAAGGCCACTTGGGCGCTTGCGCCCAGGCGTTGACGACAGGACTGGCAAGGCCAGCCACGCCCAAGGCCAAGGCGGCGGTCTGGAGAAATTGGCGGCGGATGGAGCGATGGGGATTGGACATGGGTGATTCGGTTGAAAAGGTCAGCGCAGTCTAGGGGTGATGATTAAGTTATTGAATTGGGGTTTGAACCCATAGCCTGTCTCTGGCTTGAAATGGCCTTCAGGCAGTTTGTGCGACAATGAACGCGTTGCGGCCTCCAGTTGCCGCAACATCAGCACTTCTGCTGGGGCCTGACCCAGGCAACGCTCAAAACAAGCGCCTGCGGTTTCCATGCCCACCCCAAGACCTATCGGCCAACACTGGTAACTGCCCAATGCAGTTGAATGAGCCGATACCTGCGCCGGACATGGCGCTCTGAAAAATGAACTTTGAAGAATTGAATTTGGCCCCGGCCATCATGCAAGCTGTGCGCGAGCTCGGCTACGAGACGCCCACGCCCATCCAGGCGCAAGCGATTCCCGCTGTGTTGGCAGGTCAAGACCTGTTGGCCGGCGCGCAAACCGGCACCGGCAAGACCGCCGCCTTCACCTTGCCCATGCTGCACAAGCTGAGCTTGTCTGAGCCCGGTCAAAACCGTTTTGGCGGCAAAGCCATCCGCGCTTTGGTGCTGACCCCCACCCGCGAATTGGCCGCTCAGGTCGAAGAGTCGGTCCGCGACTACGGCAAATACCTCAAGCTCGACTCCACCGTGATTTTCGGTGGCGTGGGCATGAACCCACAAATCAACAAGGTCAAGCGCGGCGTGGACATCTTGGTGGCCACACCCGGCCGTCTGCTGGACTTGCAAGGCCAAGGCTTCTTGGACTTGTCGACCATCGAAATGCTGGTGCTGGACGAGGCCGACCGCATGTTGGACATGGGCTTCATCCATGACGTGAAGAAGGTACTGGCCTTGGTGCCCAAGGACAAGCAAAGCTTGCTGTTCTCAGCCACCTTCAGCGACGAGATCCGCGAGCTGGCAAACAACCTGCTCAAGGACCCGCAAAGCATCCAGGTCACGCCCAGCAACACCACGGTGCAGCGTATCACGCAGGTGATCCACCCTGTGGGCCGGGGCAAGAAAAAAGACGTGCTCTTGCACATCATCCAAAAGAACGATTGGAGCCAGGTGTTGGTGTTCACCCGCACCAAGTTTGGCGCCAACAATGTGGCCGACTTCCTGACCAAAAATGGCGTCAAAGCCATGGCCCTGCACGGCAACAAGAGCCAAACCGCCCGCACGCAAGCGCTGGCCGGTTTCAAGAGCGGTGAGATCCGCGCCTTGGTGGCCACCGACATCGCTGCACGCGGCATCGACATCGAAGACTTGCCACACGTGGTGAACTACGAGATCCCGAACGTGTCAGAAGACTACGTGCACCGCATTGGCCGCACGGGCCGCGCGGGCGCCAGCGGCGAGGCTGTGAGCCTGGTCTGCTTGGACGAAGAAGGTTTCATGATGGACATCGAGCGCTTCACCAAGCAGGAGATTCCAGTGCAGTTGCTCGAAGGCTTTGGCCCCGAGCCAGGCGAAGTGGCCGAGCCCATTGCCATGGGTCGCCAGACCTTGTGGGGCGGCGCAGGCAAGCCCCCTAGCCGCGACGTGATGGCTGCCGCCGCCAAAGCCGCACGCCAGGACATGATGCAACGCATCCGTGACAACAAAGTAGCAGGCGGGGGTGGCGGTCAACGCCAACCCCGCGCTGAAGGCCAGGGCCAGCCCCGTCCATCGCGCAACGCCCCTCCCCCATCACGCCGCAATGGCCCGCAAGGCGATGCGCCTCGCTTTGAAGGTCAGGGCGATGGCCAAGGTCGTCGTTTTGACAACCGAGGTGACGGCCAAGGCCGTGGACCACGCAATGGCCCACGTCCTGAAGGTCGTGGTGAGGGTCGCGGTCCTAACCCCAACCGTGGCGGTCAAGGCGGTGGCCAAGACCGTCGCCGTGGTGATGGCGACGAATTGCCACGCCACATCGATCCTTTGAAGACGACGCAGTTTGCACGTCTGGACTTGCCCAACCGCAAGCCTGTGCGCACCAGCGGTCAGCCCGACCCGACCCGCACCAGCATTGACAGCCTGGCCAGCAGCGGCCGTCGCCATGGCGGTGGTGGTGGTTACGGCGGTGGCAATGGCGGCGGCAAAGGCGGCGGTGGCCGTGGCTTTGGCGGCGGTGGCGGTGGCAACCGCGGCGGCTTCGGTCGCTGATCAGCACCCCACATGACAGGAGCCCGCAGATGCGGGCTCTTTTTTTGGCATGTGCCTATGGCAGCGCCAGCAAGCTCGGAGCTTGAGCCCCGACATGGCGCCTGCGGCGCAGCTGGCATTCAGTCACGCACAAACAAGGTCACCAGCGGATCGGGGCCGACTTGGCGGCTCCAGTGGCCATGCACCGTGGCATCAAAGGTCGCCCCCTCGGGCAAGGTGTCGGCCGAGTAGAAAAACTCGCCGGGGCCAAAGATGCGCGAACTGCCGTCTTGCAAAAAGATCTCCATCTGGCCGCTGAGCACGAACAACCATTGCGTCGCGCCGGTGCAATGAAAGCTGCTGCGAAAACCCACCGGGCTTTGGCGCAACTGGTAACCGCCGCTGGGCAGCAGGGGTGAGAGCTGGCTTTGCGGTGTGCCTTCGCTCAACGCCACCCATTCGTCACGGAAACGGGCGCGGCCATCGGTGTCGGTGAAGAGGATGACTTTTTTCAGTGCGGTCATGGCAAGCGTTTCAGCAAAAAATAAGAAGCGCCCATTGTCGCCGAGTCAACAGGCGTTCAGGCCCTGTCTGGCATAGTTGGTCGCCATAGACACTTGCTCTTTTGGGCATAGAACGCAGAGACCCGATGAACACCCAGCCTTTGAAAATTGTTTTCCACGGCCAAAATGCGGCCAATTTCCGCCACGGTTTTGAGGCCCTGATCACGCCCGAGCACGAGGTACTGGATCTGAGCGATGCGCTCGATCAAACCGGTGAGCGCGCTCACTATGAAAGCGCTGATGTGGTGATTGGCATCAAGCTGAACGCTGACATGCCCCAGCCCCTCAAGGCCCGGCTGTTTCATGCGCCGGCTGCAGGCACCGATGCGGTCAACACCGCCCTCTTGCCCGCGCACTGCACGCTGGCCAACTGCTTTGGGCACGAGAACGCGATTGCCGAATACGTGATCGCGGCCCTGCTCATGCGCCATGTGCCGTTGGCGCGGGCCGACCAAGATTTGCGCGCCCAGCACTGGACCTATTGGGCCGGTCGCCCCACCGCTTTGCGCACCGAGCTGGGCGAGCAGACTTTGGGCCTGGTAGGCTTTGGCCACATCGCGCAGACCGTGGCCGGGCGCGCCAAGGCCATGGGCATGCGGGTGCACGTGGCCAACCGCAGCCCGATCTCGCACGCGGTGGTGGACCAAAGCTGGACACTCGATGGCCTGCATGACTTCATGGGGTCTTGTGACGCGGTGGTGGTGTGCTTGCCCTTGACCGAGAACACCCAAGGTTTGATCGATGCGACGGCCATCGCCGCCATGCGGCCCGATGCGGTGCTGCTCAACGTGGGGCGAGGCGCGGTGATCGAGGAACAGGCTTTGTACGAGGCGCTGAAAAACCGTCAGATCGGTGGCGCGGTGATCGACACCTGGTACCAGTACCCCACGCCCACGCAGGCCGAATGCGCGCCATCGCGCTTTGATTTCGCATCGCTGGACAATGTGCTGATGACGCCCCACATGTCGGGCTGGACCTCGGGCACGGTGCGTCGCCGTCAAGAGACATTGGCCGAGAACATTGGGCGCTTGAGCCGGGGTGAGTCCCTGATCAATGTGCTGCGTGGGCCCTTGACCTGAGTTCAGCTGCTTTGCCGCTGCAATATGTCAAAACCCAAATCCAGCTGCGGTGAATCCGGCTCTTCCCCCCTCATCAAACTCAAGAGCATCTGCGCTGCTGCTTGACCGATTTGGGCGCGCGGTGTGCGCACCGTGGTCAATGCAGGCAGCATCTGGTCGCTGCCCGTCAGGTCGTTGAAGCCGGCAATCGCCACTTGGGATGGGACCGAGACGCCTAAGCGCAGTGCGGCCATCAACGCACCTTGGGCCAAGTCGTCGTTGCAAAAAAAGATCGCGTCCACCGCCGGGCGCTGCTGCATGATTTGTTCAAACAACACGCCGCCCAAGGCCAGCGATGAGGGTGCGGGGTTCAAGAATTCAAGCGTAGGTTCATACACACCCGCCTCTTGCAAAGCATGGCGCCAGCCGTACAAGCGCTGCATCACGCGGGGGTCCAGCTGCGCGGCAGCAAAGGCGATGCGTTTGCGGCCTTGGGCCAGCAGGTGCCGCGTCATGGCCGCACCCGCATCGGTTTGGCGAAAGCCCACGCAATAGGGCGCATCGCTGAGCTGTGCCGCTGGCAAGTCCATCAGGTGCACGCAGGGCACCTGGCTGCTGGCCATGAGTTTTCGGGTGGCCGCATTGTGGTCCAGGCCGGTGACCAAGAGGCCCGCTGGACGGTGCAGCAGTTGCTCGCGCAACAGTTGCTCCTCTTCGCTGGGGTCGTAATGGGTCACGCCCATCAAGGTTTGATAGCCGCCAGCGCGCAAAGTGGTCTGAGCGGCGTCGAGCAGGTCCACGAACAGGGCGTTGGACAGCAGCGGGATCAGGATGGCCACATGGTTGCTGCGCTGCGAAGCCAGCGCCCGGGCTGCGGGGTCGGGCACATAGCCAAGCTTGTCGGAGACCGCTTGGACCCGTTCGATCAAGGCCGGGTTCACCGCCCTTTCGCCCCGCAAAGCGCGCGAGACGGTGCTGGCGCTCACGCCTGCGGCTCGGGCCACGTCGTTCAAAGTCACGCGGCCTGTGGCGCGGTGGCTTTTGAGGGGCTTGGGCAAAGAATCAGAGGCGTTGGGCAAGGGTTAATCCGGAGCAATATTCGGTGCGTCAGTCGATAGGATAGCGCTATCCCAAAGTTTGGAACGCTGATTTTGAAAATTCGTGGAAAACCCTGATCCACCTTATTCAAGCCAAGATCGACGTTCTGACCCTTTTTTTGAATAACTTGGACAGCGCTGTCCAAGATCAGATTCTCGACTGGAGTGTTTGACGTGTCCAAACCCGATGTGCTGGCGGTGGCCAAGCTCCACCCCTTCTACCAAAAAGCACTGGAGTCGGCCTTCACGGTGCACGACCGCACCCACATCACCGACCCGGCTGCTTTTGCCGAACTGGCACCCCGCATCGTGGGCGTGGCCGGCACGGGCGAGGCCAGCGTGCCCCGCAGCCTGCTGGCGCAAGTCACCAACGCCAAAGTGGTGTCGGTGTTTGGCGTGGGCTACGACGGCGTGGATGTGGCCGCTGCCATCGAACACGGCATTCCGGTGACCCACACCCCCGATGTGCTGACCGACGATGTGGCCGACTTGGCCATGGGTTTGGTGCTCTCGGTGGGCCGCACCATCCCACAAGCGGACCAATTTGTGCGCACAGGCCAGTGGCCCAATGGCCCCATGCCCTTGGCACGCAAAGTCTCTGGCGCACGCCTGGGCATCGTGGGGCTGGGCCGCATTGGCAAGGCCATTGCCCAACGCGCCCGCGGCTTTGGCATGTCGATCGCCTACACCGCCCGCTCTGAAAAAGCCGATTCCGGTTTCAAGTTCTTGGCATCGGCCGCCGAGTTGGCTGCGAATGTGGATTTCTTGGTCGTCATCACGCCCGGCGGCGCAGGCACCAAACACCTGATCAATGCCGACGTGCTCAAGGCCTTGGGCCCACGTGGCTTCTTGATCAATGTGGCGCGTGGCAGCGTGGTCGATGAAGAGGCGCTGATCGCCGCCCTGCAAAACGGCACCATCGCCGGCGCAGGCCTGGATGTGTTCGCCAACGAGCCACACGTGCCCGAAGTGCTGTGGCGCATGCACAACGTGGTGCTGACGCCGCACATGGCCAGCGCCACCCATGAGACCCGTCAGGCCATGGCCGATCTGGCTTTTGCCAACATGCAGGCTGGTACTTCGGGCCAGCCCCTGCGCACCCCCGTGCCCGAATGCGCGGCGCTGAAGTGAACCCAGGCCAGCCGACATGAGCACCACGCCAATGCGCCTGATCGTCATGGGGGTCTCCGGTTGCGGCAAGTCCACCATGGCCACAGCCTTGGGCGAGCGCTTGGGCCTGGACATGGTGGATGGCGACGACCTGCACCTGCCCGAAAGCGTGGCCAAGATGCGCTCGGGCATTGCGCTGGAAGACGCTGACCGCTGGCCCTGGCTGGACCGCATTGGCGCTTACCTGTCGCAGCCCCACCCACAAGGTCGGGTCGTGGCCTGCTCGGCGCTCAAGCGCGTGTACCGCGACCGCATCCGCGCCCAAGCCGGCGATGTCTGTTTTGTGTTTTTGGATGGCGACTTCGAGCTGATCGACCAGCGCATGCGCCAACGTGTGGGCCACTACATGCAGCCGGGCTTGCTGGACAGCCAGTTCCGCACCCTCGAAATTCCCCAGGCCGATGAATCCGATGTCATCCGCCTGCCCATCACCGAACCGGTGCAGGACATGGTCGCGAAGGCGCTGGCCGCTTTGCAGGCCAGAACGTCTTTGCGCCTGCACCCTGCCCTCTGATTTTTTAAAGGACCCTTCATGTTCATCCGCTGTGCATTCTTCCAAGGGAACGTCAAACCCGGCATGGAAGACGCGTTCAACCGCTACATCCGCGAAAAACTCGTGCCCCTGTGGACCCGCTTTCCGGGCGCGCAAGAAGTGCGCGTGCTGCGCCAGGTCGAAAGCGACGTGAGCGACCCGCACTTTGGCATGGTGCTGTCGGTGCGCTACCCCAGCCGCGAGTCGATCGAGATCGCCTTGGCTTCGGCGGTGCGCCTGGAAAGCCGCGAGGTGTCCAAGGATTTGATCGCCATGT
>JACCDH011727683.1_pt1 | contig 11418 bp, 9 predicted proteins | sample 7442481 | NCBI WGS metagenome assembly JACCDH01 (sample SAMN15323433, study PRJNA562643) | freshwater metagenome | isolation source: river surface water | place: USA:Blue River Watershed | collected 2017-08-15 | reverse complement strand
CTTCCGCCTTATCGCTGGGCATAATTTGTGCAAATACCTCCTGAATGCCAATCGAATGAGCAACGCGGTTGGCTGCTGCTAAGTTATCTCCCGAGAGCATCACGGACCGAATATGTAAATCGTGCAAAGACGTAATCGCTGCTTTGGCCGTGTCTTTTAGTTCATCTCCAAATGCAATGATGGCAATGGGGGAGGGGGGTGTTTGGTCGTTCATTAAAACTGAAACTGTTTGACCAGCATCAAAACATGTGTGCGCTTTCTCGAGAATTGATGGGAGATGTTGGTTGTCTCTCAAGGAAGCAATACTTTGTAAGCACAGATTTTGGCCCATGAAAATTCCAGAGCTCGGTTTGCCACTAATGCCAATACCGGGCAAGGCTTTACTATCGGTTGGGACGATCGGCAGCAAATGATGCTGCTTGGCAGCGTCTAATAGCGCCTTAGCAAGAGGATGTTCGCTACCCAGTTGGAGGCCTGCAGCGCTAGCGAGTATGTCGTTTGCGGAAAAAGAGGGGTCGACCGAGATAATTTCAAGTAGTCTCGGCTTTCCAATTGTAAGTGTGCCGGTTTTATCGAACGCCACTACTTGTAAACGATGCGCTAACTCAAGCACTTGTGGATCTTTGATAAGAATGCCAAATCGTGCTGCTACCCCGGTTCCGGCCATGATTGCCGCTGGGGTCGCAAGACCAAGTGCACAGGGACATGCAATTACGAGCACCGACACCGCTCTTAAGATTGCAAGGGAAGCAGAATCTAAGTAAAGCCAATTCACAATGCCAGTAATGAGCGCAATGACAATGACACTGGGAACAAAAATAGCACTGACTTGATCAACTAACTTTTGTATCGGCGCTTTTTGGGTTTGAGCATCCTCTACTAAAGAAATAATTTGCGAGAGAACACTCTCAACACCTACTGCCTGTGCCTCGATGATTAATACGCCCTCACCATTGAGGGAGCCGCCAATGACTTTTTGGCCAAGCTGCTTTTTGACGGGATCACTTTCTCCTGTCAGTAGTGATTCATCAACATGACTGCTTCCCAGCAGGACGACTCCATCAACTGGTACGCGTTCGCCAGGCAAAACAAGGACGCGATCTTTTGCAAAGACCTGATCTAAAGGGAGATCACGAAATTGATCTAATGGAGTCCTTTCATTAATGGTCATTTCTTGGGGCAGCACTTTGGCATGTTCTGGCCAGAGCTTTTGTAAAGCGCGAATCGCTTCACTAGTCTGCTGCTTTGCTCTAGCCTCCAGCCACTTGCCAAGTAAAACCATGCAGATAATGACTGCCGATCCTTCAAAGTAAAGTTCATGGGCAGCGTGATGAGAAGCTGTCATTTGGTAAAGACTTAATCCATAGGCGGCACTTGTTCCCAGGGCAACCAAGAGATCCATATTGCCAACTCCCGACATGAGGGATTTGAAACCCGCTCTATAGAAGCGCCAACCCAGAAAAAACTGGACGGGGGTAGCAAGTAGAAGTTGCCATTTGGCCGATAGGGCCCAATGAATGCCAAAAGGCATCAGTAGCATTGGCAAAAACAACGGAGCCGCAAGAGCAAAACCCAGTAATACCCGTCCAAGTCCATCCGAACCCCAAAACAATTGAGAGGGCGGTAGTTGAGGCACTGCATGGGAAGAGCTTACCTTTGCTTGGTAGCCTGTTTTTTGTACTTGGGCAATGATGGCTTCAATGGTGGCGTCTGAGTGGGTAGACAAGCGGATTTTGGCTTGTTCGGTAGCTAGATTGACGCTGGCAGCTTCCACGCCTGGAATATTGGTGAGAACCTTTTCTACTCTCCCCACACAGGAAGCGCAGGTCATGCCGCCGATATCTAGAGTAAATAGCTCAGAATTAGTCTCTTTTTGGGTGCCCATATAGAAGATAATCTACTCCATGCAAGCCACCTACACATCATAAGGACCTATATGTTGAGTTTAAAAGTATCTGGTATGACCTGTGGAGGCTGTATCAATGCCGTTACTAGGGCAATTCAAGCGCGGGATCCGCAGGCTAGCGTGACTGCTGATTTAGCTTCGCAGACCGTGAATCTAGAAACAAGCTTATCTGCCGCGCAAGCAAGTCAGATCCTTGGAGAGGCTGGTTTTCCGGTTGCCAACTAGAATTTGACCGTTTCATCATGGGCCATTCCACTGGATTGGTGAGTGGGAAGAAAATAATCCCTCGCTCAGCAAGTTTTGCCCGCTACGAGTAAGCTAGCCTCTAATTTATAAAAATATCAAAACCTAGATAAGTACTCTAGGTTTATTCATATCAGGAGAAGGTAGTGTCAGTTACAGCAGAGTCAGTCCAAGCAGCTCTTAAAAGCTTAGTAGATGTCAACACTAAGATTGATTACGTTACTGCAAAAAATATTAAAAACCTTCGAGTAGAAGATGGCGATATTTCCTTGGATATCGTGTTGGGATATCCCGCTAAAAGTCAGTTTGATGCGATTCGTAAATCAGTCATTGCTACCTTGCGTGAATTACCTGGTGTGAAAAATGTGAGCGTCAATGTCAGCAGTCAAATCGTGGCGCACGCTGTACAACGTGGCGTGAAACTTTTACCAGGCGTCAAAAATATTATTGCTGTTGCGAGTGGAAAAGGTGGTGTTGGTAAATCGACAACTGCTGTCAATTTAGCTTTAGCGCTTGCAGCAGAGGGTGCTCAGGTTGGTATTTTGGACGCAGATATTTATGGGCCAAGTCAACCAATGATGTTGGGCATCACTGGAAGACCAGACTCCATTGAGGAAAATACGATTGAACCAATGGAAGGCCATGGTCTGCAAGCAAGCTCGATTGGTTTTCTGATTGATGATGATGCACCCATGGTATGGCGTGGCCCCATGGTCACCTCCGCTCTTGAGCAATTACTTCGCCAAACACGCTGGCGTGACTTGGATTACTTGGTTGTCGATATGCCTCCAGGTACTGGTGATATCCAATTAACTTTAGCGCAAAAGGTTCCCGTGACCGGCTCAGTAATCGTCACTACACCGCAAGATATTGCTTTGCTTGATGCACGCAAAGGTCTAAAGATGTTCGAGAAGGTGGGGGTGCCGATCATTGGCATTATTGAAAATATGAGCACCTATGTTTGTACTAAATGCGGACACGAGGAACATGTGTTTGGCAGTGGCGGCGGCGAAAAAATGTGTAAAGAATATGGGGTCGATTTCTTGGGAGCGTTACCTCTCAATCTTTCGATTCGAGAGCAGGCTGATGCTGGACGTCCAACCGTAGTTGCTGATCCTGAGGGAGCCATCAGCGCGATTTATAAAGGCATCGCTCGCCAGGTTGCTATTCGCGTTGCTACTCTATCCAAAGATATGAGCAGTAAATTTCCTAATATCGTGGTTCAAAACACCTGAGGACTTATGCGCTTTGCAGTATTAATGCGTAAACAACACCTGGATAACCCATGGGTTTCATACCGTTGGGTTCCTCAAGAGGTGTTGCCTGATTACGGTCAATTGAATAGTCATCCAACCCAGTCTATTACTGGCCAGTTTTTAGGTCGTGATGCAGAGGGTGAATCTTGGCTATTTACTGGTTATGAGCTTGATCTTTTTCCGGACGAAGCAGAGGGCTACTATCTGAATGTTTCTGCGCCAGTCCCCAGTTGGTTTGTGATGTGGCGACTCGAAGAGGATATCGAGCGTTATGTGGATAGTGAGTCCATTGCTTTAGCTAAATCAGAGTCAACATTTGCGGTTCCGCATCGTATTTGTGTGAGCTACAACGAAGCTGCTCGTTTGCTCGATGGTGGTGAATCAGTTGATACAGTGCCGATGAGTGAGGAGCATGCTGCCTGGTTGCAAGAGTATGTCAACGACAACTACCGACCAGAACCTAAAAAACGCCATAGGCCGGCATCATTTAAGGGCGCTCATCGTCCTATGGAGGAATAATGGCCGATGGATTTCTGAGTCGCTGGTCAAGACGCAAAGCTGGCAAGGAAGATGATGTTGTAGAAAAAAAAGTAGAGACTTTGCAGGAAGCTTCACCAGCATTACCCTCCCAAATTGAGCCTGAGGAAACTCCGCCTCCGGTTACGCTCGAAGATGTAGCCAAGATAGATCGCTTTGATCCTGATTTCTCTGCTTTTATGAGGCCAGATGTGGACCCGGCAGTGCAGCAGGCCGCCCTCAAGAAAATGTTTACTGATCCGCACTTCAACATCATGGACGGGTTAGACATTTATATCGACGATTACAGTAAGCCTGATCCTCTGCCACCCGGCATGCTAGAGAGAATGGTGCAAAGTGACATGTTGAGACTTTTCAGTAAATCGAGTGAGGCCGAAGCTCAAGAGCCATTGCAGGCAGAAGTTCAAGTGCCGTCTCCTCAGATTCAGGATGAATCACTGCAGGCTCAAATGCAAAGTGATTTAAGATCCTCCCAGCAAAAGCACTCCAACTTATCGGATGAAGTGCCAAATGAAGTATCAATAGATCCAGAACAGAAAAAAACTTAAGAAGATAACGCATGAGTCAAAAATTAGTCTGCAACTGTAATGGGACGATGCCCCTGGATGCAAAAGCGCTGGGTGTGCCGCTACACACTTCACTGTGTAGACAGGAAGTGGGATCTTTTATTAAGGCTTTAGATGGTTCGGATTCATTAGTGGTGGCCTGTACACAGGAGGCTGCTCTTTTTAGTGAGATAGCTGAACAGGCGGAAAAGCCGTTGATTGCACCGCTGCGCTTTGTCAATATTCGTGAAGTTGCCGGTTGGGCCCAAGAGGCCAAAACCTCAGCGCCCAAGATTGCTGCCTTGCTGGCATTGGCTGATATGCCTGAGGCAGAACCAGTCCCAGTTGTGAGCTACGAAAGTCAGGGCAGACTCCTGATTATTGGTGCAGGCTCACAGGCAATTCCTTGGGCTGAAAAGCTCAGTTCCTCCTTGGATGTTTCTGTTTTATGTACCGAGCCAGGAGATTTGCCTTTGTCCCGTAACTTTCCTATCTATAGTGGAGTAGTTACCAAGCTTGATGGTTACCTAGGCAACTTTTCGGTTAACTGGGATTTGCTCAATCCGATTGATCCTGAAATGTGCACTCGTTGCGGAGCATGCGTTGAGGTTTGCCCAGAGGGTGCGATCAATCTCTCATTTCAAATTGATTTAAGCAAATGCAAATCTCATTGGGAATGCGTTACTGCATGCGCCAGTATTGGCGCTATTTCCTTTGACCGAAAAGAGCGTGAGCGTAATTCCGAATTTGATTTGATATTAGATTTGCGTGCTGATCCCAAAATGCGTATGAGTCAGACTCCGCAGGGTTACTTTGCTCCTGGTGCTGATCCTTTAAGTCAAGCATTGGTAATCAATCAGTTGACGGAAATGGTTGGCGAATTTGAGAAGCCAAAATATTTTGTCTATAACGACAAAATTTGTGCACACGGACGCAATGGCAAAGTAGGGTGCAGTGCTTGTATTGATGTCTGCTCAACAGGAGCCATTAGTTCAGTTTTCAAAAATGGCCAAGGTACTGTCGAGGTCAATCCCAATCTTTGTATGGGTTGCGGTGCCTGTGCCACAACCTGTCCATCAGGGGCAATGCGTTACAACTACCCAAGCGTTCCACATCAGGGTAAAGAGCTAAAAACACTAGCGAATGTGTTTACGGCAGAAGCAAAAAAACTAAATCAGGCAATGAGCCCCAGTTTGCTTTTGCATACCTTAAAAGCGGGAACTCAAATGGTCGACAGTTTGGGTCGATCTGCCCACGTACTGCCCAAGCAATATGAAGGGCTTCCAGCTTTCGTGATTCCTTATGGCATTGAGCACATCGCATCCACTGGTTTGGATCTGTGGCTAGGCGCACTGACATATGGGTTTGCTGAAGTCATATTGCTATTGAGCGGTGATGAGGATCCTGCCTATCGCGCTGCTCTTCAAGAGCAGGCCAAGTTGGCTAACAGTATTCTGAAGGCATATGGTTTTGATGAGCGTATTCATTTAATTGAAGCAAGCTCTACTGACGATATGGCAACGGTTTCTCGTGCGATGGGTTCCTTACGTCAGCGTGGTTCACTTAATCCCATTTGTACCCCTGCGACTGTTGGCTTGTCGAACCAAAAGCGCGAGACCTTGGAAGCAGCCTTAGAACATTTAGAGAAACAGGCAAAGACGCCTCTTCCTGAAGCGGGCGTTGTTCTTCCAAGCTCCTCTTTGCTTGGTGGGTTAGCTATCAATCAAGATGCCTGCACCCTGTGTATGTCTTGTGTCAGCAGTTGCCCAGAGGGTGCGTTATTAGATAATCCCGATGAGCCTATTCTGTCCTTTATTGAAAAGCAGTGCGTGCAGTGCGGTATCTGTGCGCAAACTTGCCCAGAAAAAGCGTTGACACTGGCACCCCGTTTGCAGACGGTTGAGCGACGCAAGCAAAAGGTCACGCTCAATGAAACTCAGGCATTCCATTGCATTAGCTGTGGCAAGGCTTTTGGAACTCTCAAGATGGTTGATTTGATGCTGACTAAATTAGGTGCGCATGGTGCTTTTGCGGGTGCAGCAATGGATCGATTAAAGATGTGTGGCGATTGTCGAGTAGTTGATATGGTGAAAAAAGAGCATGAGTGAAATGGCTAAGAAAGAAGTAAAAGAAAAATTAACGGCTGAGGTAGGGGATGTAGGCTTACCAGAGGATCTGGCCAGAGCTGACTTATACGGCCTGATTGCTCGTTTTTTTCAGATGCCTCCGGACCAAGCCCTTTTAGACCAAATTGCAGCAACGGCAGATCAAGGCGATGTTGCGAATGACGCACCCCTGGCTAAGGCTTGGATGGACGTGGTTGAGGTGGCTAAAAATAACCCCGCCAAAGCTTGGCATGACGAATTTGATTTAAATTTCATCAGCGTTGGCAAGCCCAATATTGTTCTGAATGGCTCCTACTATCTGGCTGGACATCTGAATGAAAAGCCGTTGGTCAACATTCGCCGGGCTTTGGAGACTTTTGGACTCGAAGCTGCCGAAGAGATTACCGAAACCGAAGACCATATCTCGGCCTTATGTGAGGTGATGCGTTACTTAATCGCAGGCGATGATGTCGAGGTTTCTAACCTTACAAATCAGAGGGTTTTCTTTAATGAGCACATTCGCCCTTGGTATGACCAGTTATGTGATGCGATAGAGGGTATTCCAGGGATGCATCTCTACCATCCAATTGCCGCTCTAACCAGAGAATTCCTGGCGATTGAAGGGCAGGGATTTGACATGATTTGAAGTGAATCAAATCCTATGGAAAACCCCTATATGGATTTGCTTCCTACATCAATGCTAAAAATGCAATTACATACTACACTTGATCGAAATCAATAATAAACCCATAGGAGCAAGCCATGAGCACTAAATCCAAAGTTGCTTTAAGCGAAGATACCAAACCAGCGCGTCGTAAGTTTTTTATTGGAGCAGGTGCAACAGTTGGCGCAGTCGCAGTTGCTTCGCAAACTTCAGTTGGTAAAGCGGTAATGCAAGAAATCGGCAGCACCGTAAAACCAAATCATGATGGGCAACAAATTACGGCGCATATGCGTAAGTACTACGAATCTACCAAGATTTAATTTTTCGACCTCGCTTGTTATTCAATAAATAAAAAACTTTCTCAGGGACAACATATGAGTCTGACTCGTAAATCAAATACCCCACAAAGCAGTCGTTCTGCATCTCATCTCATCGGCAGCCTCTCGCGTGGCTTGAAATCTGCGGTTCCTACAATGGATCGCCGTACTTTCTTGAAGCGCTCTGGAGTAGGCGTTGGTGCTGGTATTGCGGCAAGCCAACTCAGCATGGTACAAAAGGCAGTCGCTGAGCCTAGTAAGGCAATGCTTGACGGCAAAGGCAAGATCGAGGTCAAACGCACCATCTGTACACACTGCTCAGTAGGTTGCGCCACTGACGCAACAGTTGAGAATGGCGTGTGGGTTCGTCAAGACTCTGTTTTCGATTCACCAATTAATATGGGCGCCTACTGTGCCAAAGGCGCTTCATTGCGTGAACATGGTCACGGTGACTATCGTCTGCGCTATCCAATGAAATTGGTTGATGGAAAGTATCAACGCATTTCATGGGATCAAGCTCTCACTGAAATCACTGCACAGATGAAGAGTATTCGTGAGAAATATTCCCCTGATGCGATGTATTTCATTGGATCTTCAAAGCACAATAATGAACAGGCCTACTTACTGCGTAAGTGGGTCTCTTTCTTTGGAACAAACAATACAGACCATCAGGCTCGTATTTGTCACTCAACCACAGTTGCCGGTGTTGCAAACACCTGGGGCTATGGTGCGATGACCAATAGCTACAACGACATGATGAATGCCAAGGCTGCTTTGTATATTGGTTCTAATGCGGCAGAAGCGCATCCTGTTTCTATGTTGAGCTTGTTGCACGCCAAGGAAAATGGTTGCAAAGTGATTGTGGTTGATCCACGTTATACCCGTACAGCTGCTAAATCAGATCAGTACATTCGCATTCGTTCTGGTACCGATATTCCTTTCTTGTTTGGACTTTTGTACCACATCTTCAAAAACGGCTGGGAAGATAAGAAGTACATCAATGATCGTGTTTACGGCATGGAAGAGATTCGTAAAGAGGTCATGGAGAAGTGGAACCCAGCTGCAGTTGAAGAGGCTTGTGGTGTTCCAGAAGCGCAAATGTATAAGGCCGCTGAAACTATGGCCAAGAATCGCCCAAGCACAGTTGTTTGGTGTATGGGTCAAACACAACACACCATCGGTAACTCAATGGTTCGTGCATCCTGTATTTTGCAGCTGGCACTAGGTAACGTTGGCAAGTCTGGTGGTGGTACGAACATTTTCCGCGGACATGACAACGTTCAGGGTGCAACTGACGTAGGTCCTAATCCAGATTCATTGCCTGGTTACTATGGTTTGGCAGCGGGCTCATGGAAGCACTATGCGACAGTGTGGGGTGTTGACTACGAATGGATTAAAGGTCGTTACGCACCAGACATGATGGAAAAGTCTGGAACTACAGTTTCTCGTTGGGTTGATGCTGTTCTTGAGAAGAACGATATGATCGATCAGCAAACTAGCGTGAAAGGTTTGTTCTTCTGGGGCCATGCGCCTAACTCACAAACACGCGGTCTTGATATGAAGCGTGCAATGGATAAATTGGATCTCTTGGTAGTAGTGGATCCTTACCCAAGTGCGACTGCAGCGATGGCTGCAATGCCTGCAGCTGAAGGCCAAGCAGTGAACAAGAATCGCAACGTTTACCTATTGCCTGCAGCAACTCAATTTGAGACTTGTGGTTCTGCTACAGCATCTAATCGTTCATTACAGTGGCGTGAGAAAGTCATCGATCCATTGTTTGAATCGGTTCCTGACCATGTGATCATGCAAGCATTTGCCGACCGTTTAGGTTTTGGCCAAGAATTGTCCAAGAACTACACAATGCTCAATTCCAAATTTGCTGGTAAGCAATGGAAAGAGCCGCAAATTGAAGATATCTTGCGTGAGATCAACCGCGCTGTTTGGACAATTGGTTACACAGGTCAAACTCCTGAGCGCCTGAAGGCGCACATGAGAATGGTTGCTACATTTGATCCGAAGACTCTGAAGTCCCGCGGTGGAATTGACCCGGTCACTGGTTACAACACTACAGGTGACTACTATGGCTTGCCTTGGCCTTGTTATGGCACAGCCGCGATCAAGCATCCAGGTTCACCTAATCTCTATGACACCAGTAAGAGCGTCATGGAAGGGGGCGGTAACTTCCGCGCTAACTTCGGAGTTGAGCGTGAGGGCGTAAGCTTGCTAGCTGGTGATGGCTCATGTTCCAAAGGCTCTGCGATTACAACCGGTTATCCAGAATTCGATCACGTATTTGTGAAGAAACTGGGTTGGTGGGATCAATTAACTGAGGACGAGAAGAAGCTCGCCGAGGGTAAGAACTGGAAGACAGACCTTTCCGGTGGAATTCAGCGGGTAGTCATGAAGAATGGTTGCCATCCATTTGGTAATGCGAAAGCACGTGCCATTGTTTGGAACTTCCCAGATGCGATTCCAGTACACCGTGAAGCGCTTTACAGTACCGATGAGAAGATGATGCGTAAGTACCCCACTTCCGCAGATAAGAAGAATTTCTGGCGCTTGCCAACTCTCTATAAGACTGTTCAGGATCAAAACTTGAACGAGAAGCTCTACGAGAAGTTCCCAATCATCTTGACTTCTGGTCGTTTGGTTGAGTACGAGGGTGGTGGTGACGAGACTCGTTCCAATCCATGGTTGGCTGAACTCCAGCAAGAAAACTTTGTGGAGATTAATCCGAAGGCAGCTGCAGATCGTGGCATTAAGAACTGGGACTATGTTTGGGTGAAGTCTCCAACTGGTGCCAAGATCAAGGTGCGCGCTTTGGTAACCGAGCGTGTTGATAAAGGCACAGCCTTCATACCATTCCACTTTGCTGGTTGGTGGCAAGGTAATGACTTGCGGAAGTATTACCCAGAGGGTGCTGCACCAGTGGTTTTAGGTGAGGCGGTCAACACTGCAACTACTTATGGTTACGACCAAGTAACGATGATGCAAGAGACCAAGACCACTATGTGTCAAATCGAGAAATTTGCCTAAGTCAAAAAATAAAGTCAGGAGAACACAATGGCAAGAATGAAATTTATTTGTGACACAGAGCGATGCATTGAGTGCAACGGTTGTGTTACTGCTTGTAAGAACGACAACGAAGTACCTTGGGGCGTTAATCGCCGCCGAGTAGTTACCATCAATGACGGCGTCATTGGGGCAGAGAAGTCCATCTCGGTCGCCTGTATGCACTGCGCTGATGCGCCTTGCATGGCAGTTTGCCCAGTGGATTGTTTCTACCGCACCGACGAAGGCGTTGTGTTGCACGATAAGGACACTTGCATCGGTTGCGCGTATTGCTCCTATGCCTGCCCATTTGGCGCGCCACAATTCCCAAGCACTGGCACTTTTGGTTTGCGGGGCAAGATGGACAAGTGCACATTCTGTTCTGGCGGCCCAGAAGCCAATGGAAGCGTTGCTGAGTTTGAAAAATATGGACGTAACCGCTTGGCTGAAGGTAAGTTGCCTTTATGTGCCGAGATGTGTTCTACCAAGGCATTGATTGGTGGCGACGGCGATGTGATTGCCGACATCTTCCGTGCACGGGTAGTGAAGCGTCAAACCGCCGGTAAAAATGCGGGTGCCGACGTATTTGGTTGGACTACTGCATACGGTCAGCCTGATAAAGCTGGCGCTAAAGCAGCTCCAAGTGGAGGCAAAATATGAGAACGTTTCGTACAGTAACAGCCGCACTCCTAGCCCTTGGTTTTTTAAGCGCCTGTAATAACGAGCCGGGAACATTGGCTCTGAATTCCAAGCGCCCAGATATCGCTCCATTCATGGGTGCGGATAACGGCTTT
>JACCDH010143464.1_pt1 | contig 11418 bp, 6 predicted proteins | sample 7442481 | NCBI WGS metagenome assembly JACCDH01 (sample SAMN15323433, study PRJNA562643) | freshwater metagenome | isolation source: river surface water | place: USA:Blue River Watershed | collected 2017-08-15 | reverse complement strand
ATTAAAGTCGCCATTTTAATAGCTTCGCTTAAGAAGAATTCAACCGGAACAATTTTGTTTACCAGTCCGTATGCCTGTGCTTGTTGAGCAGAGATAAAGGTTCCTGTAAGTACCAGTTCCATGGCTTTGTTTTTGCCGACGATGCGGGTTAAACGTTGAGTTCCACCTGCTCCTGGCATCACTCCGATATTAATTTCGGGCTGACCGAATTGAGCGGTTTCACTGGCAATAATCATATCACAAATCATGGCCAACTCGCAACCACCACCTAGAGCAAATCCACTCACGGCAGCTATCATAGGTTTTTTGGTTTTACGGATGCTGTCCCAGGTAGAGAATTGGTCGATTTTAAGCATATCCATAGCTGTTCTTCCAGCCATTTGTTTGATGTCGGCACCGGCGGCAAAGGCTCTTTCGTTACCACTGATAACTATGGCTCTAACATTGGGGTCGTTGTCAAGGTCTATTAATGCCTGTTTGATTTCAAGCATGAGCTCGAGGTTCAGAGCATTGAGTTCTTTAGGTCGGTTGAGTTGCACGTGAGCCACATAGGGCGCCACTTGAGGATTGATTAAAATAAATTCAGGCATTCTTATATCTTAGAGTATAAACACAATTAGTGAATATTTGTTCTTTTTGTAGCGGTTTCAAATCTGACAGGAATTAAAATGATACTGTCAACAGGTTTACCAGCTTTGGTTGCAGGGATAAAGCGTTTGCTTAATGTCTGGATAGCGTCTTTGGCATTTCTCGTGTATTCCGAACCTTCTGTATGTAAAATCTTAGGATTGTATAAAATTGAATCTTTGCCAACTGTAACTTGTACAATGACATATTTAGCTTTAGTGGTGTAATTGTATGGCAGATATAGGTTCTCCTGGATTTCGGAATTCATAGCGCCAATTCCACCTGGGTATCGGGCAGCTTTGTCCGGATTGGCCTCGAGTTTAGCAATGGTTTTTGTGTTGAATTCGTTAAAGAAGGCAATAGGTTCTTCTTCAGCAGGCGCTACAGCAATGTCAGAGTAATCACCATAGTCGCCTTCGATAGCTTCTACAGGCATTGGCATATCTTCATCGTATGCCGGAGCAGAATCTACTTCTTGAATGGTAGGAATAGTATCATAGATTTGGGCATCGACGGTGTTTGCAAACAAGCCAATTACGGCGAAAGCGAAAAGTTTAATAGGTTTCATGACTGACGAAGTGATATTCTAAAAGTGGTTTTTTTATGAGGGATACTTTCTTTGACAAAAATATGTCCCTTGTGGTAATTTTCAATAATTCTTTTTACAAGCGATAATCCGAGACCCCAGCCGCGCTTTTTGGTAGTGAAGCCAGGTTTGAAAACGCGCTTGAATAAGGCCTTTGGCATGCCTTTGCCTGTGTCGCTGATGTCGATAATGATGGTATCGCCCTTCAATCGGCAGTTAATGGTAATAGTACCTTTGCCATCCATGGCGTCTATAGCGTTCTTGCAAATGTTTTCAATCACCCATTCAAAGAGAGGGACATTGATATTGGCCATCAAATTATTGGGCATGCCTTCAATGACATAAATAACTTCTTCAGCGCTGCGAATGCGGATGTAGTTGATGGCATGTCTGAGTTGCAATCCGATGTCTGTCGGAGAAAGCACTGGCGTTGAGCCGATTTTTGAGAAGCGTTCTGTAATGACTTTCAGTCGGTCGAGATCCTTACGCATTTCGCTCAGAGATTCTTCATTGGCAAAACTCCTGTCAGATTCAATCAAGTCAACCCAGGCCATGAGTGAGCTCATGGGTGTGCCGAGCTGATGTGCAGTCTCTTTGGCCAGTCCGACCCATACCTGGTTCTGTTCAGAACGTCTGCTGTAGCTGAAAGCAAAATAGCTCACGATAACAAACAAACTCACAATGCCGAGTTGAATGAAAGGGTATACTTTCAACTGTTTTAAAGTTGATGATTCGTCGTAGTAGACATACTGACTGTAATCGTCGGTGATTTTAATTTCTATTGGTTGAGTTTCTGTTTTCAGTTCCAGATAATAGGCATCTAAGCGTTTTTTAGAACGAATTAAAAAGGAGTCGATGTTGCGGTAGGTGAGGTATCCCGATTCATCAGCCAGGAAAACAGGAATTGTTGAATTAGATTCTACAATTTTGGCGTAAAATGAAATGTCTTGTTCTGGCTCAGATTTGGCGATGAGTTCTTGAGCCTCTGCCCACTGAGAGATTTTTTTTCGTTCCTCTTGAGAGAGTTTTACCACCATTCGGTTTGAATAGTACAGAGAAAACAGACCTATGGCCAATGCCAATAGCAGTAGCACGATTTTAAGATATTGTTTGGTACTGTAAGTATTCAAAATCCTTTTGTTTAAACCGAATACAGACTTTTTTAACATGAGAGGGAGAGGGGTGTAAGCTGCATTAAGCATTCAAAAATAAACTTTTTAAATGAATTTTATTACCTTCGCCATCAAATGCGTGTATTAGTAGAAAAAGGGGAACTCAAGGCAAGTGTTAATCTGGATGCAGGGAATGACATCAGCATAGCGGTTCGCAGAGATGGCAATGTCAATTGTTATTACCTGAGTGATCCTGAATTTAAATATTTTGAAAGTCCGCAGTTTGTCGGTAGTCTGGCCAAAGGTGGCAGTGTCAATTGCGAGCGCATCAGTTTGTATGCTCATGCCAGTGGCACGCATACCGAATGTGCCTTACATGTTTTGCCAGTAAATTTCGACATGCGCCATGTGCAGATTCCATCTTTGCAGTTTGCCCGTTTAATTACAGTGATGCCAGAACGCGAAGGGGATGATTTTGTTATTACTGCAGAGGCGATGAAACAACTTACCAATCCAGAGGGTATAGAGGCTTTAGTAGTAAGAACATTACCGAATGAGGCTGGTAAACTGACCAGAAATTATTCTGATACCAATCCTGTTTATTTCGAGCCAGAAGCACTTGGTGTTTTAAGAGATTTGGGTTTCAAACATTTGATCACCGATATTCCAAGTATCGATAAAGAAAGTGATGAAGGTCGATTAGCGGCCCATAAAAACTGGTTTACAGTAGCTGGTGAAGTGCCTGCAGACAGAACGGTAACAGAGCTCGTTTATGTGCCGGATACGGTTGCTGATGGCTTGTATGTATTATCGATGCAGGTTCCATCAATAGAAACGGATGCAGTACCTTCACGCATCATCCTTTATTCATGCGTATAAAGATTCCGAGTAGCGAGCAGTTATTGTATATGGCCAATGTTTTGGTCGATCGTTTCTGGTTTAAACAAAAACCGGAAAGCGTTCGCTCGGTCTTGGTAGTGCGCTGGGACGAGATAGGCGATATGGCCGCATCTGCTCATGTCTTTGGCGGTATTAAAAAACGATTTCCTGAAGCTAAATTAACGGTCTTGTGCAAACCTTTTGTGAAGTCGTTGATAGAGCATGATCCATCAATAGATGAAGTGCTTACAGATATTCAAAGTTTTAATCAGCACTATGATGCTGTAATTGAAATGCGCGGAACCTGGAAAACATTGTTTAAGTCGTTTCAATACCGTGTAAAATACCGCTCAGCCAGAGCAGAAGTAAGGCTGCGAAATAAAGGTCAGCAATTACATGAAACCATTACCAATACGCAAACAGTTTGGCCAATTTGCGGGGAAATAAATATTCCTCAGAGCAAACTTTTTTACAGTGAACAGGATAGAGAAAAAGTCAATCATTTTTTACAAGTCAACGGCTTGCAGAAGTTTGCCGTCATACATGCCGGCGCTCGCAGGGTGTTGAGGCAATGGCCTAAGGATAGGTTTGCCTTGGCTGCAGCTTATTTAAAAGACATGTATCAACTTGATATCGTATTTGCAGGAACAGAAGAAGACGAGAAAGATATAGATGAGATAGTTTCAGGATTGAAATTCAGTACCTATAAATTTACACGAGGGTATTCTTTGTCGCAGTTTTCTTGCTTGTGTGAGCGCGCAGAAATATATGTAGGAAATGAAAGCGGACCATTGCAGATTGCATCAGCGATGGGCTTGCCGATAGTCGGATTGTTTGGACCAGGCGTTCCTGATATATTTTATCCATTATCTGAAAAATCAGTGGTTTTACACTTTCTGCTAAAATGCAATCCCTGCGATCAGGTGCATTGTGTGCAACCCGAAAATCCATGCATTACTATGATAAGTTATGACATGGTGAGGGGAGCCATCAATGAAATTTTACATTGATTGTTTGGTTATTTGTTTTTTTAATTTTAGATTCGTTAATATTTTATTGTCTATGATAAAGAATCTTACAGTCCTATTAACATTTTGCTTCTCCATTCAGTACTTAGGTGCTCAGGTAAAATCAGCCAATATTCCTGTAAAGGACAATATCGGAAAATACTATATGCTGGACAAAAGTAGCAACAAGCGAAGTGTTCAGAATCCCACTACTTGTTCTAGCGACACGGTGGAATATCCGCGATACAAGGCAACAACCTTAACGACGATTTCTGTGAGCAGAGGTCGTTATCTTGGTCAGTTGTACTCAGCTCCTAAGCCGATTACAGTATCAGGGTTTACATTTTATTCATTCATAATTCCAAACCCACCAACATCTAAAAAGATGAACCTGATTTGTAACTTATACAAAGCAGGAAGAGATAGTTTGCCAAGCGGATTGCCATTGAGATCGGATACAGTGATGATCGACTCAACTTTCGGAGGAGGAGTCTTAACCAAGATTGAAAAGAGAGCCATGTGGGCGCCTATCACCATGGACAGTGCTTATATTTTAACAGTAGAGACAGACAGTGCAACGTTAACAGCAGGTGTGGTAACGAATAACTATGCCAATGGAGATGGCGACAGAGAGAATCTGAATTGCGGCGCTATCAGCGGATTGTGGTATAATGGAAGAAATCTGAATGTCAATGGAACTCCATTTGATTGCGATATTCTGTTACATCCTTATGTGAGTTATAAGTTCGGCACTGATTTTACTGTGAAAAATACCTGTTTCAATTTTAACGATACAATAAAATTTACAAATGCTGCTCCTAACAACATGGCAGGAAGCAAGATGTACAACCGTTACCTGATTTATAATTTAGGTTATATCTGTCATTTATGGGATTACGACGACGGTATGGGTTTTCAGTATACTGTAGATGGTATGGTAAAGTATGCCTATAAACAAAACGCCAATGTGCAGTTGATTTCTACTGTGTACGGTTACAGAGGTGGTATGCAATATGGTTGTGATGATACCACGGTAAAACCAATATATTACAAGCCAGATGTTCCAACTTATAGCGGACTGACCAATATTTGCATAGGCGATTCTGCTGTGATAAACGCTCAGAGCAATGATCCGGGCGTGGTTTACGAATGGTATGATAAGTCGAATAGCACTTCATCTTTTCTGAAGGGCAAGACCTATGTCAAGTATCCTTTCACACAGAGTGATACCATGTATATTCGATCTGTCAATTATTCGTGTGTTAGTAGTTTAAGAACAGTTATTTTGAAAGCCAATGCTTATCCATCGACATTGACAATTGTGAGTGATTCTGTATGTGCAGGATCTACAGCGAATTTAAAAGCCAATGCTAATGTTGGAAATATCAGATGGTATACCGACGCGACTGGAGGATTGCCTTTTTATTCAGGTAGTAATTATCAGACACCAGTATTATTTAAAGACACGTTTTTTTATGTAGAGGCTAATAATTTAGGTTGTATCAAGACCCCACGTGTTAGAGTAGATGCCTTAGTAGGTTCTGATTTCGCGCCACAAGAGCCTGTTACATCTAATGATACAACAGTGTGTATTGGAAGCGGTGGTTCTGTAACATTGAGGGCTTCTGCAGGCTCAGGACTTAGCGTCAGATGGTTTAACGAGGCTGGTTCACAGGTTGGAACAGGTTCAACTTATTCATTCACACCTGTAAAGCGAGAAACACTTACCTATTATGCAGATGCCTTTAATGGTATTTGTGGAAGTTCTAAAGTGCCGGTACGTGTTGTTGTAGAGCAACATCCTACAGTAAGTGGTATTGTTAGGGATACTATCTGCAAAGGTGATTCAGCGTATGTTTCTTGTGTGATTCCTTACGGTTCAGCTCAATGGTTTGATGCCGCCAGTGGTGGGAATATGCTTGGTTCTGGCTTGAATTTGGTGACAGCTCCGGTAAGTACCAGTATATATTATGTCCAGACTCAGAGTGATGTTTGTGTAAGTCCGACTCGCACAGCTGTAACTGTTACAGTTAATACTTTCCCAGGCTTTACTAAACTTTGGGGCGATACCATTTGTTCTAAAAATACGGCTAAGTTGAGAGGTGTTACAAACGGTCCGGGCAACATTAGCTGGTACGAATATGATACTTCGACTGTGAAACTTGGAACTGGTGGAACTTATATCACACAAGTCCTGAACGGTAGTAAAAATTACTATGTTCAAACTGATTACAAAGGTTGCGTTGGTCCGATGACCTTAGTAAAACCTACCGTAAAGAACTCACCATTCAGCGGATTTATTTTTGATGTGTTGACATGGCAGCAAGTGCGTGTAACACCAATTAATTCAACCGGATCGCAGGTGTTCTGGGATTTTGGAGATGGTTTCACTTCTAACAAATACTCGGTAACGCACAGATATGCCAATACTGGTATTTATAAAATTAAATTGGTATTGACGAGTGGCTTAACAGGTTGTAAAGATTCAACAATAGTAACGGTTGAAATTACGCCTAGTAGTTTGAGAACATTAGAAGATTTGGCGGTATTGAGTTTATATCCAAATCCAGCAAGTGGGCAATTGTTTTTGGAGTCAGAGAACTTTAATAGCAGTACAGCTATAGCCATTTACGATGTTAAAGGCGTTAAAGTAAAAGATGTTCAGGTGTCAGCAGAAAATGGGATTATCCGTTTAGACATAGCAGACCTGTCTGGCGGCATCTATATGATGTATACAGAAGGCTTTAAACCACAGTTATTCATCAAAGATTGAGGTCGGTATTACTTATTATATCGATGTTTGTTGCTTGTATCAGAATGCAGGCTCAGGTAGAAGTATTCAGGAATACAGAAGACACCTCTACTTATATTAACCCGAAAGACACCATCACCACACCACCGAGGTTTGAGAATGGCGATTTAGATTTTCTGAGATATATAGAGACACATTTTACGCCACTTACTACAACATCTTCTTTAAGTTATGCCGGAACTAACGTTAAGATTTCGTTTTATGTAGAGAAAGACGGTAGCATTAGTGATTATAAACTCATTACCTTTAGCGATGCCAATGTTGCGCATGAGTTAGAGCGAGTCATTAACAGAATGCCGAAGTGGACGCCTGGAGTCTATGTAGGAAAAAAGCGAAGAACGCTGATGGTATACGATTTAAACATTCGCAAGGTAAACGATTTCAATATTGTTCAGGTAACATTGCGCGATTCCAATCTGGAGTACACCCAGCAGACCAACCCAATCAAATGGTTTTTAGTAGCGGGATCATTGATGATTTTGTTGGCTTTGTTTGTGATAAAGGGGTAGGGATTTTTCGTTTTTTTTTATTTTTTCCTAACCCTTCCAGGGTTTAAACCCTGGAAGGGTTAGGATGATAATCATCAACTTACAGCCAATAAAAACCCACGTGAACCTGCAACAATCTACAAATCAGTAATTTATGCCATTCTTGAAAATGGGCTTTTTTTAGGGTGTTTTTGATGTTTTTTTGACGCTATTTGTTGATTTCAAAGGCGATTGTTTGCCACTGCTTGCGCGAGTAGATGCGCGCAAAATATAGGCCGCTGGCAAGATCCGTGGTATCTATCTCGGGTTGTAAACTTAAGTCGATGTCGTTTTTCAAAAAGACCATTTCTCCCAAATGATTATAGATTGTTAGGTCTGCATGCTGATGCATCTCGAGCATTTCTGATTGAATTCTAAAGCTTCCGGTACTTGGATTTGGGTATATGACAAACTCGTTTGCTATGTCACTTTGATACAAAACTCTGCTGCCAAGCTCTTTTAAGGCTCCTGTAGATAGGCGCGAATATACAATATACTCTACCGGATAAGACTGAATTGTGTTATCAGTATAAATGAATTTTGAAATTCGCTCTTCAGCACGGTCGTAGCTCTGTAGCCTGATCTTCTGTCCGTCTTCAATTTTCCATAATTCGTATGCTACTACATTGTCATCATTGCTTACAGACCATTCAATATTGGCCTTGTGCTTACTCAGTGAAGTAACATTGAAGTTTAATAAATAGACTGGTAAAGCATTGCCTTGAGCTCTGAATGTTAGATTACACAATGTTTTAGCACATGGATTCCTGTTTTCATCAATTACCAGAATATAACCCTGATTGGCTTTTAAACTGTCGAATTCTATGTAACCCGGACTGTTGACTATAATTGTAGTATCGTGCTGAACACCTAAACCCGGACATGCGGCAGAATCAAATAAACTCACTCTTAGTCCAAATGGACAATTGTTCATTGTCGTGAAATCCAATGTCAATTTTTTGACGTAGTTGTATCCGATAGTATGGAATCTGTAGAAGATGGTATTGCAAGCATTGTATCCATAGGCATCTGGCTCGGCTCCAAAGGTTTTTGCTCCACATAAGTCGCCGTAATACGTCCCACCTGGATCTGTAATCACAATAGGCTGCAAGCATTGGTCGTTGACCTGTGGATCGACTAATACGATGTTCATAGTGTCTCTGTTGACACAACCGCCTTTGCCAACTTCCCATTCGTAACGATAAGTGCCACTGTCAAGGTTGTATACCGTCGCAGTGTCTGAATGTATATTAGTAACAGATGGTGTAGAAATGCCACTTAAAAGATTCCATGTGCCGGTGCCCGCTGCTGGAGGTAATGCTGCCATCACGACAGAGCCAAGACAAGTGCGAATATCCGGTCCCGCGTCACTCAAACTTGGAATGGAGTCAATAGTAATTGTAACAGTATCTATACTTGGGTCACAGGTGCCATTGCTAACCGACCATTCAAACTGATAAGTACCTGCTCCAAGTCCACTGACATCTGTATAAAAAGAGTCAGGCGTGATGATGAAGGCACCGCCATTGCTAATTTCTCTCCATAAACCTCTACCGATAGTAGGTATTGTTGCCGATATACTTACAGGTACATATAAGCAGTATCCCGTATCATTTTTAGCATTAGCCTGCGAAGGTGATGGCGTTTTGTTGATTTCAACAGTATCTATACTAATGCAGTTTCCATTGGTGATTTTCCATTCGAAAGCACTTCTGCCTGTGTCAATAAATGTTATTGCTGTTGTACTTAAAGTATCGTCAACTATATTGACTACCTGTCCTGCAATTTGTCGCCATACTCCAGTTCCAATTCCAGGGGCGTTGGCGCTTAAGTTCAAACTGTCGAGTCCGCAAATACCAAGGTCGGCCCCCGCCAGCGCGTTGTCTGGTGCATCATAAGGTACATTAATAGTTACGCTATCATGACTTGGAGGACAGATGCCGTTGTTGACAATCCATTCAAAAACATAAGTGCCTTTAATCAGATTGTTAATGCGTGTTTGTGGATTAACACCTGATTGTATATTCGCATTGTTTGGTCCGCTAACCTGCTGCCAGATTGCTGTATGTCCACTGCTGCTGATAGCTTTCATAATGGCATATGGCGGACATACGCTGGTGTCGCCTCCAGCATCTGCCGTAGCCGAACTGTCGTAATTGCGAATCAATACAAAATCACTTTTTACACAACCTAAATTTTTACTTGTCCACTGATACAAATAGGATCCTCCTTGTGTGTTGTATACTTTAGTGTTGTATAAACTTGGGTTGGTAAAACTGCTGGTGTTTGGTCCGCTTACCTGTGTCCATAACCCACTATCAGGAGATACAATATTGCCATTCAGATAGAAAGTATCTTTGTCGCACAAGGTTTGGTCTATGCCAGCAAAAGGTGTTTTCGTTGAATCAAATACTTCTATTGTAACAGTGTCAGAATTGTTGGAGCATCCGTAATCTGGGTTGACCTCAAATACAAATTGATAAGGGGAACCTGCGGAATTCATATTGCTGGCAATAGCCGAATTGCTGCCAGTAGTGTCTAAGGTTAGCGATCCTCCTGAATGTTTTTTCCAGTAGCCACTGCTACCAATTCCGCCACTGAGTAAGACATTGTAACGTTTACAAATTCTCTGGTCGCTACCAGCATCAGCCGGATAAATGATAGTGTCGTAGCGTATATCAGATAAATTCGGACAAATGCCCATTGGATTAACAGAGTTCCATTTAAAGGCGTATATGCCTGCAATCATACCACTAACAGTCGTTTGTGCAGAATCTTTACTCAAGAAACTTGGTGAATTAGGGTTGATGCCCTGAAGTGACCAGTAGCCAATGCCTTTAGTTATGCGGTTGGCGTTGATTGTGATAGTGGCTGGGTTACACCAAACTTGCCCTTGCTGAGTTAAAGGAACAGTTGTAGGATTAGCAATATTGATTTTAACATCATCGAACGAACTTCCACATGCGCCATTGCTGATGGTCCAGCGATAGATATAAGTGCCCTGAGACAAATTCAAAACTTCTGTTTGGAAGGAATCTGGATAGAGCATGTTGCCGTTGATGCGACCAATCTGTAGAGACCACAGGCCAGTGCCATTAACAGGGTTATTACCTCTCAATACAAGGTGGTTGGAACAGGTGTCTTTATTGGCTCCGGCAAAAGCTGGTGTAACAGTGTCTCCAATGCTGATAAAGACTGTATCAAATCCGGAGGCACAAATGCCATTACCTATGCGCCATTCATAGGCGTAATGACCGGGTCCTGATGGATACACAGCACTATTATAAACGGTGTCATTGGCAATGCTGTCTGAGGGGCCGAAGACTTTAGACCACTGTCCAGAACCTGGCCAAGGTGCATTACCTTGCAGGTAAAATATCGAAGTGGTGTCAGGTAAGCATGCGTCACTGCCTGCATTGGCCGGAAGGGCTGCTACATTTGAGTTGACGCTGACATCTACTGTGTCAGTCGAAAAACCGCAAGAGTTATATACTTTCCAAACAAAGCGATAGGTTCTGTTAGAATCTAAACCTGTTACTGTCGAATTATAAGCGGTACTATCAGAAAAAACGACCCCGCTGTCTGGTAACACATGCCATACTCCAAAGCTATTCGAACCTGGTTGATTGCCTGTTAGGTAAAGTCGTGATAAAAAGCAGATGGTTTGATCGGCTCCTCCCGCTGCTGCAACAGGCACTGAATCTGCTACAAAAACTGTTACATCGTCTTGAGTGGGATTGCAAGCCTGACCGCCATTGATGATCCAACGGTACTGATATCTGCCTGCAATTAAATTTCTAACTGCAGTGATGTTGTTGGTGGTGTCATCGATTTGAGACACCGATGGTCCATAATTCTGATACCAGTT
>JACCDH010118830.1_pt1 | contig 11418 bp, 8 predicted proteins | sample 7442481 | NCBI WGS metagenome assembly JACCDH01 (sample SAMN15323433, study PRJNA562643) | freshwater metagenome | isolation source: river surface water | place: USA:Blue River Watershed | collected 2017-08-15 | reverse complement strand
GTCCGGTTGCGCATAGTCCCGCAGCGTGGACCCGCCCGCCTCGATCGCTTCCGCCAGGACCGCCTTGATCTCGGGAACGAGCCGCGCCAGCGCCGGGCCAGACACCTTGCCTGCTTCCCTCAACGGCGAAATCCCGGCCCGGAACAGAGCCTCGCAGACATAGATGTTGCCCAGGCCGGCGACGATTCGCTGATCGAGCAGCATCAGCTTGATTGCGGCGCTGCGACCGCTCAGCGCCTGCTTCAAATAGGGCGGGGTCAATTCGCTGCCCAGCGGCTCCGGCCCCAGCGCAGCGAAGGACGGCCACAGCTCCAGCCGGTCGGTTTGGACCAGGTCGACCGAGCCGAACCGGCGCGGATCGCACAGCGCCAGTGTGTGTCCGCTATCGGTTTCCAGCACAAGGTGATCGTGCTTGCCGATTTTGTCCGGCTCGATTCGCCACCGCCCCGACATCCCCAGATGAAAGACCATGGTCTGACCGCGGTCGGTGTGGATCAGGCCATATTTGGCCCGCCGCCCAAGACCCGTGACCGTAGCTCCAGTGAGGATTTGGACCAGATCGTGTGGAAACGGGCGGCGCAGATCGGCCCGCCGGGTTTCAACGCGCACCAGCCGTTCGCCGTCGAGATAGCGGGCCAGACCGCGCACGGTCGTTTCAACTTCAGGCAACTCAGGCATGGCTTGCTGGTTAGGCACTCCATGCGCCCCCGACAATCGGTTTATGCCCGTTTTGCCCTGTCACGCAGGCACGCTTTCGCTGGCACCGCGCCCGCCTTGCCGCTAAGGCGCGGGCCATGAGCGAAAAGGTATCCTTCGGCTACGAAGAGGTCTCTCCCGAGGAGAAGACCGAGAAGGTCGGCGCGGTGTTCTCATCCTTGGCGCGCAAATACGACGTGATGAACGACGCCATGTCGGCAGGCATGCACCGCCTGTGGAAGGACAAGTTCGTCCGCCGGGTCAAACCGCAGCCGGGCGAGCAGATCCTCGACATGGCCGGCGGAACCGGCGACATCGCTTTCCGGATGGCGGCCAAGGGCGCGACGATTACCGTCTCGGACATCAACCAGGACATGCTCGATGTCGGGATCGAGCGCGCGCTCGAACGCGGCCTCGATACGCTGGTTTGGTCGCGCCAGAATGCCGAAGTGCTGACTTTCCCGGACCGGTTCTTCGATGGCTACACCATTGCTTTTGGCATCCGCAACGTCACCCACATCGACAAGGCGCTGGCCGAAGCCTACCGCGTGCTCAAGCACGGCGGACGGTTCTTCTGCCTCGAATTCTCAACCACCGAATGGCCCGGCTTCAAGGAAGTCTATGACGCCTATTCGCACCACCTGGTGCCGAAGATCGGTTCTGCCATCGCCGGCGACGCGGAAAGCTATCGCTATCTGATCGAATCGATCCGCCGCTTTCCGCCCATGCCGGAATTCGAAGCGATGATTCGCACCGCAGGGTTCGTCAACACCCGGGTCGAACCGATTCTGGGCGGACTGGTCGCCATCCATTCAGGGTGGAAGATCTGACGTGACCCGCCCCGCCACGCATATCCTGCGCCTGCTGCGCTGGGGCCGGACCTTGGCCCGCCACGGTGCGCTGCGTGGCATCGAACAGGACCCCAACACCCCGGCACCCGTCCGGCGGCTGTGCCGCATTGCCCGGTTCGGCACCTTCCCGCCGCGCCAGCCAGACTATGCCGGGGCTTTCCAGGCGATCGGTCCGGCCGCGATCAAGTTGGGCCAGACCCTCGCCACCCGGCCCGACATCGTCGGCGAGGAAGCCGCGCAGAACCTGCTCAGCCTGCAGGACAGCCTGCCCCCCGTGCCCTTCGCCGCGATCCGGCGCGAGATCGAATCAAGCTTCGGCAAACCACTTGAGGTCTTGTTCGCCTCGATCGAGGAGGAGCCGGTCGGCGCGGCCTCGATCGCCCAGGTGCACCGCGCGGTGACCACCGATGGCCGCACCGTCGCGGTCAAGGTGCTGCGCCCCGGCATCCGCGAAAAGTTTGCCGAGGACATCCAGACTTACGAATGGGCCGCTGCCCACCTCGAAGCCCTGGGTGGCGAAGCAGCGCGCCTGCGCCCGCGTCTGGTCATCGCCAATTTCAAGCGCTGGACTCTGCGCGAACTCGACCTGCGGCGCGAAGCCGCCTCGGCTTCGGAACTGGCCGAACGCATGGCCTCAACCGAAGGCTACCGCGTCCCCGGCGTCGATTGGGACCGCACCAATGGCCGCGTGATGACGATCGACTGGATCGACGGAATCAAGATCAGCGAGACCGAGGCCCTGCGCGCCTCTGGCCATGACCTGCCGGCGCTGGGCGAGCATCTGGTCCTGACCTTCCTGCGCCAGGCGATCAGCCTGGGCTATTTCCATGCCGACATGCACCAGGGAAACCTCTTCGTGCAGCCCGACGGCACGATTGCCGCAATCGACTTTGGCATCATGGGCCGGATCGACCGCCGGGCCCGGCTGTGGCTCGCCGAAATCCTCTATGGCCTGACCACGGGGAATTACCGGCGCGTCGCGGAAATCCATTTCGAAGCGCAATATGTGCCGAGCTATCACTCGGTCGACGAATTCGCGACCGCGCTGCGCGCCGTGGGCGAACCGACCCGGGGCCGCCCGGTCAGCGAATTGTCGGTCGGGCAGATGCTCGACAGCCTGTTCGCGATCACCCGCGAATTCGACATGCAGACCCAGCCGCACCTGCTGCTGCTGCAAAAGACCATGGTCATGGTCGAAGGACTGGCGACCCAGCTCAATCCGCAGATCAACATGTGGGACGTTGCCGCGCCCTATGTCCGCGAATGGATTCGCGACGAGCTTGGACCAGAGGCGGCGATTGCCGACCGGCTGCGCAAGGACGCCGAAACCCTGCTGCGCCTGCCCGACCTGGTCCGCCGCATCGAGGAAAAGTTCCCACCCAAGGGCGGCGCACCCGAAGCGCCTCCGCTTCCCGAGGTGGAACTAGTGTGGGAGCGCAAGGGCGAAGGCCGCAGCTGGCCCGGCTATGTCGCGGCAGCACTGGGCGGCGCCGGTCTGGTCTGGCTGGGCGCGGCAATGGGCATGATCGCGCTCTGACATGGACCTCGAGGCCCTGCTGCTCCACTTCTTTGGCAGCGAAGATCCGTCCAGCCTGACCGAAGCGGAATTCGACCGCGCGATTGAAAAACTCAAGATCGCCTTCGGGGTCGAGCGCGAACCGGGCCGCCGTTTCGCGCTGTGGACCTTCCTGCACGCCTTTGACCTCGCCCCGCTTCCGGCGGAGGCTTTCGCCGAAGAGCCGCAATTGAAGGCTGCGGCAGAGGACTATCTTAGCGCTGCCTTCCGCCTCGAACGGTTTGGAGACGACGATGGGTGAACCCGCCGTCCAGTCAGGCCGATGAGCGGCGAGAGTGCGCTTGCCTGGTTGCAGGCCTATGCCCCCGACCTCAAGCTGATCGACCATGCCCGTTCCACCGCGACGGTGGCGGAAGCGGCCGACGTGCTGGGGGTTGAACCGGGCCGGATCGCCAAGTCGCTCGCCATCCGGGTGGGTGAAACAGTTTACCTGATTCTGGCGCGGGGCGATGCACGGCTGGATAATGCCCGGTGCAAGGCAGAGCTCGGCGGCCGGCCCCGGATGCTCGACGCGGAAGAGACGCTGGCGGTCACTGGTCACGCGGTGGGCGGGGTCTGTCCGTTCGGCCTGGCTAGCGAGCTAGCGATCCTCGCCGACCGCTCACTGCTGGCCTATCCCACGGTCTTCCCGGCCGCCGGAACCCGGACCAGCTCGGTTGAGGTCGAACCGGCGCGCCTCGCCGAACTGGTCGGCGCACGCTGGGTCGAGGTATGCAAGCTTCCCGAATGAAAAACGCCCCGAACCGCTAGGGTCCAGGGCGTTTTCCCTCTCCAACTGGTTCAATCAGAAGTCGTAGCCCATCCGCAATCCGATGGTGCGCGGCTGGATCGGCACGACATAGGGCCGCTGGCCGCATTGGCCGCACTGCAGGAAGCGCGCGACCTGCCCCCGCTCGTCGAACAGGTTCGACACGAACAGTTCGATATTCACATTGTCCAGATCCAGGCCCAGCGCGGTGTTTACCGTGGTAAAGGCCGGCAGTTCACCGATCGTGGCGGCAGGACCGGCACGGACCTCGCTGGGTGCCGAACCCTGGTGTGCAGCATTCAATTGGGCATAGGCCTTGGTCGTGCCGCTCAGTTCCTTGGTATAACGGGCGGTTCCCGAAATCTTGAACTTGGGGGTGATCGGCAGACGCGTGCCAGCCGGTGACGAAATCGAATTGTCCGCCCCGGTGCAAGCGTAGGTCGGGTCGTCGCGCTCGCACAGGTTCTTGGTCATCTTGGCGTCGGTATAGGCCGCCGCGACCTGCAGGCTGAGTGGCCCACGGTTGTAGGCAAGATCGACATCGACACCGCGAATCCGCGCGTCCGGTCCGTTATGGATTTCAGTGAAGCTGTTTGCGCCAAGGAAGCTGAACTGGAACTTCTTCCAGTTCTGCTGATAGACTGCCCCGTTGAGGCGCAGACCCGGAGCCAGCGTTGCCTTCCAGCCCAGTTCGTAATTGTTGAGGTAGTCCGGCTCATACGGAGCAACGTCGGCGCGGCGGTTGATCCCGCCCGGACGGAAGCCCTTCGACGCTGTGGCATAGACCATCAGGGTGCTGCTGGGCTTGTAGGTCAGGTTGCCGCGCCAGGTAATGCCATCACCCTTGGCCTGGACCGGATCGACACTGCTGCCGTTCCAGACGCCCAGGTTGGTGCAGGGGCTGCCATCGACTGCGGCAGGATACAGCGTAACCCCGGCTGTTCCAGCAACCGAGCGCAGCCGCGCTCCGGTGGTGGTGAAACAGCCCGCCACTCCGGTGCGCGACGAACCCGCCGCGTTGTAAGGCGTGGCTGAGTAGTTGCTGCCCGGATTACGGCCAAAGCCGAAGAAGCCGATCAGCGTGTTGTCATACTTGAAGGCACGGACACCTGCGGTTGCGGTCAACTTGTCGGTCAGGTCATAGCTAAGCTCGCCAAAGGCGGCATAGTCACGATCAACGCGGTCCTGCTTGGTCAGCCACAACGTGCCGGTCGACCCGTTGACCGAAACGAGCGGACCAAGGTTCGCCACCTTGTAGTCCTGATAGATCGCGTTCGACTGGCGCTGCCAGAACAGCCCGCCAACCACGCGCAGGCGGTTTTCCGAAGGCGAGGCAATCCGCAGTTCCTGGCTGACCTTCTTGAAGTGGTCGCTGCCGATCACCTTCTGAGTCGGATTGATCGTGTTGCCCAGCGAATCGCTGAAATAGAAGTACCCGGCCAGGCCGCCGTAATCGGCATAAAGCGCGTCATAGGCTTCGGCATAATCGGTGTAGTCGCTCGAACTGGAGGTCTTGCGATCAAGGTAGGCACCGGCATAGGTCAGGTCCCAGTTGCCGATCTTGCCTTCGATGGTCAGCGCAGCCTGGACAAACTTGTCCTTGCGGTATTCGGGGAAGAAGTGCTGCACTTCCAGATCGCCGACCGAGGGATCGAACGCGTACATTCCGTTGGACTTGGTGTTCTGGTACATGACCGCCGGAGTCACGGTCCAGCTGTCATCCAGTTCGATGCCCAGCGCTGCACGGCCGCCATAGCTTTCGGTGGGGTTGTAGTCTTCCTTCACGAAGGTAGCGTTGTTGAAGGTGATACCGCCGGGCTGCGGCAGGAAGCGGCGGGTACCGGGAACGTTGTCGATGTACCCGGCGTCGCGCTGATAGAAGCCGACCACACGCAGCGCCATGTTCTCCGCCACCGGGGTATTGCCAAAGAATTCCAGCTTGCCGCCGAAGTCCCCATGGGCAACCTTGTTCATCTCGGCATCCATGGCACCATAGCTGCCCGATGTATCGGGCTTGTTGGTGATGATGCGGATGGTCCCCGCCTGTGACGATGCGCCATAAAGCGTGCCCTGCGGGCCCGACAGGCTTTCGATCCGGGCGATGTCGTAGATATGGACGTCAAGATTGCCGCCGATCGTGGTGACCGGCTGCTCGTCCAGATAGACGCCGACCGAGGGCAACGAACCGGAGTGGTTGCCGTCGCCGCCCGAAGCAACGCCGCGCATGTAGACGACGTTGACCCCGGGGGTACCGGTACCCTGGAAAGTAACCGAGGGTAGTTGCTGGGCATAGCCGCTGAAGTTCGAAATGTTCAGCTGTTCCAGCTTTTGCGTACCGATCGCCTGGATCGAAATCGGCACGTTCTGCAGACTTTCCGAACGCTTCTGCGCGGTCACGACGATCTCGGTCGGATCGGCTTCGTCCGGCGCGTCCTGCGCCATGGCCGGAGCCGAGATCAAGGCTGTGGTGGTGAGAAGTGCCGCAATTGTGGCGCGACCGGTGACTTTGCGCATGGTGTCCCCCCTGGACTTCAATTCTGTGCCGAACCCTGATTCCAGATCGGCCCCGCGTCAAGCACCCTCTGCAATAAATGTACGCAAGCGCGATCACGCGTGACCGAATTACAACGCGGGCGGCGCTTCCGGGTAGCAATCGATTACGTCGCCCAAGGCCGCGCGGAGCGGTTCGAGATAGTCCGCGAAGGGCTTCCACGCCTCGGTCCCGTCGCGGAAGATCGGCTGCCGGACCTGTTCCGAACTGGGGGTGCGCACGGCGCGCTCGGTCTGGTGGAAAGCCAGGCAGGCCGGTTCGAACGCAACCCCACAGAAATCCAGCAAAGCGCGCACTTCAGCTTCGGTATCATCGACCATCCGTTCATAGACCACCCGGTGCACCTTGCCCGGCTGGACCCGGTCGAGATGCGCCATCAGGCGCACATAGTCGCGGTAATAGCGGCCCATGTCTTCGAGGCTGTAGCTGAACGCCTGCCCCTTGGCGAAGTGCTGCTTGAAGTTCGAAAAAGAGCACCCCAGCGGATGCCGCCGCGCATCGACGATCCTGGCATTGGGCAGGATCAGCCGGATGTAGGGCACGTAAAGCCAGTTGTTCGGCAGCTTGTCGATGAAGAACGGCCGCGCGGTCTTGCGCTGGATGCGGCTGCGCCGAAGGAATTCCTCACCCTGACGGGCCATTTGCTCGGCAGTCAGGTCCAGCAGGTTGTCGGGAAAGCGCGCGTCCATCCGCGCCAGCGCCGGAATGTCCGGCAATTCGGTGGTCCCCTCGATCAGCGAATGGCTGGCAAGGATCTGTTCGACCAGGGTCGAACCGGCGCGGGGCATACCCAGAACGAAAATCGGATCGGGCGCATCGCAGCCCTGGCCCACGCGCTCCGCAAAAAATTCCGGGGTGGCGATGGCAATCAGCTGGTCAACCTGCTGCTCGATCTCCTGGGCATCATAACCGATCTGCTCGCGCCGCAAGGCATTGCCGGAGGCGTAGTGGGCAAAGGAACCCGCAACCTCGCCCCGGTCCTCCAGCGCCTTGCCCAAGGCAAAGTCGAGGTGGAAACGGTCTTCCACTGCCACTTCGCCGCCGCTGAGCGCATCCTGCATTGCCGCGATGTCGGCGTCGGAGAACTTCACGGTCTTGAGGTTGGCCAGGCTCCACCAGGCTTCGCCCAGGGTCGGCATCAGGGCAATGGCCTGGCGATAGGCGGCAATCCCCTCCTCAAGCCGGCCAACGGTCTTGAGCATATGACCAAAGCTCATCCACACGCGCGGCTGGTTTGGGGCCTGGGCCAAGACCTGTTCGTAGAGCGTGATCGCTCCTTCGAATTCACCGATCCGCCCGAAGGCCGCGGCCTTCAGGTTCGCAAAGCCGGGATTGTCCGGCTCTTCGGCCAGCACCTGGTCAAGTTCGGCAATCGCCTCGGCCGCGCGGTTCTGGCGGTAAAGCACCAGGGCCAGATTGGCGCGGGCGGCAGTGAAGGCCGGGGACAGCTCCAGCGCCCGGCGCAGCAGCTTTTCGGAATCGCGGTAACGCCCGATCCGGCCGGCAACTTCGGCGAGCATGCGAATCGCGCTGACTTCAAACGGATCTTCCTTCAGGTGGCTGCGGAGCAGGAATTCGGCGCGCGGAATGTCCGCCTCGTTCATCGCCACGGCCGCCTCGATCAGGCGGGGGTGATATTGCCCCATGCGGGCGAGCCAGGACTGGTCGGTAACGGTGGCCATGCCGTGTCCTAACCCGATTTGCCCAGCCGGCGCCAGAGCAAGTCTGTATTGGCCAAGCTAGCTTATTATGCTCAACTCCCGACCGAGGGAGACAGCCGATGCAAGACGAGCGGCGACCGTTCGGAATCTGGACTGCTGCTGCACTGGTTGTCGGCTCGATGATCGGGGCAGGCATTTTCGTCCTGCCCGGGCAACTGGCTCCGTTCGGCTGGACTGGCCTCGCCGCCTGGATCGCGGCGGGACTTGGCGCCATGGCGATTGCCATGGTGATCGCCGACCTGACCCGCGCCATGCCGCATGAACCGGGCCTGATTGCAATCTGCGGCGAAGTGCTGGGGCCGCTGCCAGGGGTACTGCTAGGCTGGTCCTATTGGGTCAGCCTGTGGTGCGCCACGGCGGTGGTGGCGACCACAGCCGCCAGCTATCTCTCGACGCTGTGGACGCCGCTGGGCACAACGCCGCTGCGGCTGGCCACGGGCGGCGTGGTGATCGTCTCGCTGCTGACCCTGCTCAACCTGCGCGGCGCGCGGGCGGCGGGGCGGTTCCAGATCGTCACTACCCTGCTCAAGCTGATCCCGCTGGTTGCAGTGGTCGCGATTCTGATCGCGCTGGTCTGGGAGGGCGGCGGCGAGTTCACGGAACACGCGCACAAGCCGTTCGCCGGGGCCGATCTTACCCCTGCCCTCACCCTCGCCTTCTTCGCGATCCTCAGCTTTGAAACGGCCAGCATGGTGACCGAGCGGGTGCAGGACCCGGCCCGCAACGTAGTGCGCGCGACGCTGATCGGCCTGGCCGCGACGACCCTGCTCTACATCGTGGTCTGCATGGGGATCGTGCTGGCCTTGCCCGCTGATGAACTCGCCGCCTCGCCTGCGCCGCTCTCGCAGTTTGTCGAACGGTTCTGGGGCAGCGAGGCTGGAATCTTCATAGCGCTGCTGACCGCCGTTTCGGGGATCGGTTACGTCAACAGCGCGGTCCTGCTGCAGGGCGAATTGCCGCTGACGGCGATGCGCGGCGGGATGATGCCGGCATGGGCCGCGCCGACCAACCGCCGTGACGTGGCCGTGCGCCCGATGGTCCTGGGCAGCGTCCTGTCCGCGATCCTGATGGTCGGAGGAGCAACCGGAGTCGGTGCGCACCTGCTGGACTTCATGCTGCGCCTGACCACGGCGGCAGCGATCTGGATCTATATCGGCGTTGCGTTATCGGCCCTGATGCTGCGCCGCAGCCGTGGCTGGGCCACGATCAGCATCCTGTTCTCGCTGTGGGTGCTGTACGGCGCGGGGATCGAAGCGGGCGGCCTGGGGATCTTGCTGATCCTGCTCGGCCTCCCGCTCTATTACGCGACGCGCCGGTTCAGCTCCGCAGCAGTTTCCGGATAAAGGGCCGGTCGGCCAGGATCGCCTGGGCGGCGTTGTGGCCCGGCGCGCCGGTCACGCCGCCGCCGGGGTGGGTACCCGCGCCGCACATGTAGAGTCCCTTGATCGGGCCGCGATAGTCGCCATGCCCCAGCACCGGGCGCGCGGCCCACAACTGGTCCAGCCCCATCGTGCCGTGCATGATGTCACCGCCGATCAGGCCGAACTTGCGTTCCAGATCGAGCGGCGAGTGGATCTGCCGCGCGATCACGCTGGCCTTGAAATTGGGGGCATGGTCATTGACCGTATCGATGATCAGGTCGGCCACGCTGTCGCGGTGCTGGTCCCAATCGACCTTGGGATCGAACTGCTGGCAGAATAGCGACGCGACATGGCATCCCGGCGGGGCCAGGCTGTCGTCCACCGTGCTGGGTATGGTGATTTCGACAATCGGCTTCTTCGACCAGCCGTGCTGCTGCGCATCGGTGAAGGCGCGGTCCATGTAATCCATGCCCGGCGCGATGATGATCCCGGCGGTGTGGTGTTCGGCCTGCTCCTTGCCCGGCAGGACGGTGAAGTCCGGCAGTTCGGACAGGGCCACGTTCATGCGGAAAGTGCCCGAACAGGTCTTGTAGCCCTTGATCCGGCGCTTGAAGTCTTCGTCCAGGTCGCTCTGGTCGACCAGCTGGCGATAGAGCAGCGCCGGTCCGGCGTTGGACGCCACGATGGAAGCGGCCAGTTCCTCGCCGCTTTCCAGCTTGACCCCGCGCACCTTGCCGCCATCGACCAGAACCTGGGCTACTGGTGCTTCCAGGCTGATTTCCACGCCAGCGTCCTCGCAAGCGCGGGCCATGGCCTGGGTGATGGCGCCCATGCCGCCGATGGCATGGCCCCAGGCGCCCAGTTTGCCGTTCACTTCGCCGAAGACGTGGTGCAGCAGGACATAGGCCGAACCTGGGGTGGAAACGCCCGCGAAGTTGCCGACCACCGCGTCAAAGGCAAAGGCGGTCTTCACATAGTCATGCTCGAACCAGCCATCGAGGAAGTCGCGCGCTGACTTGGTGAAGATGTCGAGCAGATCGCGCTGCACGTTCAGGTCCATCTGCGCCATCGGCCAGCCCTGCTTGGCCGCCGCGATCAGCGAGGACAGGCCGCCGCCGACATTGGGCGGAATCTGCAAGGCGAGGTCGCGCAGCACGCCCGCGACCTTTTCCAGCGCCGCGTCATATTTCGGATAGGCGGCGGCATCGGCCTTGGAAAAGCGGGCGAACTCTGCCTCGGTCCGGCCCGGTCCTCCGCCCAGCTTCACGTAGTCGTCAGCGAAGGGAAAGAAGTTGGAGACCTGCCGCTCGACCACGCGGTAGCCATAGTCGTGCAGGCGCATGTCCTGGATGACCTGCGGACGCAGCAGGCTGACGGTGTAGCTGGCGGTGGAATTGCGGAAACCGGGGTGGAATTCCTCGGTCACGGCCGCCCCGCCGACCACGTGGCGGCGTTCCAGCACGCGCACGCGCATTCCCGCCTTGGCCAGGTAGAACGCGCAGGTCAGGCCGTTGTGCCCGCCGCCGATGATGATCGCGTCGTAAGTCTTGGTCATGGTCAGTCCGATATTCCAGAGTTCACTTGCGACTCCAGCCCGGCGCGGGCTGGAACGGCTGACGGGCTTCGGGGATGAGCGCGCGGATCTTCTTGGCAAAGCTGCGCAGGCAGACCTCGCTCTTGCCGATCGGGCCATTGCCATAGGTGCGGCTTTGCATGCCTTGCTGGACGCGGCTGATCAGCCAGGTATCCTCGGCATTGACGACGCGGTTGATGCGCCAGTTGGCATAGCGCACCAGCTTCATTTCGCGGCGGCTGACAGGCAGGCAATAGGCGACGTCGCGCAGCAGGCATTCGGTCGGCGAAATCGGCAGCCACTGCATGAAGTCGATCTGGTCGGCATAGATGTCGAAGGCC
>JACCDH011624391.1_pt1 | contig 11419 bp, 10 predicted proteins | sample 7442481 | NCBI WGS metagenome assembly JACCDH01 (sample SAMN15323433, study PRJNA562643) | freshwater metagenome | isolation source: river surface water | place: USA:Blue River Watershed | collected 2017-08-15 | reverse complement strand
CGCCGGTGTGCTGTGGCCGCCCCCCGCCGACCCCTTGGCTCAGGTGCTTGCCACGGCCTCGCGTCACCGCCCGGTGTGGGTCGATCTGGACCTCTCGGCTGCCCGCACTGCCCAAGGGGGCGCGGCGGAGGTGAACACTACCGTCGAAAGAAAGGATTAGCGCGTGGCCTGCGGGGCGACTTCGGCAAAGCGGTCGAACCAATCGCGCAACTGCGCCTGACGCGAGGCGGCGATGCGCACCTGCTGGCCGTCGCGACACATCACCAGCATGTCACGGCCCTCCCGACGCACAGCCCGAACGGCAGAGGTGGCGACCCAATCCGCGCGGCTGACCTGTCGGCCCAAGCCGGGCGGAATCTGCGCCACCACTGCCGAGAACGGGCCGGGCAAGATCTGCCGCCCGCGCGTGGTGGTCAGGGCGACATGGGTTTTGTCCGCCTGTACGAGGATGATCTCTGCGGCATCGAACAGACGGTTGGCCACCCGCACCTGCGCCGGACGCGGGTCTGGCACCGGCAAGGGCACCTTCGCTGGGACAGGGGGGGACTTGGGCGCGACGGCGGCAGCGGCGGTTGCCGCCAATGTGCGCGCCGATTCAGGGGCCGGAACCGAACGGGCGGCGGGCGGGCTGACCCCGGCAGGGCTGGAGAAACGGCGCAACTCCGTCAGCAGCGGCGGCACGATGAAATGCACGGCCAGCCCCCCGATGATCTCGGCCAGCATGTAGTTGAAGGCGATATCCAGAACGGCCTCTTGCACCGACGGCAAGGGGGCCACACCCAAAGGCACCGCCAAAAGGGTATACCCGGCAAACCCCAAGATGGCCGCACACAGGAAGAGGCGAGACGCCGAAACGACGACATCGTGCCCGCGCCGGGCCCGCCGATCCGCCCAGAGCAGGCCAAGCGCAGGCACAAGCCCGCCAGCCAGAACGGCACCGATCTGCGGCGGCGCATGCAACTCTAGCGGCAGACCCGGAACCCGTTGGTCCCAATTCAGCCAGATCAGCGCGATGATCCCGGACAGGTAAAAAGCCATCAAGGACCGGTGGCGCAGCAACTGCGCCACTTCACCCGGCATCAACGCAATCTCATCATGACTGAACAGCCGCAGCCTCAGCCGACCCGTCACCATCAAACACCCCACGTCACACACAGGAAAAGATTGCGATTTTCCCTCGCCCGGTCAAGCGCGACGAGGTCGCGTGTCAGACCAACCCGTTCTGGCGCAACCACTCTGCCACCACCGCGTCACGCGAGGAGGCCACCCGCACCACATCCCCGTTGCGCAGGCGCAAGGCGCGGCTGCGTCCAATCCGCGTGGTGCCGACCACGGCCGACCGCGCCACCCAATCGGCCCGGTGCACCATGATGCCGATGCCCGAAGGCAGCGATTCCACCAGCGGCGTCAGCGGCCCCTGCGCGATGCGGGTGCCTTCGGTCGTGATGATGCGGATCAGGTCGCCGTCCACCTCCATCCGGATCAGGTTGGCCGGGTTCAGATCATGCCCCGCCAGACGCAGCGCGGGCTCCGCGACCGCCGGGTCTGGCGGCGGCATGAGATCGGACAGGCTGCGATAGGACCGACCGCGCAAACGCGACAGGATGCGCGGCAAAAGCAGATACATCGCCACCGCCGCCCCCACCTCGACCGTCACGACATAAAAGCCCAGCTTCATCAGGATATGGCCGACAGGGGCCATCGGATCGCCATAGAGTCGGGGCGTCAGCGCCTCGCCGAACAGGACGGAGCAGGCCACGGTGATCGCCAGATTGATCGGAAAGGGGATGATCTCTTGCCCGGTGCGGCGCAGGCTGATGCGACGGGCCAGCGCAACGGACAAAAACAGCACCAGCACACCGACCAGAACCGACGAGCCGTAACCGATCAGGCGCAGGCCAAGGGGCACCGCATCCCGCGTCGGATTGGCGTTCGCCACAAAGATGAAGGCAACGATCAGCGCATAGAACAGCAGCAGATAGGGGTGGACGGCAATGCGCAGAAACTCTCCCGCCGCCAAGGGAATGCGCTCCCCGGTCAACAGCCGCAGTTGCACCGGTTCCGCCAACCTGTGTTGCGATCCTTGTCTGTCCAAAGGCCGTCCACCCACTTCCACGAAAGTAAGCTAGCGGCAACACAACCGACATCAAGCTGATCAAAAGAGTAGTCCGCCCGTCTCTGCGCCCGCCGCGTCGTCCGAAGCGTCCTTTGGCGGCGCGGCCCCACGGGTGCTTGACCCAAACCGGCCAAGGGGCTAGGCCACCAGCCAAAGAAATCGCAGCATTTCAAGGAGCCGACCCGTGGCAAATCCCTCTCTGCTTATCCTTGCCGGTGACGGCATCGGCCCCGAAGTGATGGCCGAAGTGAAAAAGATCATCGGCTGGATGGGCGCCAAGCGCGGCGTCCAGTTCGACGTGTCCGAGGACCTTGTCGGCGGCTGCGCCTATGACAAGCACGGCACGCCGCTGCATGACGACACGATGGCCAAGGCGCAGGCCGTGGACGCGGTCCTGCTTGGCGCGGTCGGGGGGCCGAAGTATGACAACCTCGACTTCAGCGTGAAGCCGGAACGCGGCCTGTTGCGCCTGCGCAAGGAAATGGACCTCTATTCCAACCTGCGCCCGGCCCAGTGCTTTGACGCGTTGGCGGATTTCTCGTCGCTGAAAAAAGACGTCGTCGCCGGTCTGGACATCATGATCGTGCGCGAACTGACCTCGGGCGTCTATTTCGGCGAACCCCGCGGCATCTTCACCGAAGGGAACGAGCGTGTGGGCATCAACACCCAGCGCTACACGGAATCCGAGATCGCCCGCGTTGCACGCTCGGCGTTTGAGCTGGCGCGCAAGCGCGGCAACAAGGTCTGCTCGATGGAGAAGGCCAATGTGATGGAATCGGGCATCCTGTGGCGTCAGGTCGTGCAGGAAGTGCACGACAAGGAATACCCGGACGTCCAGCTGTCGCATATGTATGCCGACGCGGGCGCGATGCAGCTGACCCGCTGGCCCAAGCAGTTCGACGTCATCGTGACCGACAACCTGTTCGGCGACCTGCTGTCCGATCTGGCCGCGATGCTGACCGGGTCCTTGGGCATGTTGCCCTCGGCCAGCCTTGGCGCGCCGATGGCCAATGGCCGCCCGAAGGCGCTGTATGAGCCCGTGCACGGCTCTGCCCCCGACATCGCGGGCACGGGCAAGGCCAACCCCATCGCCTGCATCCTGAGCTTTGCCATGGCGCTGCGCTATTCCTTCGACATGGGCGACGAGGCGGCGCGCGTGGAAAAGGCCGTGGAAACCGTGCTGGCCAACGGCCTGCGGACGGCTGACCTGATGGGCCCCGAGGGCGGCGTTCCGGTGTCGACCGCTGAGATGGGCGATGCGGTGATCGCAGCGCTCGACGCCAGCCTGTGATCTGACCGCGACTCGGGGGCAAAGCGGAGTTTGACGCAAACTCCGCGACGAAGCCTGACGCAGGCTTCGTCTCCCCCCCCAGCCGGACCCGCGACGTTTTCAGCAAACGTCGGCGCGAAGCCTGTGTCAGGCTTCGCACGGGCGGCATTGACGCGGCGTGATAGAAAAGAGAAGAGGGGCTTTATGCCCGCTTTTTCCTGAAAGCCAGACATGCCGGTCAGCCCCTCGAACCTGCGCGGCGCGCTTCTATCGCTCGCATCTTTTGGCGTTTATGCCACCCATGATGTGTTGGTGAAGTTTCTGGGCGGCAGCTATTCGCCGGTCCAGACCATCTTCTTTGCGGGGCTTCTGGGCTTTCCGCTGATGACGATCATGCTGATGAGCGACCGCACCGACGGAAACCTGATTCCCAAGCATCCGTGGTGGACGGCGATCCGGACCATCTCGGCGGTGGCGACGGGTCTGGCGGGGTTCTATGCCTTTTCCGTCCTGCCGATGGCGCAATGCTATGCCATCTTCTTTGCCATGCCGATCCTGATCACGCTTTTGGCAATCCCGATCCTTGGCGAACGCATCGGGTTCCGCCGCGGGATCGCCGTGGTGGCAGGGTTGGGCGGCGTGCTGATCGTGCTGCGGCCGGGAGAGGTGGACCTTGGCCTTGGCCATCTGGCCGCCCTGTCGGCGGCGACGACCGGGGCGCTGACCTCGGTCATCGTGCGCAAGGTGGGCAAGGCGGAACGCGCCATCGTCCTGATGCTCTATCCGATGGTCGCGAACTTCGTGCTGATGGGTCTGGCGCTGCCCTTCGTCTATTTCCCGATGCCGGTCTTCCACTTCGGCGGCATGGCGCTGATGGCGGCGCTGGGGTTGATCGGGGGCCTTCTGTCCATCGCGGCCTATCGGTCGGCCCCGGCGGTGATCGTCGCCCCGATGCAGTATTCGCAGATCATCTGGGCGATTTTCTACGGCTGGCTGTTCTTCAACGAAAGTCTGGACCTGAACACCGGGATCGGCACCGCGGTCATCATCGCCTCGGGCATCTACATCGTGCTGCGCGAAGGCACGCCGACCGTTTCGTCGAATCGGCCAGTGCTGGAAAACCGCTCGCGCTTTGAGACGGGCATCCTGCCGCGCACCAGCCTGTGGACCCGCGTGATTGATCGCAATACGTCGCAGGATTGAGCGCCGACCCCCTTGCAAATGCCGCGGCGAGGGTTTAACCCCCTGCCCACGGTCGGAGCGTAGCGCAGCCTGGTAGCGCACCTGCTTCGGGATCAGGGGGTCGGAGGTTCGAATCCTCTCGCTCCGACCATTTCCCGAAAATCACTTGATGACAGCGTGTTGCGGGTTCCCATGGCGGGAATTCCATGCTTTTTGGGCTGCAGGTTTTGTCCAAAGGTGTGTGCCGTGCTGCGTTCTTTTGCTGTTTTGGTCGGTCTGACCTGCGCCCCTGTTCCCGCCACCGCCGTGGTCATCCTCGACTCGACATGGGAGGCGAATGGCGGGGCCGAAGGGGCCGAGGCGCAAGGGTTCGGCGCGCATGAGGCGCTGGCGATGCAGCCGCAATTTGCCGCCATCTTCGGGTTGTGGGACGGGTCGGATTACCTTGGGTCCGGCACATGGATCGGCAATGACGACGCGGGCCACGGCTATATCCTGACCGCCGCGCATAATTTTGACGGCGGCACCAAGGTCGGGGACTGGGAATACTATTCGCGCGCGGGAACGGCCTATCAGGGGCTAAAGGTGCACATCCACCCCGGATACGACGAATCCATGCAGGATCAGGAAACCTCGGGCTATGACATGGCCATCGTCGTGCTGGACAGCCCGGTGACCGATGCGGGTGATCCGCCGATGCTCTATGGCGGCCGCGATGAGTTGGGCAGGACACTGGTCATCACCGGCTTCGGCTCGCGCGGGATCGGGTCGTCGGGGGAACAGGACGCCTATTACAACTATGACGCCCCCGGCCCCGCCGCCGCCACCAATGTCATCGACGAGGTGGATGGCGACATGGAAAACAACCTGATCGTCGATTTCGACAGCGAGGCCGAGGATGCCAGCGTGACGGGCAAGGCCAAGCCGGTGGACAGGATGGAGGGCATCCTTGGCAGCGGCGACAGTGGCGGCGCGGCATGGATCAAGACAGCCGACGGTTGGGCCATCGCCGGGACCAACACTTGGGGCGACGAGTCGGTCTATGGCGCGGTATCGGGGTTCAGCCGCGTTTCCACCCAGTTGGACTGGATCGCCAGCATCTACCCCGATTTCTACACCGTCGAGTGACTTACCGGGCGCGCCAGACCCGCTGGATATAGGCTGCCGTCATCAGGTCCAGATGCGCGCCGCCGCCGTTCTTGCAGAGGGTGATCTCATCGTCAGACCGGCGGGTGAAACTGCCCTTCGCCAGATCGTAGTAATCGGCGATGATATCGGCCTCGGTGATCGCGCCTGAAGCGATGGGGTCGCGCAATTCCCCAATGTGGTGGATGGTGGTCGCCCGGCTGTCCACGAACAGGCGGGCGCGGGACATTGCCTCGTCGTCCACTTCGCGCATATGGGGGTTATAGGCGCCGATCAGGTCGAGGTGCTGCCCCGGTTGCAGCCAGGCGCCCTTGACCACCGGGGTCTTGGACATGGTGGCGGTGCAGATGATGTCGGCCTGTTTCACCGCCGACTCAAGGTCGGGGGCGATGGCAAGGCCGGGGATGTCAGCCGCCATCGCCTCTGCCCCTGCCGGGCTGCGGTTCCAGACGGTGAAGCGGGCATCGGGGAACTGGCTGGAATAGGCCTGAACCATCGACCGCGCTACAGTGCCCGCGCCCACCAGCAGGATGTTCCGGCTGTCCTTGCGCGCCAGACGGCTGGCCGCCAGCAGCGAGTCACCCGCGGTTTTCCATTTTGTCACCAGATGGAAATCCACCAGCGCCGAAAGGACCCCGGTCTTGTCGTCAAACAGGTTCACGACCCCGTTGATCGTGGGCAGGCCTAGCGCGGGATTGTCGGGCATCACCAGCGCCACCTTGACCAGTTGCGCCAGCCCGTCGATCCATGCGGCACGGTTCAAGAGCGTGTCCTTGCCGCGATAGAGGAAGAGATCGTTGATCTCAGCCCGCGGCAACTGATGCCCGGCCTCGAAAGCGGCCATAAGGCCCGCCCAATCCATCAGCGCCTCGGCCTCGCGCCCGATCATTTCCACGGTCAAAGCCCCGCCTCCTGTTCTGTGAGCAGGCCTTCGGCCACCAGACGGCGCGCCCATCCCTGCCATGTTTCGAATTGATGTGTGCGCCAACCCCGGCGGGCGGCGGCGGTGATGTTGTCGGCGCGGTCATCGGTGAAGAGCAGCCGATCCGGCGCGATGCCGCAATCCTGTTCCACCATCTCGTAAATCCGCGGATCAGGCTTGATCACCCCCATCTCGCCCGAGACATAGCGCCGGTCGAAATCCTGCAGGAAATCCATCTTCGGCAGGGCTTCCTGAAAGCTGTAGCGTCCGAAATTGGTCAGCGCGAAAACGGGCACACCCTTGGCCCTGAGGGCGCGTTGCAGGCGGATCGACCCGTCGATCCGGGGCGAGGCGAGTTCGATCCAGCGGTCATACCACATGCGGATTTCCGCGCGCCATTCGGGGTGGCGATCCGCCCAGTCGTAGATGGTTTCGTTGAACAAAGCGCCGGTATCGACCAGATCGTTCATGTGGTGCAGGTCCACGGCGGCGAACAGGGCGCGGCGGCGGTCCTCTCCGATCACGCGGTCATAGAACGCCTCGGGCTGCCAGCGGGTCAGCACATTGCCGATGTCAAAGATCACTGCCTCGGGGGTCACCGGTCACTTCCTTCTTCCGCCGCGTCTCGCGCCACAATGTATAGAGCCCAGCCCCAATGATGAGCGCAATCCCCAGCCATGCGGTGCGGTCGGGGAAGGTGCCAAAGATCACGACGCCCCAGATCACGGCCAAGGGCATCGACGCATATTCAAAGGGTGCGACCAAGGCGGCCTCCAGCATCCGGTAGGCTTGGCTGACCATCAACCCGCCGATGGCGACCGCCAAGCCGGTGGCAAGGAACACCGGCCAATCCGCCACCGGGGGCCATGTCCATTCCCGCAGCAGAAAGGCGACCGACGGGTCGGACGATCCGGCCAGATGCCCATCGCCCACGCTCAGCCCCATGGTGGAGGAGACAACGATGAAGCCGCATTGAACGTAGAACGACAGCGTCACCGCGCTTTCGGTATCCTTCATCTTCCGCGTCATCATGTGGCTGGAGGCATAGCAAAAGGCCGAGATCAGCACGAGAAAGGCCGCGGGCTGCACCTGCCCCTGAAACGGACGCACCAGCACCAGAACGCCCAGCATGCCGACCACCACGGCAGCCCAGCGCCTTGGCCCCACCGTCTCGCCCAGCACCACCACCGACAGCGCCGTGACGATCAGCGGCGAGACGAAAGCGATGGCCACGGCATCCGCCAAGGGCAGCGCGGCAAGGCCAAGGAAATAGGTCAGGTTCGACACCATGACGAAGGACACCCGGATCAGGTGATCCTTGGGCCTGCGGGTCAGGAATTGCCGAAAGGAACCGCCGGAGAACCAGACAAAGCCGATCAGGAACAGCATCCCGATGCTGGCGCGGATCAGGATGACCTGGTGCAGCGGATAGGCCCCCGACAGCGCCTTGATTGCCACATCGTTGATCGACAGCGTGGCCGATCCGCCAAGGGCAAGCAGCAGACCGGCAAGGGTGGAAGACGGGGCGTGTCGGGTGGTCGGGCGCATGATCCCCGCAGCATCGGGCGGCGGCGGCAACAGGTCTGTCCTTTGCGCGACATTCCGGGGTTTGAAACCCGCCTTATGCTTGCCGCAGCCGCCCGCCTGCCGCTAGAAGCGAAGCCAAGACCAGACCGCGAAAGGCCGCATCCATGTCCGCACCGAAACCCGTCGTCCTGTGCATCCTCGATGGCTGGGGATTGTCGGAAACGCGCGAGTATAACGCGCCCGCCTTGGCGCATGTGCCGACCTTCAATCGGCTGTGGGCCAATTGCCCGCATGCGACGCTGGTGACCCATGGGCCGGATGTGGGCCTGCCCACCGGACAGATGGGGAATTCCGAGGTCGGGCACACCAACATCGGCGCGGGCCGCGTGGTGGCGATGGATCTGGGCGCGATCGATCTGGCGGTGGAGGATGGCTCCTTTGCCGTCAACCCGGCGGTGGTGGAGTTTGCCACGCGGGTCAAGGCGGCGGGCGGTGTGGCGCATCTGATGGGCGTGGTGTCCGATGGCGGCGTGCATGGCCACATCAGCCACGTCATCGCCGCCTGCCGCGCCATCACCGCGCTGGGGGTGCCGGTGGCGCTGCACGCCATCACCGATGGGCGGGATGTGGCCCCCTCCTCGGCGGCGGGGTTCATGGCCGATCTGGTGGCGGCTTTGCCCGCAGGGGCGCGGGTGGCCACGGTCACCGGGCGTTACTGGGCGATGGACCGCGATACGCGCTGGGACCGCGTCCACCGCGCCTTTGATGCCTTTGTGAATGCCAAGGGCGAACATGCCCCAGACGCCAATGCCGCTGTGGCCGCGTCCTATGCCAAGGGGGAAACGGACGAATTCCTCGCCCCCACCGTCATCGGGGAGTATCAGGGGGCCAAGGATGGCGACGGTTTCTTCTGCCTGAACTTCCGCGCGGATCGCGCGCGTGAAATCCTGTCCATGCTGGCCGATCCCGCCTTTGACGCCCATGCCACCGGCCCGCGCCCGGCGTGGTCGGCGCTGCTGGGGATGGTGGAGTATTCCTCAGCCCATAACGCCTATATGGCGACGGCCTTCCCGAAACGGTCGCTGGTGAACACCTTGGGCGAATGGGTCGCGGCGCAGGGCAAGACGCAATTCCGTCTGGCCGAGACCGAAAAATACCCCCATGTCACCTTCTTCCTGAACGGCGGGCGCGAGGTGCCTTTTGCGGGCGAAGACCGCTTCATGCCGCAATCGCCCAAGGTGGCGACCTATGACCTGCAACCCGAAATGTCCGCGCCAGAGGTGGCCGATCAACTCGTCGGGGCCATCGAGCGGGGATACGATCTGATCGTCGTCAACTTCGCCAATCCCGACATGGTCGGACACACCGGCATCCTTGACGCCGCGATCAAGGCGGTCGAGGCGGTGGATCACGGCCTGTCGCGTGCGGTGGCCGCCTTGGAAAAGGTGGGCGGCGCGATGATCGTCACGGCGGACCACGGCAATTGCGAACAGATGTGGGACCCGGTGACCAATGGCCCGCACACCGCCCATACGCTGAATCCGGTGCCGGTGATCCTTGTCGGCGGTCCGGCGGGGGCCACCCTGCGCCAAGGACGGCTGGCCGATCTGGCCCCCACGCTGCTGGCGCTGATGGGCCTGCCGCAGCCTGCGGAAATGACCGGGCAAAGCCTGCTGCAATGATCCTGCGCGCCGTCGCCATCCTGTGCTGCCTTGCCCTGCCCCTGCGGGCGGAAACGGTGGCCGATCAGGCGGCGCGGGCGTCTGTCGCGCTCAATCAGGCGGTGGAGGCGTTGCAACAGGCGGAAACCGCCAAGAACCGCGTGGCGGCGCTGACCACAACCATCCGCGCCTATGAGGATGGCCTTGCCGCCCTGCGTGAGGCGTTGCGTCAGGCCGCGCTGCGCGAGGCCGAACTGACCCTGCGCTTTGACGCCGAACGTGACCGCATCGCGCAACTGACGGGCGTCCTCAGCCAGCTTGAGGCGGCACCCGGCCCGATGCTGCTCTTGCATCCCTCCGGCCCCTTGGGCACGGTCCGCTCGGGGATGATCCTTGCCGATGTCACCCCGTCCTTGCAGGCCGAGGCGGAACAGTTGCGCGGGGAATTGGCCGAACTGAAGGCGCTGCAAGACCTGCAAATCTCGGCCGGGGGAACGCTCAGCCGGGGGCTATCGGCGGCGCAGGCGGCGCGCACGGCGCTGTCGCAGGCGATCTCGGACCGGACCGAGTTGCCCCGGCAATTCACCGAAGACCCAGAGGCGCTGAAGAACCTGTTGGAAAGCGCCGATACGCTGGATGCCTTTGCCGCAGGGCTTGCCCCCACCGCCAACGACACCGAAGACTTCGCGGCGGCCAAGGGTCGCCTGCCCCTGCCCGTCATGGGCACCCTGCTGCGCGCCAGCGACGAGGCCGATGCCGCAGGCGTCGCGCGCCCCGGCCTGACCTTCGCCACCCGCCCGCGCGCCTTGGTCACAGCACCATGGCCCGCCACGATCCGGTATCGCGGACCGCTTCTCGACTACGGAAACGTGATGATCCTTGAACCCGGCGGGGACTATCTTCTGGTTCTGGCCGGACTGGATACGGTTTATGGCGAGGTGGGAGAGGTGGTCGCTGCGGGCGCGCCGCTGGGTCTGATGGGGGGGGATGATCCTGCGGCGTCGGATCTTCTCGCCTCGGCCCAAGAAGGTGGTGGCGCGCGCGAGACGGAAACGCTTTACTTGGAACTCAGGCACGGCGCGGACCCGGTTGATCCGGCGGAATGGTTCGCGATCAGGAAGGAATAGATCGGGAATGAGAAAGTTCGTCATCGCCGCATTGTGTGGCAGTGTCGCCGGGGCGCTTGTGGCGACCCAGCTTGCCGGGCCGCTGCTGGCCGAAGAGGCGAAGCCCGAAACGACTGTCTATGAACAGCTTGACCTGTTCGGCGACATCTTCTCCCGCATCCGCGCGCAATATGTCGAGGAGGTGGACAGCCAAAAGCTGATCGAGGCCGCGATCAACGGCATGCTCACCTCGCTTGATCCGCATTCCAGCTACATGCCGCCCGAAGATTTCAGCGACATGCAGGTGCAGACCCGTGGCGAATTCGGCGGTCTGGGGATCGAGGTCACGCAGGAAGACGGCTTCGTCAAGGTCGTGGCCCCGATGGACGGCACCCCCGCCGACAAGGCCGGGATCGAGGCGGGCGATTTCATCACTCATGTGAACGGCGAAAGCGTCCAAGGCCTGATGCTGGACGAAGCCGTGGACAT
>JACCDH011574162.1_pt1 | contig 11419 bp, 6 predicted proteins | sample 7442481 | NCBI WGS metagenome assembly JACCDH01 (sample SAMN15323433, study PRJNA562643) | freshwater metagenome | isolation source: river surface water | place: USA:Blue River Watershed | collected 2017-08-15 | reverse complement strand
GGCCATGGTCCAGATCGAGGACCAGACCTTTCCCAAGCGCTGTGGCCACCTGGACGGCAAGGGCGTGATTCCCCAGGCCGAGATGTGCGGCAAGCTGCGGGCGGCGCTGGATGCCCGGCACTCGAGCGACACCCTGATCCTGGCCCGCACCGATGCCGTGGCCGTGGAGGGCCTGGAGGCGGCCCTGGAGCGTGCAGAGGCCTACCTGGCCTGCGGCGTGGACGCCATCTTCGTGGAGGCCGTGCGCTCGCCCGAGCAGATGCGCGCAGCCTGCGACCGTTTCGCGCACCGCATCCCGATGCTGGCCAACATGGTCGAGGGCGGCAAGACGCCTGTCACCGCGGCTGATGAACTGGGCCGCATCGGCTACCGCATCGTCATCTTCCCCGGCGGCACGGCGCGCGCCGTGGCGCACACCCTGCAGCGGTACTACGGCAGCCTCAAGCAGCACCAGAGCACGACGCCCGAGCGCGAGTGCATGCTGGACTTCGACCAGCTCAATGCGCTGATCGGCACGCCCGAGCTGCTGGCGCTGGGCAAGCGTTACGACGGCTGACCCTTACGCGCGCATCAGACGACCCACAAGAAGACGAAGGAGACAAACGTGCGTACACGGCGAGACTGGATGGTTCATGGCGCTGCGATGGGCGCCCTGGTGATGGCGGGGGCTCTGGCCTGCGGACCGGCGCAGGCACAGGGCAATGCGCCCATTCGCATCCTGGTGGGCGCGCCCGCGGGTGGCACCACGGACACCATGGCCCGCACATTGGCCACTGAAATGGGCAAGGCGCTGGGCCGCACCGTGGTGGTGGAGAACCGCCCGGGTGCGGGTGGCAACATCGCCGCCGAAGCGGTGGCCCGCGCGCCGGCCGATGGCAACACGCTGCTCATGAGCTTTACCAGCCATGCGATCAATGCCTCGCTGTATCCCTCCCTGCCGTTCGACCCGGAAAAGGACTTCACGCCGCTGACCATGGTCTCCACGAGTCCGGCCATCCTGGTGGCGCATCCGTCGGTGGCGGCCAACAACCTGCAGGAGCTGATCGCCTTGGCCAAGTCCAAGCCGGGCCGGCTGAACTTCGGCGTCGGCGCGCTGGGATCGTCGGTGCACCTGGCCGGCGAGGCCTTCAAGATGCAGGCGAGCGTGTACATCGTGAACATTCCCTACCGGGGCACGGCACCGGCGGTGCAGGACCTGCTGGCGGGCCAGGTGGAGCTGATGTTCGCCAACGTGGGCAACGTGCAGGCGCAGCTCAAGGCGGGCAAGCTCAAGGCCCTGGGAGTGACCAGCCCCCGGCGGTTGCCGGCGATGCCCGATGTGCCGGCGATTGCCGAGGTGCTGCCGGGCTACCAGTCGAGTGCGTGGTTCGGCCTGTTCGGTCCCGGCCGCATGTCGCCGGAGCTGGCCAAGCGCCTGTCGGACGCCGCGCGTGCCGCCATTGCCTCGGCCGACGTGCGCCGGCGCATCGAGTTCGAGGGCGCGACCCCGGTGGGCAATTCGCCCCAGGAGTTCGCCAGCTTCGTGAACTCGGAGATCACGCGCTGGGCCAAGGTGGTGAAGTACTCGGGGGCCAAGCCGGAGTGAGGCTGGCGAGCCCGCGCTGACGCCCCGGCCGCGACGCATGGCAGGGTAGACTACAGCCCTCCCATGCGGAGGCTGGGGGGCGTTAGCTCAGTTGGTTAGAGCAGGGGACTCATAATCCCTTGGTCACAGGTTCAAGTCCTGTACGCCCTACCACGCTTCATGAAGCGGACTGCTCACGCAGTCCTTTTTTTCGCGGCTGATAACTGCACCAGCGTGCAGCACGACCCGCGTCGGCGCAAGAAGCTCCCGCTCCCCGAGCGCCACCCGTTGGCGCGTCCGCGGCAACGCCACGAGGTGTGGGGCCTAGCCTTCGTGTTCGATGAGCCGGCGAACGGCCGTCTCAGGCCTTGGTGGTGCCGGTGCGCAGCGCGGATTTTCGGTTCATTGCAGCACCACAGGCGTGCACAGCGTGTAGCCCACCCTGTGCAATGCTTTGATGTGCGGCGCGGGGGCGCCCACAGTCGCGAGCTTCTTGCGCAGGCGGGTGATGCGCATTTCCAGTGTGGCGGCTGATGGTACGTCACCGTCGTTTCCGCGCACGATCTCGGCGATCTGCCAACGCTCCAGTTTCTGGCCAGGCGCGCGGGCCAGGGCGCTCAGGATCAGGGCGTCGCTGGCGGTCATTTCCACGCGTCCATCAGGGCCGCTGAGCTGCATGCGCGAGACATCCAGCACGGTGAAGGCATGGGCTGGCTGGCCGAAGTTTCTCAGTCGTTTGCTCAGGGCAGCCACGCCCGCCATCAGCTCTTGCGGATGCACGGGTTTGGTCAGGTACAGATCAGCACCGCTCTTGTAGCCCACCACCTTGTCGCCGATCTGGGTTCGGGCCGTGGTGATCACGATGCCCACGTTCGGATGCGCCTCACGCAACCGGCGTGTCAGGCTCAGGCCATCCTCGTCGGGCAGGTTGATGTCGATCACGTACACATCGGGCACAAAGCCACCGGCCATCACGTCGATGTCTTCGGCCATGGCGACACCACGCACGTTGTGCCCTTGCTGCTGCAAGAAAGCCAGGGTGGCTTCGCGCAGTGCATCGTTGTCTTCGACCACCAGAATCTTCAGGGCGACGTCTTGCATGGGGATAGACGGGTGTACCGTGGTCTTTTGATGATTCTGTCGCTTTGGGCGTCAAACTTCCAACAACAGCTAACGCGCCGCCGGGGCCTCGGGCTCCAGCGGGAGCCAAACGCTGAAAACAGCGTGCGCATCATTCGCCTCATAGCGGATGATGCCCTGCATCAGGTCCAGCAAGCCCTTGACCAGAAACAGCCCCAGTCCTGAACCCGACAGGCGTCGTGCGTGCGGGCTGCGGTAATACTTTTCGAACAGACGCTGGGCCTCCGGCAAGCCTGCAGGTCCCGCCGCGTTACGTACCTGCCAGAGCAGGCCTGGCTGGCCGTTTCGCATCGACGAGACCACTTTGAGCTCGATGCGCTGTCCGCTCGCGCCATATTTGCAGGCGTTGTCCAGGAGATTGCTCAGTACGATGGAAAGCATCTGCGCGTCGGTCCTGAGCATGCTGACCGCCTCGGGCACGAGCAGGTCCACCTGCACTGGGCTACGGCAAGTCAGGATGCAGGTTCGGGTGATGTCGATCGGATCCGCCGCTTGCCAGTCCGGCTGCAGACCCTGGTCGGCCAGTTGTCCAGTGTGCACACAGCGCTCGATCACGGAGTTCATGTCGGCAATCGACCGCTCCATGACCTCTGGCTTGAGCTGGCCGGCCTCCATCCACATGCGCAAGGTGGCCAGTGGGGTCTTCATTTCGTGCGCCAGCATGGCAAAGAGTTGGCTTTGCTCCTGGCGGTGGCGTTTTTCGTCTTCGGCTTGCTGCTGGCTGCGTTGCAGGGCCAGGGCCGTCATCATCTGTTCCTTGCGCATCGCGCGTGCGCGAATCTGCAGCAGGATGAACATCACCAGCCCATCCATCACGATGTTGGCCAGGTTGCCTATCAGCACAATCGGCCGGGGCTCGAACCACCCCAGGTTCATCATGATCGGCAGGGTGTGGAGCGCTGTGTAAACCAGCAGGTAAGCCATGAACACCGGCAGCGGGATCGCCTGCCTGACCCGCTTGGGGATGCCGGTGGCGAGTGTGAATAGCAGCAGCGGGGCGCAGATCAGCACACTCGTGTTGGACAGGAGCAGCGCCAGGTGGGGGTGCTCAGTCCACAACAGCACAGGTAACAGGGCGATCCCCAAGGCCGCCAGGCGGCAGGCCCGCAAGGCCCGGCGCGAGGGGTGGTAATCCTCGACCAACAAGCTGAGAAACCAGATGGTCACGCTGGCCACCCAGACGATGACGGTCGAGGCCATGGTGGTGAGTACGCCTTCAGGCAGCAGGGGGCTGATCACGATGCGCGCGAAGCCCAGGACGAAAAAGGCAAATGCGGTGGCAAAGATCTGCTTGACGGCAAATGCCAGGATCACCTTCTCACGTGTGACCCACCACTGCGCCAGCGCCCAGACGGCAAAGATGAACGAGGCGGCCATCAAGAAACCTACGACCCATTCCTGCAGCCGGTTTTTTTGCTGGGCATGCCAGTAGGGCAATACCTCGACATGCAAGGTGCGCGCGCTGGTGCTGCGCATTTGCAGGTATACCGTCCTGGCATAGGTCAGGGCCGGTATCTGAAGCGAAAAATTGATCGAGCCCAGGTCTTCGCTGCCAGGCGGCAGTGCATCGCCCGTGCGCAGCACCAGGCCTGAAGCCGGGTCGTACAGCGTCACGTAGTCCAGTACGGGCGGTCGCACCCGCACCACCCAGGGGGTTTGCGTACCCTCTTGCGCCGCACGCAGCTGCAACCGCACCCAGACCGTTTCCTTGCCAAAGCCCCAGGCTTTCCACTCGGGCAGGTGCTGCCAGTCGGTGGCCTTTTCAGCGTCCTGCAGCGCCGCTTGCCCGGTGTCGTCCATGCGCCACTGCGCTGATTCCACCAGGGACTTCTGCTCCGGCGTGGTGCCAGGGGCGCAGGCAACCAACCACAGCGATGCGCAAAGCAACAGCAGATAACGGGGGAAAGAAATGGACATCGGCGAGGCGCGGGCAGGTGAGCGAACGGAAGCAAGTCTCGCATTCTGCGTTGGTTGGATCTGGTTGGATCTGCCCATGGCCAATCCCTACATTGGCGAGCTAGGCAATTTGTCTGCCTGGTTCATTCGATCGGAGATTGGCGTTGAACAGCATCTGCAAAGTGGTCTGGAGCCACGTTCACCAACAGTTTGTGGTGGTGTCCGAACTCGCCTCGTCACTGGGCAAAGCCAAAAGCACACGCGGCGTCGCAACGCCAGGGGGGGCGAGCGCGAGCGTGTTGGAAATGAAGATTCATGCGCTTTGCATGGTGGTGGCCTGCGCCGTGCTGGCACCTGCGGCGTGGGCCCAGGTGGTGGCGGCACTGCCTGCAGGTGGCCAGGTGGTGGCCGGGCAGGGCAGTGTGCAGACGCAGGCCTCGGTCATGACGGTCAACCAGACCAGCCAGCGCATGGCGATTGACTGGCAGAGCTTCAATGTTGGCGCAGGCCATACGGTCAATTTTGTGCAGCCGAACGCCCAGGCGACCGCGCTCAACCGGGTGCTGGGCAGTGATGTGTCCACCATCCAGGGGCAGATCAACGCCAATGGCCGTGTGTACCTGCTCAACCCCAACGGCATCCTGTTCACACCCAGCGCGCAAGTCAACGTGGGCGGCCTGGTGGCTTCCACCTTGGGGATGGGCAATACCGACTTCATGGCTGGCAATGACCGGCTGGCAGGCGACAGCACGGGCACCGTCATCAACCAGGGCCAGATTCGCACGGCACAGGGCGGCACCGTGGCCCTGGTGGCTGCCCGGGTGACCAACCAGGGCGCCATCTCGGCGCCCTCCGGCTCGGCGCTGCTCGCTGCGGGCCGCAAGGTGCGGCTGGACCTGGGTGGCCCCACGCAGATCGAAGTGGAAGAGGGCGCCCTCAACGCCCTGATCGAGCAAACCGGCAGCATCCGCGCGGCGGACGGCCTGGTCTACCTGACGGCCAAGGCCGCCTCGCAGCTCAGTGGCAGTGCCATCAACCAGAGCGGCTTGATTGAGGCGGGCAGCATCGACGCCAAAGGCGGCCTGGTGATGCTGGAGGCCGACCACATCCGTCTGGACAGTGGCAGCCGCATCGATGCCGCTGGCGCCACCGGCGGAGGTACCGTGCTGGTCGGTGGTGACTGGCAAGGCAGCGGCAACCTGAGGCAGGCCACCACCGTGACCATGGCATCTGGCAGCGTGATCGATGCCAGCGCCACCGATAACGGCAACGGTGGCAAGGTGGTGTTGTGGAGTGATGTGCACAACCCCCAGTCGGTGACCACGGCCGGTGGCGCCCTTTATGCCAAGGGGGGCGCCCAGGGGGGCGATGGCGGGGACATTGAGACGTCGGGGGCCACACTCAACACCACGACCATTCGAGTCGACGCCAGTGCCCACGTGAGCCAAGGCAAAGCTGGCCTCTGGTTGATAGACCCTTTCGATTACGTGATTGACAGCACAGCTGCTGCCAACATCGTGAATGCCTTGAATACGGGTGCAAGCGGGACCCATGTGGAGGTCACGACCCAAGCCAACGCGGCGAATTACGGTAGTACCGCCTCAGGCGCAGGCAACATCACGGTGGGTAGCGCGATCAGTGCTGACACCAGCAAAGCAGCCAATCTTTCCTTGATTGCCGATGGCACGGTGACGCTCAATGCCGCCCTTGCGGTGGGCGGCGATGTGTCGATCGCCACCACTGGACTTTCAGGTACGGGCGGCATTGCTCTGGCTTCGGGCAAGTCCTTGACCGTCAACCAGTCCGGGAACAGTACGTACAGCGGCGTCGTGTCGGGAGCAGGCGCCTCCTTGGTCAAACAAGGCGCAGGTGCCCTGACCTTGTCGGCCAATCACACCTACACCGGCAGCACCACCATTTCGGGTGGAACCCTGCAGGTGGGCAATGGCGGGAACATGGGCTCCCTGGCTACGTCCAATGTGGTCAACAACGGTAATCTGGTCTTCTACACGGGGTCTGACAAGGCGATTCCTTATGCGATCAGCGGCGCTGGCAACGTAGAGGTTCAAGGCGGCGAGTATTCGATATTCAACAGTTACTTGACCACCAGCAACCAAACCATTGCCACCGGTGCAAAGGTCTTGGATGTGCTCGAGAGAATTGCGGGTGGTCAGCAAGGTGGCCAATACATCAATTGCCAGGCCACCGTTTGCGACACCATTCCTGCAGGGGCTTACAACAAAAAATACGATGCCGCCACAGATAGCGCGACATTCCAGATCCAGAGTTATTTCGATGGCGGTGCAGGCAATCAGTACACGAAGGTAGTCTTCGTCAAGTTGTCGGCATCGGGTAGTGATGTGGCTGTGTCTTCGTATGCCGGAAGGGGTGGAGACAACGCGGTTTACAAAGTTGGCAATCACCTGGGAGTGGATTTCTCAGATCCCTCTGTCACAGGTGTTTCAGGTTTCGGCCTGGCAACTTCAAACAATGGCAATGGATACGGAGTCGCCGAGCTTTACGCCAGCGCAAAAATCCAGTTCACGGCTGCAAATACCTATACAGGACAAACCACCATCAGCAATACGGTTCGATCGGCAACCGCTTCGCTGCTCGGTGGTGCCACCTCCACGTATTCCCGTGTGACCTCGGGCATTCTTGAGTTGGGTAGTGGTGGCGCCGTCGGATCCATTGCCAATACGTCGGCCGTCGTGAACAACGGCGTATTGATCTTCAACCGCAGCGACGCTGTGGCGTTCGACAAGGACATTTCAGGCACAGGCAACGTCGTCAAGAACAACGTCAACACGGTCACTTACACCGGCGCAGGCACCTACTCCGGCATCACCTACGTCAACGGCGGCACCCTGTCTGTGGGCAATGGTGGAAGCGCTGGCAGCCTGACCAGCAACATCAACAACAAAGCCATCGTCACGTTCAACCGAAGCGACGACTCGACGTACACCGGTATTGTTTCCGGTACGGGCAGCCTGACCAAAACCGGCGCTGGCGCGCTCACGCTGACTAAAAATCACAGCTATACCGGCGCTTCAACGATCAGTGACGGACAACTGGTTTTCTCCAACAACGCGCCAAGCACGGCCTCCAGCGGATTCTCCGGGCCGGGTCGCTTGGTGATCCAGCCGGCAGGCAATGATTTCTCCAGTGCCTTTTCAACCAGCGCCTGGAACTTTGCATCGAACCTGGGTGGCCTGACGATAGGCAAGAGCACCAGCAGTGCGGATGGCACGTCGGATGCCAACGTGACGGTCAGCAGCCCGATCAACATTGCGGGACCCGTCAGCCTTTACGGCGGCAATGTGGCTGTCAATGCGGCATTGACGGCAGCCAGCACTGTCACGCTCAAAGCGTCGGGCGCGGTGTCACAAACCGGGGCCATCGCGTCCATCGACCGGCTCCTGCTGGGCGGCAACGTGACGCTCGAGCATGCCAGCAACAATGTCAATACCGTGGCTGCCAGCAACGTGGGCAGTTTGAAGTACCGGGATAGCAATGCATTGACCATTGGCACGGTTGGTACAACAGACGGCATCAGCGCGACGGGTGCCGTTGATGTGCAGACACTCAGCGCTGACCTCACCGTGGCCAGGAACCTTGCCACCACCGATGGCACCAGCAGCGCTGTGATCCTGAACGCGGGCAGAGTGGCCAGCATTGCATCCGCGGCGCCTGCCGTGGGGGCGGATACGGCAGGTGACATCCTGATCGGTCATAACGTAACGATCACCACCGGAGCCAATGGCCGTGTGGCGCTCTACACCGGCAGCCTGGACAATAGCCAGGGCGTCAAGGCGGCGGCTGGTTGCGCGACCGCAATCGAGAATTGCTCGAACCTGCGGTACGGCAGTGACGAGACGACGACTCGCTACAGCACCGCCTTGGGATCCGGCACTTTTGCCATCTACCGGGAGCAACCCACCTTTGGCGGCTCCTACGTGTATGGCGATAGCCTGCCGCAGGACTTCCAGGTCACCAACCCGAGCATGACGGGCAGTTACCTGAATGCAGGCAGCTACAACCTGGCCTCGGGCGCCAACTTTGTCCTGGCGCGGCGTCCGATCACGGTGACGCTTGAATCCAAGCGCAAGACGTATGGCAGCAGCGATCCTCTGCTGTCTTACAGCCTCAGCAACGGTCACCTGGTCGGCAGCGATGCGCTCACGCTCACTCGCGTGGCGGGCGAAGCCCCCGGCAGGTACCTGATCTCTGCTGCGAACTCCAACTACCAGATCAGCGCTGCCGATGCGTACCTCACCATCGCCAGCCGCCTGGAGCCCGCGACGGCGGTCAACGGCCTGCTCACGGTGGCACCGGTGCAGCCAGCTGCGCAGGCCACCAGCTAACCGGCGCTGTCCGCGCCGCAGGCTATCGTCAGCCAGGTGGCGCCGCTTGCAAGTCCCGATGCCTCAGCGCAGGTCTCCATCGGTTTGATGATGATCCCCGTCGCAGCAGACCAGGCCCAGGGGCTTGACACCGCGGCTGCCCCCTCGTCTGACAAGGCAGCGGGCGGCTCGAGGTCTGCCGCCGCAGGCTTGCTGGAGTCGGCGAGCGCGCTGGGCTATACCGGTGTGCTGGTGGTGGAGGGCGGCGTGCGCCTGCCTGACGGTATGCGCTGAACGCAGGAGGAACCCCAATGAAAAAAACAATGCAATGGACCCTTGTGGTGGCTGCCTTGCAACTGGCTGGTGTGGCCACACCCGTGGCGGTGTTCGCGCAAGTGGCGCCTGATGCCGGCACCAGCCTCGAGCTGTTGCGGCGACAGCCCCAGCCTTTGCCGCTGGGCCCGGCCCTGACGGTCCCCGAGCGCGAGATGACCCGGACGCTGGGTGGGCAGGCGGTGCAGATCCGCAGCGTTGCCTTGCAGGGCAATACCCGGCTGCCCACCGAGTCGGTGCTCTCGGCGGTGGGGGCCAGTCAGGCGATCGCGCAGCCGCTGAACATCGACGGTCTGCGGGCACTGGCCGATCAGGTGACAGCGCATTACCGCCAGCAGGGCTTCCCGTTCGCACGGGCCTTGGTTCCGGTGCAAGACCTCAAGGACGGCCTGCTGGTGATCCAGGTGGTCGAAGGCCAGTACGGCAAGGTGTCGGCCAGGTCCGCCGATGTGCCTTTGGCCGACACGGCGCAGGGCTTTCTGGGGTCGCTGGTAACGGGCGATGTGATCGCCTCACCCGCGCTGGAGCGGGCCACGTTGTTGATCAGCGACCTGCCCGGCGTGCGTGTGGTGCCCGTCATGAAGCCGGGTGCGCTCACAGGGGCCGGTGATCTGGATGTGCTGGTCGAGCAGGTGCAGACAACGACGGCCAGCGTCAGCCTGGACAACCATGGCAGCCGCTACACCGGCCCTTTCCGTGTGCAGTTCAACGGCGCCATCCACCGTGCGTTCACCGTGGGTGACCAGTTGAGCCTGACTGGCATCGCCCCGGCCCAGGGACTGTGGGTGGGGAGCATCAATTACGGCTTGCCCTTGGGCACGGATGGTCTGCGGGCGCAAGTGGGCGTGAGCCGCCTGCATTACAAGCTCCGGGAAGATTTCGAGGGCTTCAATGGCCAGGCCGATGTGCGTAGCTTCACCCTGAGCTACCCCGTGATCCGCAGCCGGGCCCTGAATCTGTCTGCTGCGCTGGCGTACCAGAACAAGGCGCTCAAGGATGCCGGCTCCTTTCAGACCGTCAACAAGAAGGCCAAGGTGACGCCCCTGACGCTGTTTCTTGACCAGCGCGATGCGCTGCTCGGTGGCGGCTTGAGCTATGGTGCCTTGTCGGCGGTGCATGGCAAGGTGAATGCGGGCGTGGGCGCTCAGGCGTTCACCAAGTGGACGCTGGATGCCGCGCGCATCCAGCAGCTGGGCGATGGCTGGAGCCTGTATGGGCGCTGGTTTCAGCAGTTCACCTCAGACAACCTCGACAGTTCCGAGAAAGCCCTGCTCGGAGGGGCCAGCGGCGTGCGCGCCTACCCCTCGGGCGAGGCGGCAGGCGACAAGGCGCAGCTGCTGCAGGTTGAGGTGCGTTACAGCGCGGGTGCCTGGGCACCTTATGCGTTCTACGACCACGGCAAGGTCAAGGTCGACGCCCGTCCCGACCTGGTGAGCTTGCCGACTGCGGACAAGGTCCGCTCGGGCGCAGGTGTGGGCATGCGCTATCAGGACGGTCCGATCACCTGGAACGCGGCACTGGCCTGGCGCATCCAGGGCGGGGTGCCCGAGGCGGATGCCAAGACAGCGGATCAACCGCGCGTTTGGGTAGAGATGCGTTACGCATTTTGAAGCGCACGGCGACACCTTTGAGCCAGGGCGAGGGGAAGGTCGCTGCCTGCGCTTGCAGCCGTCAGCGCTGCGGCATGTCCGCCTTGGAGTAACCCAGGCTCACCGTCGCATCCTCCGGGATCGGCGGCATGGTGGCCTCCCAGGCCTCCCAGGCCTGGCGCATGCGTTCCAGGCGTTCCGGCTCCCGCTTGCCCAGGTTGGCGCGCTCGCGCGCATCGCTGCTGATGTCGAACAGGTAGTCGTGCCCGTCGACGCGCAGGTACTTCCAGCGCCCGTCGCGCATGGCGCGCTGGCCACGGTGGTTCATGCGCCAGAACAGCGGCCGATCAAAGGTGGCCGAGGCATCGCGCAGCACCGGCGCCAGGGACATGCCATCCCAGGCGTAACCCGGCGCGGGCTGTGCGCCCGCCAGCTCCAGCATCGTCACCGACCAGTCCATGGTCAGGCAGTGCTGCGTGCTCACCGAGCCGGCGCGGATCATGGCCGGCCAGTGCGCGATCCAGGGCACGCGGATGCCGCCCTCGGTCAGGTCC
>JACCDH010552288.1_pt1 | contig 11421 bp, 6 predicted proteins | sample 7442481 | NCBI WGS metagenome assembly JACCDH01 (sample SAMN15323433, study PRJNA562643) | freshwater metagenome | isolation source: river surface water | place: USA:Blue River Watershed | collected 2017-08-15 | reverse complement strand
GGCCAGCCCAGCCACCACCAAGGCCAAAGCTAAGTTCGTCCTGGCCACCGATGGCAAAGACTTTGAAGCCAAAGACTTGGTGAGTGATGAGCTGGTGGCATGCGCCTACCAAGACTTCCCCAACCACTTCGGTTTTTTCCTGCCACTGGCGGGTATCTCTACCGTTCGGGAAATCAAGGACAACCCGATTGATGTTCGGGCCACAGGGCGCCTAAACAAGCTGTACGTTGAACTGCTGCGCGAAAACCCAGCGTGGGCAAAGGAAGACCGCCGCAGCGACATGAACCACTTCATGGCGCGGCTGATTTTCTGCTTTTTCGCCGAAGACACCGACATCTTCAACGGCACCGGCCTGTTCACCGCCACCGTCGATCAGATGAGCGCCAAGGATGCGACCAACACCCACGAGGTGATCGCAGAAATCTTCCGCGCCATGAACACCGCGATTGCCGACCGCGAAGCGGCGGGCATCCGTTCCTGGGCGAACGTGTTTCCCTACGTCAACGGCGGCCTGTTTTCAGGCAGCCTTGAAGTACCGCGTTTCAGCCGCATCGCCCGATCCTACCTCATGCACATCGGCGGCCTGAAATGGACGCAGATCAATCCCGATATTTTCGGGTCGATGATTCAGGCGGTTGCCGATGATGAGGAACGCGGGGCGCTGGGTATGCACTACACCAGCCGCCCGAACATCCTGAAGGTTCTCAATCCGCTATTCCTCGATAGTCTGCGCGAGCAGCTTGAGGAGGCGGGGGATAACGGGCGTAAGCTGCTCAATCTGCGTAATCGCATGGCGCGCATCCGTGTCTTTGACCCAGCCTGCGGCAGCGGTAATTTCCTTGTCATCGCTTACAAAGAGATGCGCGAGATCGAAGCCGAGATCAATCGGCGGCGCGACGAAGCTGGGAGGGATTCCGATATTCCGCTCACCAATTTTCGCGGTATCGAATTGCGCGACTTCCCTGCGGAGATCGCGCGCCTCGCGCTCATCATCGCCGAATTTCAGTGCGATGTTCTCTATCGCGGGCAAAAGTTGGCCCTTGCAGAGTTTCTCCCTCTGAACGCGCAGAACTGGATTACATGCGGAAATGCCCTGCGGCTTGACTGGTTGAGCATCTGTCCGCCGACCGGAACTGGCGTGAAGCTGGCGGGAGATGATCTTTTTGAGACTCCGCTCGACCAAGCGCAAATCGACTTCGAGAATGAGGGCGGCGAGACTTACATTTGTGGCAATCCGCCATATCGCGGCAGCTCGTGGCAGACCAAAGAGCAGAAGGACGACATAAAGAGTGTCTCAATGGAGTCCAAGGGCTGGAAGTCTCTGGACTATGTCGCTGGCTGGTTCTTGAAAGCTAGTGCGTATTGTTCGACGGTTGATGCCGACTTCGCTTTCGTCGCCACAAAGTCGATTTGTGAGGGAGAGCAGGTGCCTGCCCTGTGGCCAATCATATTTAAACGCGGCCAAAGGATAGTGTTTGGGCATACGGTGTTTAAATGGGCCAATCTTGCATCTAACCAAGCTGGCGTCGCTGTTGTTATTGTGGGCGTCTCGAACGACCCCACGCGAGATGCGAAACTCTTTTCCGACGCCGACGAACGCATCGTTGATGGCATAGGCCCCTACCTGACGCCGGGTTCTGAAATAATCGTCTCTCGGGCAAGTTCGGATTTGGCGAGCAAGGGAAAAATGCTCCGAGGAAATATGCCAACAGATGGCGGAAATTTTATTCTAAGCACGTCGGAGGCTGCCTCTTTGATAGCGGCGGGGGATCTGCCTAAGAAATTCGTGCGCCCGCTGCTCGGGTCAGCCGAGGTTATAGATGGCACGCAACGGGCGTGCATCTGGATCGAGCCAGAAGATGTGACAGAGGCGCTGTCAATTCCATTCATACAGGAACGAGTGCGGTTGGTAGATCAATCGCGAAAAAGCAGTAGCGCGCCAACGACAAGAAATACCAAAGTTCCTCCTTATCGCTTCATGCAGGTTGAGGGGACAGCACAAAACTATTCTATAGCTGTCCCGGCAGTAAGTTCGGAAAAGCGGGAGTATTTGCCAGCAGAATTGCTGCCCGGATCGGCAATATTAACCAATCGCTGCTACGCCCTATACGACGCTCCAATTTATTGTCTATCTTTGGTGGTTTCGCAGATACATCGTGTATGGGTGGGCACTATCTGCGGCAAGTTGGAGATGAGGTTTTCGTACTCCAACACGCTTGGCTGGAACACCTTCCCCGTGCCCACGCTCACCGACAAGAACAAGGATGACCTGACCCGCTGCGCGGCGGACATCCTGTTGGCGCGTGAAGCGCATTTCCCCGCGACCATCGCCGATCTTTACGATCCTGAAAACATGCCCGCCGACCTGCGCGAAGCGCATGAACGCAACGACGAGGTGCTGGAACGCATCTATATCGGACGCCGGTTCAGGAATGACACCGAACGACTGGAAAAGCTGTTTGAGCTTTACACCAAGATGACCGCAGGTGCGGGCGGCGTAAAGAAGCGCAAGGCAGGGGCAGCATGAGCAGCCTCACCGATACCGAAAAACGCTACTTTGAGAGCCTGCTTGGCATGTCGGGCGGATATGTCCTCGACTACACCGATCAAACCTTTGCCGAGTTTTTCAAGCGACATCGCGTAGCCATTCATGACCAAAAATATCAAACGTATGGTAGCTCGAAAGCCAAAAAACTCCGCTCATTCTGGGAGCAGGAACCCGACGCCTTAGTAGGCAGGGTTTTATCCGAACTGATTGATGCCAGTTACGCAATCGGCACCCTTAGTGGTCAGCAACCCGATTCCGTTGTTCTGGCGAAGGCTCGCGGGATAGTGGCACGGCTCGAAGGTAAAACCACGCCATCGCCAAAGCCCGCCGCTCAGACGGTCGATGACTTCCTGCACAGCGAGTTCACCATCCCCAATATCCAGAAACTACCTATCGAGGCACAGGCCGTGCCGATCATCGAAAGCCGCCTGAAAGAGGCGCGCACCGCGATGAGCGCGGGTGCATATCTAGCGACAGTCCTGTTGTGCGGTAGCGTCCTTGAAGCTGTGCTGCTGGGTGCGGCACAAAAAGAACCGGCGCGCTTCAATCAGGCAGCGGCCAGCCCGAAGGTAGCGGACGGTGGCGTAAAGCGGTTTCACGAATGGAGCCTCGCTCAATTCATCGACGCCGCCAGCGAAATCGGTTTGCTCAAACCGGATGTAAAGAAGTTCGGGCATGGTCTGCGCGACTTCCGCAATTACATCCATCCATATGAACAAATGGCCTCTGGCTTCACGCCGGATCAGCACACGGCCAAAGTTTGCTTTCAAGTATTGAAGGCGGCGCTCGCGAGCGTCGCGGGGGACCGATAATGACAATCGACAAAAAGACAGTTCCATCCGTATCGGTTAGCTATGCCCGCAACGGCAACTCCACCAAGTCCAATTCCCTTGGTATGCGCGCCATGCAGGAACGCGCCTTTGAGAAGCGGGGCGAGCCATATCTTCTCATCAAGTCGCCGCCTGCATCGGGCAAGAGCCGCGCGCTCATGTTTATCGCGCTCGACAAGCTGACCAATCAGGGCTTGAAGCAGGCGATCATCGTCGTGCCGGAAAAATCCATCGGCTCCAGCTTCGCCGACGAGCCGCTAACCAAATACGGCTTTTGGGCAGACTGGGCCGTGGTTCCCAAATGGAACCTCTGCAACGCCCCCGGCGAGGATGGTGGCAAGGTCAACAGTGTTTCCAATTTTCTCGCTAGCGACGACAAGGTGCTGGTCTGCACCCACGCAACCTTCCGCTTTGCGATCGAGCGTTTTGGCGTTGAGGCATTCGATGATCGCCTGATTGCGGTGGACGAGTTCCACCACGTTTCTGCAAATCCCGATAACGTGCTGGGCAGGCAGCTTGGCGAGTTCATCGCCCGCGACAAGGTGCATATTGTCGCCATGACCGGCAGCTATTTCCGTGGCGATGCCGAAGCTGTGCTTGCTCCCGGCGACGAGGCGAAATTCGATACCGTCACCTATACCTATTATGAGCAGCTCAACGGCTACGAGTATCTCAAGCAGCTCGACATCGGCTATTTCTTCTATTCTGGCTCCTACACCGACGACATCCTCGCGGTGCTGAAACCGTCCGAGAAAACCATCATCCACATCCCCAATGTCAATTCGCGCGAAAGCACGAAGGACAAAATCCGCGAAGTGGAACACATCATCACCGAACTGGGCGATTGGCAGGGGATCGACCCCGCCACCGGTTTCCAGTTGGTGAAAACTGCCGATGGCAAGGTGCTGCGCATTGCCGATCTTGTTGACGATGACCCATCCAAACGCGACCGCGTTTCCGCCGCGCTCAAAGACCCCGCGCAAAAGAACAACCGCGATCATGTGGACATCATCATCGCCCTTGGCATGGCCAAGGAGGGTTTCGACTGGATTTGGTGCGAACATGCGCTGACGGTCGGCTATCGTGCCAGCTTGACCGAGATCGTACAGATCATAGGGCGCGCCACCCGTGACGCCCCCGGCAAAACCCGCGCGCGTTTCACCAACCTGATCGCCGAACCTGACGCAGCGGAATCCCTTGTCACCGAGGCGGTCAACGATACCCTCAAAGCCATCGCCGCCAGCCTGCTCATGGAGCAGGTGCTAGCACCGCGCTTCAACTTCACGCCGAAGAATCCGCAAAGTGCGAAGCAGGACGGCTTTGATTACGGCGAGCAGGGCTATCAGCCCGACAGGTGCAATGTCGGATTCAACGACCAGACCGGCCAGTTCCATATTGAGATCAAAGGGCTTGCCGAACCCAAGAGCGAGCAAGCCGCGCGCATCTGCAAAGAGGATTTGAACGAGGTCATCGCCAGTTTCGTGCAGGACAAGCCAAGCATCGAGCGCGGCCTGTTCGATGAGGAACTGGTGCCAGAGGAGCTGACCCAGCTTCGCCTTGGCAAGATCATCAAGGATAAATACCCCGAACTGGACGAGGAAGATCAGGAAGCCGTGCGCCAGCACGCCATCGCTGCCCTCAATCTCACCCAGCAAGCCGCGCGCATCGCGCTTGGCGATGACAAGAAGGGTGACGAAGAGCCAAGCGCCAACACCGCCCTGATCGACGGTGTGCGCAAATTCGCAATGGACGTGCGCGAACTCGACATCGACTTGATCGACCGCATCAATCCGTTTCAGGAAGCCTATGCGATCCTCGCAAAGACCATGAGTGAGGAGAGCCTGAAACAGGTTGCCGCCGCCATCGCCAGCAAACGCACCAGACTGTCGCCCGACGAGGCCAAAGACCTGGCCGTCCGCGCCGCGCGCTTCATCAAAGAGCGCGAACGTCCGCCGTCGATCACCGCGTCCGATGCGTGGGAACGGCGACTTGCTGAGGGTGCAGCCGCCTTCATGCGCTTCAAGAAGGAGGGCCGCTATGACGGATGAACTCGATCTTGATGCACTGGCCGACACCCTTGCCGACTTTGCGCCTGCTGAAAAGAAAGGCGGACGCAGCCCGCGCGACGAGCGCATCATTGCGGGCTTTGAAGAAATCCAGCGGTTCGTCGATGAACACGGTCATCCACCGCGTCACGGAGAGAGTCGCGACATCTTTGAGCGCATCTATGCCACACGGCTAGATAGCCTGCGCGCGCAGGGCGATTGCCGTGCATTGCTCGAATCCCTTGACCGTCAGGGCTTGCTGACAGGAGGCGAAGCACACCCCGCCATCGCCGATGATGACATGGACACCGATGCACTTCTCGCCGAGCTTGAAGGTGCCATCGGCATATCGGACATCGCCGATCTTCGTCATGTCCGCACCTCCGAGGAGAAGCGCGCCGCCGAAGAAATCGCCAATCGCGAGCGTTGCGAGGACTTCGATCAGTTCAAGCCCTTGTTCGAGCAGGTGCAGCGCGAAATGGGACAGGGCATACGCCAGTCCCGAGAGTTTGAGCTGAAAGCCGAAATACGCCCCGGCGCATGGTTCATCGTCGGCGGTCAAAAAGCCTATGTCGCCGACATGGAAGAGATTTTCACCAACGCACAGGGGCGCACTGATGCCCGCCTACGCGTGATCTTTGACAATGGCACCGAGAGCAACATGCTCATGCGCTCGTTGCAACGGGCGCTACACAAGGACGAGGCTGGCCGTCGCATCACCGACCCCGAGGCAGGGCCACTATTCGTCAGGGAAGATCGGTCGCTATTTTCCGGCGAGTCCGACGATACCGACCTTGCCAGCGGCACCATCTACGTGCTGCGGAGCAAGTCCGATCATCCCATCGTCGTGGCTAACCGCGACGTGCTGCATAAGATTGGAGTGACCGGCGGCGATGTAGCCAAGCGCATCGCCAATGCCAAGGTCGATGCGACTTTCTTGCTCGCAGACGTGGAAATCGTGGCGACCTATACGCTCTACAACATCAACCGCACCAAGCTCGAAAATGTCATCCATCGCATCTTTGATCCCGCGCGGCTGGACATCGAGATCAAGGATCGGTTCGGCAATCCTGTCGTGCCGCGCGAATGGTTTCTTGTTCCGCGTTTCATAGTCGATGAAGCCGTTGAGCGGATCAGAGACGGATCGATCACCGACTACATTTATGACCCGCAGACGGCACGATTGATCCAAAATGATAAGTCTAGTCGAGGTGGTGCCTAATGCGCATCAGCCGCCTTTCCATTCAGAACTTCCGTTCCATCAAGACGCTCGACCTTGATCTGAACGAGACTACCGTTCTGATCGGACCAAACAATTCTGGTAAAACCGCGATTCTCGACGCCATCAGAATTGTTTTGACCCGCCGTTGGGGACAGCGCGGCACCGGCTTCACGGAATACGATGTCCACCTTGCCGACGAGAATGCTGATCCCAAGGCACCGCCCGGCGTCGCCATTGAAATCCGTGTAGAGGAAGAAGCGGCAGGAGATTGGCCCGACGCGCTCCAACAAGACCTTGATGAGATCGCCCAGACCGACCCCACCACAGGAAAGACCTTTATTATACTGCGCGCGAGCTGCGCATGGAACGAGGCGGAAGGGAACTTCGAACCGTCGTGGGTTTTCCTGAATGCTGGCCGTGCGCCGTTGATCGGCGGCTCGGCGCGGCGCATGAACCTCGAACGCTTTTGGCAGTATCTTCCTGTATTTTATCTCGGTGCCTTGCGAGATGTGGACGACGAGTTTTCGCCGCGTTCCCAGTTTTGGGGCCGCCTGCTCAAGGCGATGGAGATTCCATCGGCGCTGGAAACCAAGGTGCAGCGCGTCCTTGACCTTCTCAATCGCAAGCTCTTGCAGGCTGATCCCCGCCTTGGGCAAATCGCTAGCACCCTTTCGGGTGCAACGCGCGTGGCGGCGCGCGACCGCGAAGGCGGAGTCGATTTGCGGCTTGTCCCACTAAAATCTTGGGATTTACTATCCAAGGCCGAGATCATCCTGCGCAACGAGCCGGATTGGCCGTGGCTTCCGCTGCAACGGCACGGTCAGGGCGTACAGAGCCTATCCGTCATCTTTCTGTTTCAGGCGTTCGTCGAGCATCTGCTGACCGAGTTATACGAGGCCGACAGCGCCCCGGTGCTGGCGCTCGAAGAACCGGAAACGCACCTGCATCCACAGGCTGCTCGCACCCTGTGGGGTCATATCAATGCGCTTCCGGGCCAGAAGATTATCACCACACACTCGCCTTACTTCGTGCAGCATGTGCCGTTTCGTGACTTGCGGCTTGTCCGCCTCACGGACAATGGCACCGAGGTTTGCTCGCTTCCGTCGAGCTTTTCCGCGCGCATCCCGCACGTTGCTGACTTGGATGCCGTAATCGCTGGCAGCGGTGGCACGATGGAATATGATCGCGCCGCAGAAGTGCTAACCGTACACGGCAAACTCGAACAGAACCCCTACAGGGATCTGCTGACTTGCTATGGCACCCATGCCGACAGGGCTGTGATCCACGGTGTTTTGCGTAATCTGCATGACCGCGCTTTGCTCTACATCAGCGACGACGAATTGAAATCGCTCGAAACCTTCGCGCGCCGGATTCGCGGTGAAATATTCTTCGCCCGTCGCTGGTTCATCGTTGAGGGGCAGGGCGAATATCTGTTGGTTCACGCGATGGCGCGTGAACTCGGTTATGACCTTGATGAGCATGGCGTCGCCGTGATCGACGCGCAAAACAACGGAAATCCTGCTATCTTTGCGGCGCTCGCTCGGGCGCTATCAATTCCGTGGTTAGCTGTTTTCGACGGCGACGGCGCGGGACAGGCATATTGCAGAAGCATTGAGGCGCGAAATTTCCCGCCTGCTTTCGTGGCTGCTCGCTGCCGAACTCACGCCGCCGACGATCTTGAGGCACAGATGATTGCCGATGGTCTTGAGGCCGAACTCAGAGATGCCTTGACGCAAGCGGGAGTGGCAACTGCGGCAACAGCAGACGTAGCGGCGTTGCTCGACCTCTTGCGCAACCACAAAACCGGATATGCTGCTGCGCTCGTCGAAATGATGCGCGGAAACGCGGCCTTGGCAGGCCGTATGCCGCAACCTTTCCGCGATGCCATTGCCGACCTGCGAGGGCTAACATGACCGATAACCCGCTCGAAATCGCTCTTGCCAAACTGACCGAAATCCAGCGCGAAGCCGTTGGCTGGGGTGAACGCGCCATGCTGGTTCTTGCAGGACCAGGATCGGGCAAAACACAGGTGTTGACCTGCCGTATCGCGCGCTTGCTTCACGAGGGACGTGATCAATCTTTCCGTGTTCTAGCGCTCACGTTCACCAACAAGGCTGCCGACGAGATGAAGGAGCGCGTTGCGACCTTCGTTCCCGGCCTTGAGGAACGCGCCACTATCGGCACCTTTCATAGCTTCTGCGGCCAAGTGCTGCGCCAACACGGCATCCATCTAGGCATCAAGCCGGACTTCGCAATTTATTCCCAAGACGATGACCGTAAAGCAGTGCTTGAGGATGCACTGAAACGGGCTGGCATGGATGCGGACGGCGTGCGCTATCTTGGCCTGATCGACCGGATGAAAACCTTGTTGATCGAACCCAAGGATGCGGTTTCGCGCCTTTCGCGCACAACCGATCCCGAGCACATAGCCCAAGCCTATGAGGCATATGAAAGCGAATTGCGCCGGCTGAATGTCCTCGACTTTAACTCTCTCATTTTTGAAGCGTTTCGTCTTTTCTCGACATTCCCTGCCATCGCAGCCCGCTATCGCCGGTCATATCCATTTTGGCTTCTGGACGAGTTTCAGGACACGAACGAAGGCCAATACCGGCTCATTCGCACAATGGCAGGAGACGATTTCAAAAACGTCTTTGCAGTCGCCGACGACGACCAGATCATCTACCAATGGAACGGAGCGAGCTTTCGGCAAATCCAACGCTTCCGCGCAGACTTCCAGCCAGAAATGATTCAGCTCCCGACAAACTACCGTTGCCCGCCCGCGATCGTCGCCGCTGCGAACCGGCTTGTGGCCTATAACGTCCAGAGGACTGAGGCAAAGAAGCCGCTAATCGCAGGCAAGACCAACCTCAGACTCCCGGAGCAGGACCACATCCAGCTCCGCGTGTTTGAAAACGACGAAATCGAGGCCGAGAAGATCGCCGAGGAGATTGCTGCGCGCGGCAAGGACCAATGGAGCCAAACTACAGTTCTGGCCAGAACGCGCGCGTCGCTCGAAAAGATGTTGAAGGCGCTCCAAACGGCGCACGTTTCTGCTGTCATCGCGCAACGTCGCGACGATTTTCTGTCTGCTGAAATGCGATGGATGGTTGCTTGCCTTGTTCAGACCGTGCGCCCACTCGACTTGCGCAACCTTGCTGTGATGATCGACGCCTTCAATCGCTTTGCTGAGGTGCAAATCGCCGTCGGACAGGTCTTGTCCCATGCAGAAGCCAGCGGGGCGGGCTATTTCAGCACATGGGTCGCAGCCGCCACTACCGAGATCGGTGATAGCTCGCCACATGCCAAACTACTGGAGGCTGCGGGTCGCCTTAATGCGACTTCCGCCAAGAGCGTGCTCGACGAAATGCTGAAGGAACTGGATGCACGGGCGACAGGTCATGTTCCTGACCCTGATTTGGTGGAAGATCTCGCTGCGTGGCGCGAGATTGCCTCCGACATCAGGCGGCACTTTGGCAGCAGCATCACGCTGGATGAGTTTTTGCAGCAACTTCAACTGCGTTCGAAAGCTCCGTCCCCCCAGTCGCAGACAGTCACGTTGATGACCGTGCATGGTGCCAAGGGCCGCGAGTTCGACTTTGTTTATGTGATCGGCCTAGCCGAAGATATACTGCCCTCCTTCCAGAGCCGCCAAAAAGGTGACGACAGTCCGGAAATGGAAGAGGAACGCCGCAACTGCTTTGTTGCTATCACACGAGCAAAAGAGTGCCTGATCTTGAGCCGTGCCAACATTTATCGCGGCTGGGCTAAGCCGCCGTCACGGTTTCTGATTGAAATGGGGCTTGCCTTAGCGACTGAATAAGGTCGCCCAATCGGCCAGGCTTGTCATCATTACTCATTAAATTGCACTGCGTCCCCTTGCGGACCGCGCTCTATCGCTGGCGCGACGGAACCCAAGTGGCGGTTTCCGCCCATTCGGGTGACGATCCCTGACGCAAAGGCTGGGGCGCTGCCCCTCGCGCGCTGCGAAGTCTCTTCCGCCCAGCTTCCTCCGCTTTGCTCCGTGCAGCCGGTTCCCCGCGAAGGGACTTACTCCGCTTGCCCCCCGCTGTTCGCCACGAGGCAGGGTTTCAGAAACGCATCTGAAACCCGCTGCCAAAGGAGGGCAGAACCATGAAAATCCACCACCCCCAAGCCGAACAACCGCGCATCTATGTGGCCTGTCTTGCGGCCTACAATAACGGCATCCTGCATGGCGCATGGATTGAGGCAACCGAGGCGTGGAGCATGTGGGAGGCAACCCGCAACATGCTGGCCAAGTCACCAATCCCGGACGCCGAAGAATGGGCAATCCACGACTATGAGGGCTTCGCCTCTATCCGTATCAATGAATATGACAGCTTCGAGCGCGTGGCCGAACTGGCCGCGTTCGTCGCAGAACATGGCGCGCTTGGCGCGGAATTGATCGACCACTTTTGCGGCGACTTGGACGAGGCGCGCAGCGCGCTCGATGATCGTCACCTTGGGCAGTATCAGAGCCTTGCCGACTACGTGCAGGACATCACCGAGGAAACGACCGCGATTCCGCAGAGCCTGCGTTATTATATCGACTGGCAAGCGATGGCGCGGGATTGCGAACTCAACGGCGACCTGTTCACTATCCAAACCGCACATGACGCTGTTCATGTGTTCGCGGGGTGCTGACCATGCACCCATCGCACGTTTATCGCTTTCATTGGGAAGGCCTCGAGATCGAGGCGACCTATGTTCCCCGCAGTTGGGGAGGCGTGATCGCGCATCTTGAGATCGAAAGTATCG
>JACCDH011406426.1_pt1 | contig 11422 bp, 7 predicted proteins | sample 7442481 | NCBI WGS metagenome assembly JACCDH01 (sample SAMN15323433, study PRJNA562643) | freshwater metagenome | isolation source: river surface water | place: USA:Blue River Watershed | collected 2017-08-15 | reverse complement strand
GATGGAAATAAAAAATCTGTTGTGCTTAAAGAAGGAGAAACCGTTCTTGAAAATCCTGTTTCTGTTGATCGAGATCCTCGTGCAGCAACGCTTCCTGGTGCGTACGAATTATACTGGGTTTCTATAGACAATGGATTGATTATGGCTGGTAAAGGTTACCCTGGAAGTAATATTTTTATGGCGCGCCGTGATGCTGCTCCGCCTGTTGCTCCTAATGGACAATCATTAGTACGTAATTTAGGCTTTAGTTCATTTAAGTCGATAGATCCTGTTGCTATTGAAGTTACTGAAGTAGTAACAATGCCCGCTTTATCATTTATTCCGCCAGGACGTATTTTTATAGCAGATCCACAATCATATCCTTTAAAAAAATCAGGAACATCAAAATGGTTATCAAATCAATGGCGTACCCCAGGAGAAGGAACGTTTTTTTCCACCATACAAGGGGAAGGAATGGTACGAGTTCGTTTAGCCATTGAAGAAAAAGATGGCATCAAAGAATTTAATGGCTATGAAATTTTATTAAGTTCTGATGGTCCTGTCGTTTCACAAATTCGTCGACATAAAGATGGGAAAAATACATTAGTCAGCGAAAATAAATTATATGGCGCACGTTTCAATGCAGCTCAAGCAATGCCATTTTGGATAAGCTGTAATCAAGGTGCAATTTCTGTCGGGCATGGTATGATTGGTGAAAATCCTTTTATGGTTTGGGAAGATCAAGAAGAAGATATGCCGGTTAAATATATTGGGCTTACTGCAATTAATGGTCAAGCAACTGTTGCAAATGTACAACTTGCCCCACCGGTTGAAATTGGATTTCTTGATCCACAAATGTCATATGACAAACAATACGATGCTTTTAAAATGCCAACATCTGTTGTTGTTGTTGAACCTGTTCGCTTGCAAATGTCACAAATGGGATCTTCGCTTCGTATTTCTGAAAAATCTGATAATAATTCTTTTGCTGCAGGCACTGCAGCTGGCATGGGTAAAAGTATTTCATACCGCTTTACTTTAAAAACAGATGGTACTGCAATTTATGAACAACTTGATTCTGGCAAAGAAACAAAACAAAGATTGTCAACACAAGTAGGAGCACAAGTTGCTCAAGGAACAGCAAATGTGATAGCAATGATGGCGCCTGTCTTTTCTTTAGGTGGGCCTATTGGAATAGCAGCTGGACTTGCTTTAGGATCTGGGGGCATTGCTTTGGCAGCAAAAGCAGGTAAAATGCAAGCAGCTGTTGATTATGCAAAAGAAAAAGATACAGAATATGTTTTTCAAGAAGATTTTGTTAAACGATCACCGACCGGTTCTGAGGTGCCTCCTGCAATGCAACAGTATTTAGCACGAGCCAATGCTGAGCTTGAAAAAGCAGATCTTCTTTCACCTGAAACACCTGATGGATTTCAAGCATTGTTAAAAACGTATCAAAACATAACATTGTTTGCGAATAATGCCTATGTCTCGGGAGATGATTTTGTTAAACGTAAATTGTTAGATGGTATTGATCAATTATTAGTTTACTATGTTGATCAACCTATAAAAATGTATAATGATTTATTAAATGTTATTGTTGCCGCTTATAATAATATGTATCTTTTTGATAAAACAAATAATGATGATATTTCTCGTCGTCAACAATGGGCACTTGCGATGTCAGATATTGCAACACAGTTATTCACTAATGCAAATGAAGAAGGAGTTACATTTAAAGGATTATATGGACTCTATTTATGGTTTAATCAAGCATTACCTGAAGAAGGTCGTGGATATATAGAATTTGAAGCTAAAGGATTAAGCGATGTTATGATTGCATTGAGTCCAGAAGCCTTTACTACAATGCGTAATAATGATGCTGAATTGTATGAATTGGCCATTGGTGCTGTGAGTAATCGTAAAATTGTTATTCGTAGTAAAAATCTGGCAAAAACGCCAATAGCTGTATTTAATGCAGATGATTTGAGAAAAGATTTCGTAAAAAATCATCCAGGATCAGATATAAGAAAAGCGCCAAATGGCATGGCAACTCCACGTGAATTTAGCAAGTATGCTATTAATATTCATGATGGTAAAGTTGCGTTCTGGCATAACGCGGGTGATAATGATAATATTCCTCTTTTTGAATGGCAAGACCCATATCCATTGTTAGGTGTTCTTTCTGTGGGATTAAGTTGTTGGACAACGCCTGTAACTTTTAGAAATGTTCGTGTTTATCCATCATTGTTGTCAGATTTTGTGCCAGCTGATGAGTCCGTTGAAACAGATACTATTAGCGAAGAGGGTACATCTGAGGAAGAAACTGAGACTACGGGTGAAGAAGATTCAGTTGCTGACGAAGAAGAGGTTGTAACAGATGAAGAAAATGAATCAAGTGAAGGTACAGCGTCTGATGATGAAGAAGAGTTAACAGATGAAAGCAATCAAGAGAATATAGAAGTTATTGAAGAACCAGTCGAAGAAGAAGCTCCTGAGCTAGAGCAAGAAATTTTTCAATCAAGTGGATCGAGCGGCGTACGAACATTGATACCTTTTTCGGCTCAAGATGCACAAGCTAAATATTTAGCACAACAACAAGAAAAAAAAGCTATTGCTATAGCACAAAATACTGTTAAAAAATCAGTTAAGAAAAAAGTTGAAGAAGAAGAATCAATAGAAACATTTGATAATGCAGGACTTGCAATGATTGCAGGAGGCATGAGAGGCCGTTAGTATTGCGATAATAATTCTGCACAAAGGGGGATTCTGTCATAGAGGTCCCCCTTTGTCGTTTCAAGGAGATTTTAATGATGAATTTATATATTTTTTTATTTTTTTGTCTGTTGCATTCAGCAGCTACATTAACGAGCAAAGAAATAGAAAAAAAAGAAAATAGTATTGTATCAATTACTTCAGATGATTCACTGATAAAAGCAGTTAAAGTTGCTTCTGCTCGCTTTAAAAAACATAAAAGCACAGGCCATTTATTGTATAAAAAATATGGAATATCTGCACAAGATCGTGAGCGAACATTACACTTTATTGCTGATGTTATGCATGAAGATCAACGTGCAGGACGTTCTACAAGTCGGCTTCAAAATACTGCATTTCTTGAAAAACATTTTAAGTGGATTTCATGGAAACCAAATATTGAGCAAGCTGATGCTGGGCGCGCTTCATTTCCACCATCTGTTAAAGAAGAATTAGATAAAAAAATTTTATTAACAAAATATGCTGCATTTAAAATTCCTGGATCAATGTACAAAACAGACCATTTTTCATGCGCGTTATATGAAGATCGTGATTATCAAAAACATGTTCGTTTAACGAAACAAGAAATTATTGCAGGAAAACTTGATCAATATATTCAGCATTATAAACCACTTGTTTGGGTTACTAAAAAAGGTCTTGAGCATGCATTGATGCATGGCACAGTTATTGTGACAATGCCTAATAAAAAAGAACGAATTTTGTATGCCCATACTCATAATCGATATGCATATGAAAGTAAAAAACCAGTTCATCAGCAGAAACGATACTGGTTTTTTAGAGAAATAAAAAATATTGCAACGATGGCTCAGCATCATTTGGTTCATATGTTAGAAACAAAAAATGCTTGTTTTGCAGGAGATATTCATAATTTAGGTATGGGTTCATTGTTGGCATTGAATATTAAAAATCCTTTAAATAATAAGCACCAGCGAGCACTTGGTTTTTTGATTGATACCGGTGGTGCATTTAAAAATAATCAGTATCAACTTGATATATTTTTAGGCCTTTGTCCCGAGGAGTCTCTTTTTAATCAACAAATTAAATCATTTGCTGAAAATGCAGAAGCGTATTTTTTAGTTAAAAAGTAAGAAAAACTCTTTTCTATTCGATGATAAATCGATATAGTAATACAAGATAGAAAATTATTATTTTTTGAAATTAATATTGAAAGTTTTGATATGAATCCTTCTATTTTTTCATTGGTACCGCCCTTTTTAACTATTTGTTCGGCATTGATGACTCAACGTATTTTGCCATCATTGATGTTGGGGATTTTGAGCGCAACATTAATTTTAACAGAAGGTGCATTATTTTTAGCACTTGGATTAGTTTTTGAAAAAATTAAAATGGCATTGGGTTTGACTGATACATGTTCATTAAGAATGATATATGACAGTTCTGCATTAATGATGTTTATTTTTTTACTTTGCCTTGGTTGTTTGATTACTTTAATTACTCATTCAGGGGGAGCGTATGCGTATGCAACAGCGAAAAATAATAAACATTTATCGGTTCAACAGGCTTCCATTAAAACAGTGATTCTTGCTTTTCTACTCTGCATTGATGATTATTTTAGCACGTTAACGGTCGGTTCAGTGATGAAAACAATTACTGACCATGCTAAAATACCTCGTATTCAACTTGCATTTATTATTACCAGCCTTTCAACAACTTTATGTGCGATTCTTCCCTTTTCAAGTTGGGGAGCTGAAATTATAGGGCAACTGGGCGTAATCGGTATTGGAATGAAAGAAGAGAGTTTAATTGCTATTGAACCAATGTATGCGTTCTTTTTGATTATTCCCTGTGTTATTCAAGCATGGTCATCAATTGCAAATATGATGACATATATTTTTGTTCCGGTAAAATTTGGGCCTTTGCATCGTCAATATACCATTGCACATGAAACGGGAAATGTTTGGGGTGGAAAAGTAAGTCCTCAAGTAAGCATTGCTTCAACACCAGAAAAAAATAGAGCGCAAGCATCAAAAATTGATTTTTTTATTCCGCTTGCATTATTAGTTTTTTTTCTTTTTTGTGCTTTGTTGTACACAGGGGGAGCCGCTTGTTTTGGAGGGACGCTTTCAATTATGGTTTCTTTTAAAACAGCGCAAGCATCACAAGCTCTCGGGATTACTGGCTTGATTACTTTATTGATGACAACAAGTTTGCTTTTGATTCGTAAGAAAGTATTATTTTCGGAGTTGCCTCAATTATTTCATGAAGGGTGCAATTTAATGGTATTAACTTTGTTTATGCTCACTGCAGCGTGGACACTAACGTACATTGTTAAAAATGATTTGAAAACCGGGCTCTATTTGGCATCTATTTTTCCTCAGACAATTTCGCCACTTTTTTTACCAGCATTTGCATATATTATGGCGGTTGGAATGACCATAGGTATTGGGTCAGCATGGGCAGCAATTGGTTTATTGCTCGGTATTTTATTGCCACTTGCAGTTCAATTATTACATTTGACAGCACCGATTTTACCAGCAAGCGCCCCGCTTTTATTTATTATGATGGGAGCAATTATTTCAGGCTCGTTAATGGGAAATCAAATTTCTCCGATTGCTGATGTAACAGTAATGGCTTCAAATTGTTCAGGTGCGTATCATATTGATTTTATGCAGGCGCAATTATGGTACACTATGCCACAAATAGCTTCTGTTTTTTGTTCGTATTTGTTGTTAGGATGGGCATCATTATATGCAACATCATGGCATGAATGGAGTGCTACTATTTTTATAGTTTCATTAATTACTCTTTTTGCTCCACGAGGCTACATTGCTTTACAAAATAGACGATATCAACAGTAGTCATTATCAAAAAAATATCTGTTTTTTTAAATATCATTCTTTAAGAAATGATTTTGTTTTAATAGAGCATTTAGGGCTAATTGAGAATCATCGTGCTGAGAAAATTTGTTGTCGCAAAACAGGTGTTGGAGCGGATGGAATTATTTTTTTTCAAAAAACAGCTATAGAAAATTATTGGCAAGCATTGGTTCAAAATGCCGATGGTTCGGATGGGCAGTTTTCAGGAAATGGCATTCGTTGTCTTGCGGGTCATCTTTTAAAAATGAATGCACGTCATGAAATAGTAATTCAGATAGCAGGCAAAGAAATTTTGTGTAAAAAAAATCAAGATTTTATTGAGACGCATTATCCGCTTGGTGTTATTCAAAATAAAGTACAATTTTCGGTTCATGATATTTTGTATGATGGATACTTTGTTGCTGTGGGTAATCCACATTTTTTGATTTTTTCTCAAGCACAAATGATTCATGATGATCTGTTGATAGAAGTAAAAAAAAATGCTCCAGATCATAATATTTCATGGATTGATATACAAGATAATCAAATTTTTATTACCACGTATGAACGAGGAGTCGGCTTTACTGAAAGTTGTTCGTCTGCTATTTTAGCAACAATGACTCTATTGCATGGTATGCATCAAGATAATAAGCAAAACTATACTTTTATTACAGCAGGCGGATCGATACAGGCTTTTGTGTTTGAAAAATATCTTTTTTTGCAAGCGCCAGTTTTTTATTCTTTTAATGGATTTTTATCAGAGGAATTTTTTTATGACACATCAATATTTACAAGTTAATCAATCGGGTCCCTTGTCAGGATCAGTTGATCTTTTTGGAGCAAAAAATGGCGCACTTGTTATCATGACTTCGTTATTATTAACCGAAGGCGTATCAACATTGTACAATGTCCCTAATTCAACCGATGTGCAATTGATGATTAAGCTTTTAGAATCATTGGGTGCATTGATTACTTTTTCTGTAGAAACACATGTTATGAAGGTGGATACAAGGTCTTTACATAGCGAGACTATCTGTCCTTCAGTTATGAATAAAATGCGCGCATCAATTCTTGCTATGGGACCATTGCTTGCTCGATTTGGAAAAGCGATCGTTGCAAATCCAGGAGGTTGTTTGATTGGAGCGCGGCCGATAGATTATCATTTAAAAGGTTTTAAAACGCTCGGTGTTGCTATTGAAGAAACGACTCACAGTATTATTGGAACAATGTCCGTAAACAGTAATCTTAATAATCGCATTATTTTTGAATATCCGAGTGTTGGTGCGACTGAAAATATTTTAATGGCAGCAACATTATTACCGGGACAAACAACTATTATTAATGCAGCGCTTGAACCTGAAGTTCTTGATTTAATTCTGGTTCTTAAAAAAATGGGCGCGCAGATTGAAACAAGTGCGCCAGCAACAATAATTATTACCGGTGTTAGTCAATTATATTCTATAGAATATGAAATTCTTCCTGATCGACTTGAAGCAGGAGCATTACTTCTTGCTGCTGCAATGACTAAGGGTTCGATTACTTTGAATAATGCTCGACCATATGATATGGATATTTTTTTATTAAAGTTACAAGAAATGGGGCATACGATTATTACAACACCAGGTAAACAAGGCATCACCTTTCATTCAACAGAAGATCCGCAAGCTGTTTCGTTTAAAACAGGTCCTTATCCTGGTTTTCCGACTGATTTACAAGCACCGATGATGGCGGTTCAAGCCATGGCGCGTGGAAGTTGTGTTGTAGAAGAAACAGTATTTGAAAATCGATTAATGCATGTCCGTGAGTTACAAAAAATGGGTGCACATATTACCATGATTAATAATCAAACTGCACAAATTAAAGGTGTTGATACGTTGTATGGTGCTGAAGTTATCGCTCCAGACATTCGAGCATCATGTGCATTAGTTTTGGCTGGGCTTGCAGCCGAGGGTAAAACAAAAATTATTGGATTGCATCAATGGCAGCGAGCTTATGATGGGCTTGAAAAAAAATTAATTTTTTTGGGGGCAAATCTTGAAATTATTCAAGAAGGGTAAAAAAATAAGCTCAACTTTTTTTTGGGGACATGATATAGTCAAAATCGAAACGCATAAAAATAATGCGTGATACGTATCGTTTATAAAGTTTTTTTTTGAGGATTATACGATTATGGTATATTCACATTCAATGTATCAAAATATTCTACATTTGGTTACCATCATTCCTGTTTTTTTGATTGCACTTTCTTGCCATGAGTTTGCGCATGGAATGGTGGCAACATTATTTGGTGATCCAACGCCACGCGATGAAGGTCGACTTACTTTAAATCCCCTAGCACACATCAATTTTTTGGGACTTCTATTTCTTGTTATTTTTCGATTTGGATGGGCAAATCCGGTTCCGTTTAATAGTAATTATTTTAAACATAAACGGTTCTATACTTTATTGACTGCGCTTGCTGGTCCGTTTACCAATTTTTTACTTGCGTTTATAGGATTATTTTTTGCAGCGCATATTGGGCAAATTGGATTGAGTGGCGTTGTACAACATTGGGCCTTATATTTTTTAGCAATTTTTATTGATATTAATGTTATTTTAGGCGTCTTTAATATGTTGCCAATCCCACCGCTTGATGGAAGTCATTTGTTGCGTGTTTTTGCACCTGATCCTGATGCCCCATGGATTGAGATGATTGAACAATATAGTATTTTTTTGTTTTTGATGATTGTTATGATTCCTCAATTGCAACGCATGCTTTTATGGATGGTTTTAAAGACAAAATTATTATTAGCGCTTCTTGTTTTTTAAAATAAAAGAGAACAAAATGGATCTTATAAAAAAACTTATTCAAGGCTGTGCACAAGTTGTCCCAATTGAGGCATTTGAGAAAAAAATTAAATCAGGACGAGCATTACGTATAAAATTGGGTGCTGATCCAACAGCTGCTGATCTTCATTTAGGACATGCGGTGGTGCTTAAAAAAATGCGTCAATTTCAAGATGCAGGGCATCATATTTATTTTTTGATTGGTGATTTTACCGCACGAATTGGTGATCCAACAGGAAAATCAAAAACACGTCCACCTCTCACTGAAGAAGAAATTATAAGTAATGCAAAAACCTATTTTACGCAAGTGCACAAAATATTAGATGCAGCAAAAATGAGTATTGTTTATAACAGTCATTGGCTTGCAAAACTTGGTGTTGCTGATTGGCTTAAAATTTGTGCTCAGGTGACTGTTGCACGGATTATTGAGCGAGATGATTTTTCAAAGCGATTAAAAGATGGAGTTCCTATTGGGCTTCATGAGTTGATGTATCCGGTGATGCAGGGGTATGATTCTGTTGAGCTTAAAGCTGATATTGAATTAGGTGGAACAGATCAGACCTTTAATCTTTTAATGGGTCGCCATTTGCAAGAGCAGTTTGGGCAAGAAGCGCAAGTTATTATGACGATGCCGCTTTTGGTAGGACTTGATGGTGTTCAAAAGATGTCAAAAAGTCTTAATAATTATGTGGGACTTAATGAATTACCTGAACAGGCATTTGGAAAATTGATGTCGATTTCTGATATATTGATGTGGCATTATTTTTCATTGTTGCTCTCAAAAACAGACGATGAAATCAAAGAGTTGCAACAACAGATCGAGTCTAGCGCGTTGCATCCTATGAATCTTAAAAAGCAACTTGCTTATGAAATTGTACATATTTTTTGGTCGCAACAAGATGCAGATCGAGCGAAAGCGCATTTTGAAGCATTGTTTCAAAAAAATGATTATTCCCAAGCAACGGAAGTTGAAATTAAAAGGGTAGCACCCTGTTGGATTGTTGATTTATTAAAAGATCTTAATGCTATTTCAGGATCTTCTGATGCTAAGCGGCTTATTGAAGCAGGTGCTGTGATCATTGATGAGCAAGTAATTTCTGATTTTAAAGCAGAAGTCTCTTGGAAGTCAGGATCTATTGTTCGTGTCGGTAAAAAGAAGATTTATAAAATTAAAATATAATGAGTATTAGTATTTTTTATGTTGACTATCTTTCTTTGATCTTTGGCTTATTGATAAGCTTTCAAGGATTTATGAGTATTGCCAGGTTGTACAAAAAATCAAATATTCAATCTTTTATTCAAATGATTGGATATTTGATATGCAGTATTATTGTTCTATGTAGTAAAAATATTTTCTTAATTGGATTAGTATGGGGAATAAGTGGTATTTTACTTGTTTTTTTGTTTAAGAAGTATATTAAAAATTTCAATGTTCTGATTCAATATTTTTTGGCTGCTTATTTTTTTATAGTTTTAAGTTTAAGTATGTTATTTTATGTTTCTCAAAAGATATTATTTTTTGAGGCTCTAACATGCAAAATTTCTGAAGATATTACTTGTTTGATTGGATTTTGCATCTGTCTTGCAATTGCAATAAGTGGAGGAATCTGGCCATTTGAGCAATGGTTTTTATGCGTGAATAAAGCGTTGCCACAAGAATTACAAGTATTTTTACACTGCATTTACATTAATATGCATTTTTATTTTTTAATACGATATGCACCTTTGCTTTATACTTGCCCTGTTTTCTTAAGAGCGATTTATATTATTGGTTGCATAACAATCACAATTGCAAGCTTAAGGCAAAGCATACAGATTAGTAATAATCAAAATATTATCTATGCTACCATTGCAAATACTGGATGTATACTCGTTTTGTTTAGTTTAGGCATTAAAACTTTATTGGCATTTCTTGTGTGGAATACTATTTTTAGGACATTTCTATTATTGCATGATCAACAAAATTGTTTGCCAGAAACAATCATTAGACTTCCATCAATAAATCAAATTGCAAAAATTGATCGATTTTTTTCAACTTTTTTTCCTTATGTGCTTTCTTTTTGTATGATATGCATACTTCCTTTTCCGATAGGTTGTTTTTTAGCTTTTTTTATGTTTTTTGTATGCATGGCAAGTACTCAATATTTGGTGATTAAAGATTTATATAAATATCCACCTCTTTATCGAGGATCGGTAAGAAAAATGAATAAAACATATAAAGAATTGATTGTAAGTAATGTTCTTATTCTCATATTTTTTGCATACATGTTTCATCTCATAATGATACCGGCTCCCTTTAGCATGCAAAGCATACTTTTACATGAAATATGGATATATTATTTGGGTAGTAGTCTGTTTATTGTATCGTTATTTATTTTTTTTATCATAATAAAAAAGCATATACCTTCCTCTTCGATAGAAGAGACTTATAATAGAATCACTACAAATGAAAAGTCTTTAATACATCCACCATTGCTTATAGAGCAGGGTACTCGTATTAAAATATTAAGCACTGATAAAGAAATTTTTCTATATGGTTTTTATAGAATATATCTTTATTTACAACAAACATATATTAATTCACTTGTTTTAAGTGTAGTAATTGGACCTTATCTTACAATATATATGTTTGTTCAAGCATTTTTTCCTCATTGGACAGAAAGCATGAAAGAAAAAATATATAAAAAAATTATATAAAAAAGAGGTATATGAAATACCATTTTTTTTGGCATTTCACGCCATTGAGCACCTGTTCGACTTAGCCAATATATTGATTCAATAAACATTTTGAGTTTTTTTATATTGCCTAAATATACATTTTTACAATTTTTACAAAAACTAATCTTTTACTCCACATGTCTTCTTTGATATACTTGTTTCTCATGATAGTACCGATTTGCTTAACACCTGACTAATTTTTTTCTTAATTTTTTTTAATTAATTGTTACTCTTTCTAAAGTTGAATAAAAAAGAACTTTAGGAGAAAATAATGAGAAAATTAAAAGGAAGCATTGCTCATGTTGCTG